>Ga0256893_1000875_pt1 | contig 8924 bp, 8 predicted proteins | sample MC6MC0666MT_FD_190201 | JGI IMG/M metagenome (GOLD analysis project Ga0256893, IMG submission 190201) | Metatranscriptome of enriched soil aggregate microbial communities from Iowa State University, Ames, United States - MC6-MC0666-MT... | ecosystem: Environmental > Terrestrial > Soil >... | reverse complement strand
ATGCACAGGAGGGGGATGTGGTAGTTGGTATATCCTTCTCTGGAGAAACACATGAAGTGGCCAAAATTCTAGAAATTGCTGGCCAAACACCTGCTACTACAATAAGCTTAACACGCTACGGTAGTTCATTGGTGTCTAGTTTAGCAGATATTTGTTTATATGTATCACCTAATGTAGAAGCAACCTTTAGAAGCGGTGCTACTTCCTCACGCCTTGCTCAGCTTCTTGTCATTGATATTTTATTTATGGGAGTAGTAACTAGTGCCTTTAATCAGACAATTGATTATTTAGATGAGACACGAACAGTTATTCAAGGGCTGCATAAAAAAGTGGCTAAAAGAAAAATAAAGTAAAACGAAGGCGATGGATTTCATAGCATCGTCTTCGTTTTATTATTTGATTAAACTAATATTTTTTACCAAAAGAGAATCGTCCTGTACAGAAAACTCCCTCCTTTATAGGGGGAGTCTAATTCTTGATTTATTTAAAGACGTTCTTCCGTTTTAGGGTCGAAGAAATGAATCTTTTCTTCCTTCATGACAAGTGTTGCAACATCAGAAGGGTGCAAATTGCTATCTGCCTGAACTCGTGCAATCAATGACTGGTTGGCAAGAGAGCAATAGAGGAAGGTTTCTGCTCCAAGTAATTCGGCAACGTCAACTGTGGCCTTAAAAGCATAGGGAGAGAAGTCATTCGTTATTTGTAAATCCTCAGGACGTATCCCCATCACGATTTCTTTCCCTAAATAATTTTTTTCCTTTAACAAGGGCTTGTATATAGAAGGAATTGGGAACGCTTGTTCACCAATAATAATAGCTGTTTCCGTGAGATGACATTGGAATAGGTTCATAGAAGGTGACCCGATAAAGCCTGCTACAAACATGTTTTGTGGTGTATCATAGACTTCTTTAGGAGCACCAATTTGCTGGATAAGGCCATCCTTCATGACAACGAGACGAGTGGCCATAGTCATAGCCTCTGTTTGGTCATGTGTGACATATATAGTTGTTGTCTGAATCCGCTGATGTAGCTTCTGAATTTCAGCACGCATTTGGACACGTAGCTTAGCATCCAAATTTGAAAGTGGCTCATCCATTAAAAAAACCTTAGCGTCTCTAACAATAGCGCGGCCAAGTGCGACACGCTGACGTTGACCACCGGATAATGCTTTGGGCTTTCTTTTTAAATAATCTTCTAAACCTAATATTTTGGCAGCCTCTCTGACGCGATGATCTATTTCCTTTTTATCAACCTTTCGAAGCTTTAAGCTAAATGCCATATTATCATAGACTGTCATATGCGGATATAAAGCATAGCTTTGGAACACCATGGCGATGCTACGATCTTTTGATTCCACGTCATTCATTAAGACGTCGTCTATATAAATCTCTCCTTTGGATATGTCCTCTAAGCCAGCAATCATACGCAAGGTTGTGGTCTTACCACAACCAGAAGGACCAACAAATACAATGAATTCTTTATCATGAATATGCAAATTAAAATCACTTACAGCTTGAATATTTTTATCGTATATTTTATAGATATGCTCTAATCTCATTTCCGCCATATACGCTACACCCCTTTGCAAGTCATACCTTCATTGTAATTGACTTCTTCATACAGCGATAGAGAAAGTGTGCACAGTATTGAAGTGACAGATTGTGCAGTATGCTTTAATGTGAAGCTAAGAAAGTGATGGCGAGATATACTTCTAATCGGTGAGTAAATTGGCGAATGTCCTTTTGTGTTAGCTGCTGAAACTTTTCTAATCGGTTTTGGAGGGTATTACGGTGCATAAACAATTTTTTAGATGCCAATGTGATATTTCCTTCATATTCAATCAATTGTTTTATTGTGTATAGTAGATCTGGTTGAGATGTTGCGCTTTTTAAAATAGAGGCGATAAACATATTCTTCTCTTCGAAATTGAAGCGTTGAGTAATATAGGGTACTAAAAGATCCTGTTGAGTGAGTACATGTTTTGTTGTATAAGTCCAAATGGAATGTTGAAGTTGAACATACCAGTTAAATCGTTCCTTCGTCATGACCATGTCTGATAAAACATCAGAAACAAAAATTTTAAATGGAGCCTCTATATCTTCTATTAAAGGGTCTAGATAAAGAGTGAGATTTAATAATTCATCGCTCTCGCAGCAGTCAATAATAATGAATAATTGGGGATTAAGTGATAACAGTAATATTTTCTTTCCTAAAAAAGCTTCAAAGACTGTCCGTAGTAATGTAGGTGCAGAAAATACTTTGTCAAAATGAAGAAATAACAAACGATGCATAGGAATATCCTTGGGAGCAATATCAGTTTTGCCTGTAAAATAATCCAACCAAACCATATCATATTCATTTGGCAAAGCCATTGGGCCAGAGAATATTTGTAACAGCTCTAATTCATTTTGAGTGATGGTATACTTCGGTATTTCATAAAGCGCGTTATCAAAATTAAATACATAATTTTCTACTATGTTGCCTGAAAAGGGGCTTAGTAATGGGAAACGTTGCTGTAATTTAGAAAAATCCAAGAACATCACTCCTTTAATAGAAATCAAATAAGGCTCATATTAGTATAAATATATGATGAATGATTCTAGTATTAATACATAAAATAGCACGAATATTAGCAAGTGGAGTTGACTCTGACGAATGCTAATATCCGTGTTATTTTTATATGTTAGGCCTCTTTTTTGAATAATTTCCCTGGCCAAAATGCGTATTTGCCTAGAACCGTTGTGATTGCTGGAACAAGCAATGGTCGAACAATGAATGTATCGAGAAGTACACCGATTGCTGTTACAACACCAAATTGAACAAGTACCTGAATAGGTAATGTTGCTAAGACTGCGAAAGTACCTGCTAAAATGAGTCCAGCAGATGTAATTACACTTCCTGTTCGTACAACACCTTCTTCTACAGCTGTTAAATGATCAGTTGTTTTACGTTTTTTCCAAATCTCTGAAATCATAAAGATATTATAATCTTCTCCGAGTGCTACTAAGAACACGAATGAATACAATGGAATAGCTCCAGAAATGGCTTCTGCACCCATGATATGATGTAAAATCAACCATCCTGCGCCTAATGCTCCAAAGTAAGAGATGATAACCGTTGCTAGTAAGTAAACAGTTGCAGTAATGGAGCGTAAATAAACAAATAATAATAACGCGATTAAAGCAATCATGGTTGGCATGATAACCGTTTCATCACGCTTGGTTATCTGTTGGGTATCATATTGACTAGCAGTTTCTCCGCCAATCCAAACATGTTTGCCAGCATTACTGAGTCCTTTTTGCTCCAGCATTTCGACAACTTCCGCCTTTAATTCAGGAATATGAGCCAAAGATTCCTTCGAATAGGGGTTGGCGTTTAAAGATAGTTCATATAATTGAATGTCATTATTTTTTTCGCCTATCTGTACATCTGCCACACCATCAATGTAAGAGATTGTAGAAAGTTGCTGTTGTAAATTAATAGCATTACCCTCTGTGTCAATCACTAATTGTACGGGTGCTAATTCGCCAGGTGAAAAATTCTCTTCTATTAAAGTAAAGCCTTCTCGCGACGGCATATCTTTAGGGAAGGATGAAAGTAAATCAAACGTATACTGAATACGTGGAACGAACGCTGCCAATCCTCCAAGTAAGATCACTGTTACAGCAATAACAACCCATGGTTTATGGGTAACAAAATGTCCGATTTTATGACTAATCTTATGTGATGGTTTATGTTGTTTCTTTCCTTTTCTATGTGCCATCTCTTCTGTGCGTGGAATGAATGGGAAGAAAGCTACACGACCGATGATGACAAGAATAGCAGGGAGGACGACTAATGCTGCAATCCCCATTACAAGCACACCAAAGCTAAATGGCACGGCAAAGCGTTGAAATGCCCCATAATGAGCAAGACTTAGAGTAGCTAAACCAATGACAACCGTCAGGGCACTCATTAAAATAGCACCACCTGATTCTTTGACAGCGAGTTTCATAGCGACAGTCTTATCCTCAACCTGGAAGAGAATTTCTCGATATTTAGATATCAAGAATAAACAATAATCAGTACCTGCACCAAAGAGTAAAACTGTCATAATAGAGACCGCTTGTGAATCTTTATCAATCCATCCATGATCCGCAAAGAAACCTAAGGTAGGGCTAATCGCTCCGTAGGCAAGTCCTACAACAAGTAAAGGAATAATGGCCAGTAATGGGGAGCGATATATAATAATAAGTAGTACTAAAACGAGTAATACTGTTGCTATCAATAGCTTCACATCTGCCTGAGAGAATAAACTGACTGCATCAGTGGCGATTCCAACGGGTCCTGAATAACGTACATGAAGCATGTCATTAGAGAGTTCTTTATCTAATTGGACTTGGTTATTCTCCATTATTTTTGTTAGATTATTTAAACTATCCTGCAGTGCATCTGTAGAGACCCCTTTTTCAAAGAATACAGGAGTAACAATTGTTGTGCCATTTTCTGAAGCAGCAGCTGTTAGAGCCTGAGGTGGCATTTTATCAAATGGTGGAACAATCGTTTGATGAGCTAAAGGCTTTGTTTGAAGCGCATTGTAAACACCTTGTATTGCTGAAAAATCTTCAGTGGTTAGACCACTGTCACGATACCAAACCAATAATAAGGGTGTACCTGCATCATTAGGAAATTGGTCAGCAATCATTGCTGCAGCTTGTTCAGACATTGCAGTGTCAGGTAAGTTTTTGCCCGATTCACTTTCGATGCTATTGATTTGTGGCCAAGCAAACGATAGCACAACGACTAATAACACCCAAAAGGCTAGTGCTAATATACGCCCCTTTTTACTTGCAACCATTGAGCCCCATTGCTCAAGTGGATGTTTTTTCATGTGAAGACCTCCGTTTCATGTAAGTGATTTAATTATATATACTAGAAGGTTAATTAATCAATCTAGAAATACTGATATGTTATAATATGTTTAAAAAGAATGCTTATTTATAAAGGAGGCGAACTTGTTGAAGCAGATACCGCGTGTTCTTGGAAGACCTCGCCATGATGAAAATGCGAAACCGACAAAAAATCTAGTCCTTGAGACGGCTACTAAACTTTTTATTAAAGAAGGCTACAAAAATATTTCGATGGATGATGTAGCAAAGGCTTGTAACGTAACAAAGGCTACTATCTATTACTACTACCCAACTAAAGGCGAATTATATACATCTGCACTAATCGCTATGATGGATCGCATCAAGTTATCTATTTTACAAATTTTGGAGCAACACAAACCATTTAAAGAACGCCTCGAGCAGCTCGTTGTAGTTCATTTATCAGCTACTATCGATATTGATATGAAAAATTTTATGAAAGAGGCTAGCATCAATTTATCGGAATCTCAGTTGAAACAAGTACAAGCATCCGAAAATGAAATGTATCAAACAATTGAGCAAGCTATGCAAATAGAAATGGACAAGGGAACCATCAGAAAAGGGAATTCCACTTTTTTTGCCCATACCTTCATGGCATTAATGTCTGTTGGCTATTTTAAAGATGGAGAAGAGAACAGATTGTTTCTTACAGAAGCTATGGCGGCAAAAGAAATAGTTGATTTTTTCTGGTATTCCGTTGGAGTTTAATTGGAAATCTTGAATATGACAAAGAGATTAAAGATGAAGAATGATAACCTACGAGAGGTCTGATTGCATTTTTCAACTACAGAGGACAAAATGAAAACGAAATTGCAATAAATATTTGCCAAAATCAATGAATTTTGAAAAGATTGTCGAAATTGTGATTTAGCACATTGAAATAATGTACAAACAGTCTTATAATGAAGGTTGTAATGTCACCAAGACAAGATAAGGATGGTATTATGATGCGCTTTTTGCGACTTAAAGTTAACATTGTAATAACAAGTCATACGAAACGCTATCCAGCCCTTGAGACTGGTGAATGTGTAAGATATACGCTGTAACGACTGTTAAGTTTTACCTTAATGGTCTTTTTTACATGTAAGCAATAAAAAATAGTACTAGCGATGGCAAAGGAGAGTTCAAAATGTCAGAAACGAACAACCAAACACAGGCTGAGCAAGTAACTGTGAGTAAAGAACAATTAGATGTCCTAGATCAATTATTAAAGCCTGAAGTGCAAGAATCTCTTACAACTTTAGTTGAGCAATTACCAAAGTTAACGGAAATGATGACATTATTAACGAAATCATACGAGTTTGCTCAAGCTGTTGCGACAGATGAAGTGCTTAAAAACGATACTGTTGGAGCAGTAACAGAAATGGCTGGCCCTGTAGTAGACTCTGCGAAAAATCTTGCAGCAACTGCAATTGAAGCGAAAGACCGTGCATCTGAAAGCCATGAAGTAATTGGTTTATTCGGTCTAGTGAAAATGTTAAAAGACCCTCAAGTTCAAAATGTTTTCCGTTTTGTTAATGCATTCTTACAAGTAAACGCAGAACGCAAAGCTAAATAAGACTCAAGGTAAATTCAATTCGTAAGGACGGAGGATTAATTAATCATGTCAAAAGAAATCGTCATCTTAGGTGCGGGTTACGCGGGCGTTTTAACTGCATTAACAGCACGTAAGTATTTATCAGCTGATGAAGCTAAAATTACTGTAGTAAACCAATTCCCAACACACCAAATTATCACAGAGCTTCACCGTTTAGCTGGTGGTACAATTGCAGAAGGTGCTGTTGCATTACCACTTAAAAAAATCTTTAAAGGTTTAGACATCGATCTACACATTGCGAAAGTAACGAAATTCAATGTAGATAATAAAAAAGTTGATCTAGATAATGGCTATACATTAACTTACGATACACTTGTAGTATCTTTAGGAAGCCAAACTGGTTTCTTCGGTATCCCTGGATTAGAAGAAAACTCAATGGTTCTTAAATCAGTAAATGATGCCAATAAAATTAACAAACATATCGAAGATCGCATTAAAGCATATGCACAATCTAAAGATGAAGCGGATGCAACAATCGTTATCGGTGGTGGCGGTTTAACAGGTGTTGAGCTTGTTGGTGAAATCGTGGACAACTTCCCGAAAATCGCTGCAAAACACGGTGTCAACTTTGCTGATCTTAAAATTAAACTTGTTGAAGCAGGTCCAAAGATCTTACCAGTACTTCCGGATACACTTATCCAACGTGCTACTGAAAGCTTAACAAAACGTGGTGTAGAATTTATCACGGGTACACCTGTAACTGGTGTTGACGGTAACGTTATTTCGCTAAAAGACCGTGAACCAATTGTTGCAAACACACTTGTATGGACTGGTGGGGTAGCACCACTTCCACTAGTAGGTGAATCAGGTCTTGCAGCTGATCGCGGTAAAGCAACAATTAATGAATTCCTACAATCTACATCACATGAAGATGTATTTGTTATTGGTGACGCATCTGTGGCATTACCAGGTGACGGTGGTCGTCCACTTTACGCGCCAACTGCACAAGTTGCATGGCAAATGGGTGAGTTCGCTGGATATAATGTCTTTGCACAATACAAAAATCAAGAGATGAAATCATTCTCAGCAGTGAACTCTGGTACACTTGCAAGTCTAGGCCGTAAAGATGCCGTTGCTACGATTGGTGCTAGCAACACACAACTTAAAGGTCTTCCTGCAACATTAATGAAAGAAGCTTCAAATATTCGTTATTTAACACATATTAAAGCTCTATTTGGTTTAGCATACTAAAAATTAAAATCCCACTTCTATCAGGAAAAGCTATGATAGAAGTGGGATTTTTTTGTGGACAGTTTACTTTTACGATATTTGTTTATTAATTACTTCAAAGAGAGTAAAATTAATACAAATCTAGTTACTGGAGTGATGGCATGTGTTAACGATATTTCAATCAAAAAGAGAAGATATAGAACAATTTAAGGAAAAAATTGATGAATTGAATGCAAAGTTGGATAAGAAGGATAACGAATTCCAATTTTTTCTAAACGAATTACATAAAGAGTTAATTTCGACGATTGGACAACATGATATAGTTAATCACCAACATGTCATTTTGGGTGAAATGGTAACAAATATTTTAAACGAGTTTAATCGAGTAGAAAACAGCACAATTGAATCCAATACAATATCTGGACATGCTCTTGAAAAAGGGAATTCTTTAATCGTTTCATCAGATGAAATGGTTTCTTTATCTATAGAAAGTAAGCAAGCTGTAAAAGAAGTTCAGCATGTCATTGATGAGCTAGGTGAGCAATCAAGAAAAACAACCAATAGTATGAATCATTTAAGTGAACGTTCAAAGCAAATAACAGATATCGTAAAAGTAATCAGTGAGATTTCTAATCAAACCAATCTACTTGCATTAAATGCATCTATTGAAGCAGCGAGAGCCGGTGAGCATGGAAAAGGGTTTTCAGTCGTTGCAGAAGAAGTGCGAAAGCTTGCTGAAAATACAAAATCAAGCACAGAGGATATTGTGAATCTTACGAAAAAAATTGAAGATCAAATAGCAGAAGCATATGAGGATAATAAAAATAACATGCAATTAGTGACAGAGGGGCTTCAAAAAAGTACGGATACTTCTGAACAAATTAATGCATTACTCCAAATTATCGTGAATGTGCAAAGTGAAGTGAAGGAATTGCTTCACTATATTGATAGCCAAAAAATATCGACTGAAGATGTCATGAGTAAGTTTAAAACGACGACTGCACTATTTGATGATACAAATAAAGTATTAACTGACCATATTGATGAATCAGAGATTGTCACAAAAAAATTACTAGAAGCAGTTGAAAAGGTAAAATGTTTCCCTAATTCAATATAAATAATGAAGTTTTACTTGATACATAAAAAAAGCACCATCCTAATTTTGAACTGACCCCTTCGGGTTAGACAAAACAAAAAAGCATCTTCAATTGAATTTAGGGTAATGTATCCTAATATCTATTGGAGGTGCT
>Ga0256893_1000869_pt1 | contig 8969 bp, 9 predicted proteins | sample MC6MC0666MT_FD_190201 | JGI IMG/M metagenome (GOLD analysis project Ga0256893, IMG submission 190201) | Metatranscriptome of enriched soil aggregate microbial communities from Iowa State University, Ames, United States - MC6-MC0666-MT... | ecosystem: Environmental > Terrestrial > Soil >... | reverse complement strand
GCTTAAGCAAGGCGTCCACCGCAAAGCCGTGGCTGGCATCCAGTCTTAGTAGATGGGTTTTGCCGATGACGGTCTTGCCGATTTCATTTTCGAGTTCGGATGCCAGACTTTCCAGCATCGGTGACAGTCGTGCGCGGATCCTGCGATCCGCCCAGATCAGTTTTTCTGCCAGCGGCGTCAGCGTCGTGCCACGACCGCGATCTGTATTAAGTAGAGATGTACCAAACAGCTGCTCGACATTGCGCAGCATGCCCCACGCGTATCTGTAAGATAGTCCGACCGAGCGCGCCGCATTGGAAATGGAACCTGTGCGTTGGATCGCCGTCAGTAATTGAAGCAGGACTGCTGTGTCGACCGTGTCGTTTGCATTGTGCGTCACCTCCCAGTGGGGATTGATGATGACTTTGAACATGACTGGGAAGCGTCCTAAAATGAATCAGCGCGTTGAATCATGGCTGGAAGCGGTGGAAATTCGCTCTCATATGCACGGGAGAACATATAGTTATTGCGAATTGTGGCGTTTACGCCGTGTTTACCAATATGAATTAAAAAGCATATTGAATTACCACACTGGCAGTGTTACCTTTCGCGTGTTGCAAGGCATACCCCAGCAAAACTATATGCTTTAAACAGCATATAGACAAGAATTTTTACAAGGAAACAGTATGGTCTCGTTGGATTTCACGACCGTATGGCAGGCAGTAGCGCCATTTGAGTCGCTAGGAGGAGTGTGAGCATGAGCACCCAAACATTTGATATGGCAGCCATTGAATCGATTATTGCGAAGCGCAAGTCGATGCCAGGTGCGTTACTGCCGATTCTTCACGACATTCAAAACACTGTCGGCTACATTCCACCGAGTGCGGTGCCTGCTATTGCAGAAGGCGTCAACATCTCGCGTGCGGAAGTCCACGGCGTGATTACGTACTATCACTTTTTCCGTCAGCATCCAGCTGGCAAGCACGTCGTGCAAATCTGCCGCGCAGAAGCTTGCCAGGCACGTGGCTGTGAAGAACTGGCTTCCCATGCAAAAGAACTGCTGGGTTGCGACTTCCACGGCACCACGGACGACAACAACTTCTCCCTCGAAACCGTGTACTGCCTCGGTCAATGCGCCAGCGGTCCTGCGATCCAGATCGATGACGACCTGTATGCGCGCGTATCGAAGGAAAAATTCAATCGCCTGATCCAGGCCAAGCGAGGTGTCCAATGACCTTTACTGTATTTGTTCCACGCGATTCGACCGCGCTGGCACTCGGCGCGAATGAAACCGCGGCCGCTATCGCCAAGGAAGCCAAAGCCCGTGGCATCGACATCAAGCTCGTGCGCAATGGCTCACGTGGCATGTTCTGGCTCGAGCCAATGGTCGAAGTCGCAACCGACGCCGGCCGTATCGCGTTTGGCCCGATTGAAGAGCACGAAGTTGCCGGTCTGTTCGACGCTGATTTCCTCAATGGCGGCAAGCACGACAAGGCTCTCGGCCTGACCGAAGAAATCCCTTACCTGAAAAAGCAGGAACGTCTGCAGTTCGTCCGCGTCGGTATCACTGACCCGGTTTCGCTCGAAGACTACCTGGCACACGAAGGTTATGTTGGCCTGAAAAAAGCCATCACCATGGAACCGGCTGCAATCGTGCAGGAAGTCACCGATTCCGGCCTGCGTGGTCGCGGTGGTGCAGCATTCCCGACCGGTATCAAATGGAAAACCGTTCTGGGCGCCAAAGCTGCTCAGAAATACATCGCTTGTAACGCCGACGAAGGCGATTCCGGCACCTTCTCCGACCGTATGGTCATGGAAGACGATCCATTCATGCTGATCGAAGGCATGACAATCGCTGGTCTGGCTGTTGGCGCAACCGAAGGTTACATCTACGTTCGTTCCGAATATCCGCACTCGATCGCCAATCTGAACGAGGCAATCGACAACGCCAAAGCTGGCGGTTATTTGGGTGACAACATTCTGGGTTCGGGTCGTACCTTCAATCTGCAAGTACGCAAGGCAGCTGGCGCGTACGTCTGCGGTGAAGAAACCGCGATGCTGGAAAGTATCGAAGGCAAGCGCGGTATGGTTCGCGCCAAACCACCACTTCCAGCACTGGAAGGTCTGTTTGGCAAGCCAACCGTCATCAACAACGTGATTTCGCTGTCTGCTGTACCATTGATCATGTCCCGTGGCGCAGAGTTCTACAAGAACTACGGCATGGGCCGTTCGCGCGGTACGCTGCCAATGCAATTGGCCGGCAACCTGAAATACGGTGGCCTGGTTGAAAAAGCATTTGGCGTCACCCTGCGTGAACTGCTGTATGACTTTGGTGGTGGTTCGGAATCGGGTCGTCCGATTCGTGCAGTTCAGGTTGGTGGCCCATTGGGCGCCTATATGCCTGAATCGCTGTTCGATACACCATTTGACTATGAAGCCTTCGCTGCTGTCGATTCGACAGTTGGTCACGGTGGATTGGTTGCCTTCGACGATACAGTCGATATGGCAAAGCAAGCACGCTATGCAATGCATTTCTGCGTTGCTGAATCGTGTGGTAAATGCACCCCGTGCCGGATCGGTTCGACGCGTGGTGTTGAAGTGATGGATAAGATCATTGCTAACCAGAATCGTCCACAGCAGATTCGTCTGCTGCGTGATTTGTGCGATGTGATGGTCACGGGATCGCTGTGCGCGATGGGCAACATGACACCATTCCCGGTGTTGTCTGCTCTCAACCACTTCCCTGAAGATTTCGGCGATCAACCAATGGCAACCGCAGCGTAAGCTGAGAGACTGGAGCTAAAAATGAATCTGTTAAACGGTATCGATTACGGCACGCCAAAGCGCGAGTCGGAAAACATGATCACCCTGGAAATCGACGGCATCACCGTGACCGTGCCACAAGGCACGTCGGTCATGCGCGCTGCTGCCGAATACGGTATCAATGTCCCTAAATTGTGCGCAACCGACAGCCTCGAAGCTTTCGGTTCGTGCCGTCTGTGTCTGGTTGAAATCGAAGGTCGCCGCGGCTATCCAGCATCGTGCACCACCCCGGTTGATCCTGGCATGAAAGTCAAAACCCAGACACCTAAGCTGGCAGACATTCGCCGTGGCGTCATGGAGCTGTACATCTCCGATCACCCACTGGACTGCCTGACCTGCCCAACCAACGGTAACTGCGAATTGCAGGACATGGCTGGTGTCGTCGGTCTGCGCGAAGTTCGTTACGGCTACGATGGCAACAACCATCTGCGTATGGAAAAAGACGAGTCCAATCCATACTTCACCTACGATGCATCGAAATGTATCGTCTGTAACCGTTGCGTCCGTGCTTGCGAAGAAACACAAGGTACGTTTGCTCTGACGATCGACAGCCGCGGTTTCGCATCGCGCGTGTCGGCCAGCCAAAACGAAGACTTCATCGATTCGGAATGCGTTTCCTGCGGCGCCTGCGTTGACGCATGCCCAACTGCAACGCTGACCGAAAAAACCGTCATCATGATGGGCCAAGGCGAACACAGCAAAATCACCACCTGCGCATATTGCGGCGTCGGTTGCTCGTTCAAAGCCGAAATGAAGGGTAATGAAGTCGTTCGCATGGTGCCAAACGAAAACGGTGGTGCAAACCACGGTCACGCCTGCGTCAAAGGCCGTTTCGCTTGGGGTTATGCAACCCACAAAGACCGCATGCTCAAGCCAATGATCCGTAGCAAAATCTCGGATCCATGGAAAGAAGTGTCGTGGGACGAAGCAATCAACTATGCTGCCTCCGAAATCAAACGCATCCAGGCCAAACACGGCAAGGATTCGGTCGGTGGTCTGGTGTCGTCGCGTTGCACCAACGAAGAAGGCTATCTGGTTCAGAAGCTGGTTCGTGCTGCATTCGGCAACAACAACGTTGATACCTGCGCACGTGTTTGCCACTCGCCAACGGGTTACGGCCTGAAAGTGACGATGGGCGAATCGGCTGGTACGCAAACGTTTGACTCCGTCATGAAGTCGGACTGCGTGCTGATCATCGGCGCCAATCCTGCTGCTGGTCACCCAGTGTTCGCTTCGATCATGAAACGTCGTCTGCGTCAGGGCGCCAAACTGATCGTCGTCGATCCACGTACGACCGAAATGGTCAAGTCGCCGCACGTTCAAGCCGACTACCACCTGAAATTGAAACCAGGTGCAAACGTTGCGATCGTCAATGCGCTGGCACACGTCATCATCACGGAAAACCTGCACAAGCCAGACTTCATCAAAGAGCGTTGCGAACCTGCATCGTTTGATGATTGGGCTGAATTCGTTTCGCTGGAAGAAAATTCGCCTGAAGCACTCGAACCGTTCACCGGCGTTCCTGCTGCTGACATCCGTGGCGCTGCCCGCATGTTTGCAACTGCAGAAAACGCAGCAATCTACTACGGTCTGGGCGTTACGGAACACGCACAAGGTTCGACCACTGTTATCGGTATCGCCAACCTGGCGATGGCAACCGGTAACGTCGGCCGCGAAGGCGTGGGTGTGAACCCACTGCGTGGTCAGAACAACGTGCAAGGTTCGTGCGACATGGGCTCGTTCCCACACGAACTGCCAGGCTACCGTCACGTTTCGGATTCCGTCGCGCGCGCCGAATTCGAAGCTGTCTGGAACTGCAAACTGGAATCCGAACCAGGCCTGCGTATTCCGAACATGTTCGACGCAGCTCTGGAAGGTACCTTCCTCGGTCTGTATTGCGAAGGTGAAGACGTTGTTCAGTCCGATCCAAACACGCAACACGTTACCGCTGCGCTGGAAGCTATGGAATGCGTGATCGTTCAGGACATCTTCCTGAACGAAACAGCGAAATACGCGCACGTCTTCCTGCCGGGTGCATCGTTCTTGGAAAAAGACGGTACCTTCACCAATGCCGAACGTCGTATCTCGCGCGTTCGTAAAGTGATGCCGCCTAAAGCTGGTTACGCTGACTGGGAAGTCACAATGATGCTGTCGAACGCATTGGGTTACCCAATGAACTACAAGCATCCACGTGAAATCATGGACGAAATCGCTGCATTGACGCCAACCTTCACCGGTGTGAGCTTCAAACGCATCGACGAACTGGGTGGCAGCATCCAGTGGCCATGCAACGACGAAGCGCCAGAAGGTACGCCAACGATGCACATCGATGCATTCGTGCGCGGCAAAGGTCGTTTCATCAACACCAAGTTCTACGGCAGCGGCGAGCGTCCAAGCAAGGAATTCCCGTTCATCCTCACCACGGGTCGTATCCTGTCGCAGTACAACGTTGGTGCACAAACGCGTCGTACCCACAACAACATGTGGCACAGCGAAGATCGTCTCGAGATCCATCCGGACGATGCGGCAGAAAAAGGCATCAAACAGAACGATTGGGTTGGTATCAAGTCGTCTGCTGGTGAAACCGTGCTGCGTGCTGATATCACCGAACGTATCCAACCAGGCGTCGTGTACACCACGTTCCACTTCCCTGAGTCGGGTGCCAACGTGATTACCACCAACTCGTCCGACTGGGCTACCAACTGCCCAGAGTATAAGGTGACCGCTGTTCAAATCACGCCGGTGGATCAACCGTCGGAATGGCAACGTACCTACAACCGCTTCAACACGCAGCAAGAGCGTTTCGCAACGACCGATATGGTTCCGCGCGAAGCAGCTGCGACGAAGTAAGGGTAAGTTGACTGCGTGATGAATGCCATCACCGACGATGAACGCAGTGCACTGGTTCGCGTCCCGGTAGAAAAATGGGATGCGGACCAGCACACCGTCTGCGAAGACGATGTTGCTGAAGAAGTGCCTGTCGCATTGGAATACAACGGCATTTCGCACGCAGTGATGATGGCGTCGCCATACGATCTGGAAGATTTCGCACTGGGCTTTTCACTCAGTGAAGGCATCCTGCAGAGCAAGTCTGAGTTGTACGATTGTGAAGTTGTGCCTGGCTGCGATGGTATTCAGGTGCAGCTGGAAGTGGCAACCGAACGATTTGTGGCGCTGAAAGACAAGCGTCGCAATCTGACGGGGCGTACTGGTTGTGGTTTATGCGGTGCCGAAACGCTAGAACAGGCAATTCGTCATCCGGAAGCTGCACAAGGCAATGCGATGTTCAGTGCTGCGCAGATTCATGCCGGCATGCGCGCGATGCGTGCCCAGCAGCGTCTGCAAAAGTATACCGGCGCAACACATGCCGCTGCCTGGATGGATTTGACTGGTGAAGTGGTTCTGGTTCGTGAAGACGTAGGTCGTCATAACGCTCTGGACAAACTGATCGGCGCAATGGCAACACGACGGCTCGATTTTTCTGCCGGTGCGGTATTGATCACCAGCCGTGCCAGTTATGAAATGGTGCAAAAGTCAGCCACCATGGGAATCGGATTGATCGCTGCAATCTCAGCACCGACCAGTCTGGCCATCAAGATGGCCAACGATACCAACGTGACCCTGATCGGTTTTGTACGTGATCAAAGCCATGTCGTATATGCCCGGCCGCATCGGTTGAAGTACGATAATTGAATAGTAGTTACCTACACTGAAGGAATAAAGGAATGAGCGGCAATAACATTGATACGCTGATCAGAATGGCCAACCAGATCAGCGATTTTTTTGTGGCAATGCGCGATCGTAACCAGTCCATGGAAGAGTTTGCTGGTCACCTGAAGCGTTCGTGGGATCCACGTATGCGCCGTGCCCTGATGGAACACATCGAGCACCATAGCGGTGAAGGCTTGAATCCATTGGTTCTGGAAGCCGTCAAAGTACATAAATTGATCTGATCAATTTGTAGCCTGACCGAAAAGACTGCATTGCGCGAGCATGCAGTCTTTTTGCTTTTGAAGGTTATTAAACCAGATGTGAGAAGGGATGCTGTTGTAGTGAGGGTGGATGATTGTTCATCTATTCATTTCAATACGGCTTGCCCGCAAGCAGCCCACCTCCAAAAATAAAGCGCTGATCAATGACCAGCGCTTATTCTTTCTCGAAGCGATCTTCGCTTGCTGTTTTCATTTCCTTGGCCTCTTCAACCATCCGTCGATGCGCAATGCGTTTGCGCATGATTTCCGCATGCTGCTCTGCGGTCATCGGCGGTACAGTCATCAGATCTTTCAGCAAGGCACCATTGGCATAGTTGTTCTTGATAATACGACCCAAGTGCTTCACTCCTATCGATAACAACTTCTCGGCTAAACAGCAGGATGATGTTCTGTGCGGCAAGCTGCACCGTCCTATTTTGCACCCAAACAAACATCTTGTCCGCTTATGCCATCAAATAGCCTGAAAATGAACCCCAAACACAACAGATAAAAAAAAGCCCCGCGGCAGTCGGCACGCTGGGGCTTGAACCTTCCTTGAAAGGAGAGGAGGAGACACTGTTTGGTGGATGCCGGAGCATCTGCACCACGAATCAATTGCTGTTCATACTTGCAAACTGGTCAACCAGCACTATCTAAATCACGTTGTTTAGTACTGCTGCCAATAGACGTTGCGCTTTATATCAACAAATCAGGCAAATGCCGGCTTGCTATCGAAAAGCGAAACGAAAATTCTTGGGACACGCACTTCTGCTACAAATGCAGATTTTTGGACTGGACGACTTGCTACTGGTATGGAACGGCCCTTGCTACCGTCTTTTACCTTTTGATCTTGCTTCTTTCCATAAACAGCAAGAAGACGGAGTTCAGCAGCCAGTTCCGGGCGTGTTTGCGCAACCTGGTTCGCCTTGCGGAACAGGGTAAATACGGATTCGGAAGAGCTTTGGGTTGGTAACTTGAACATGATGTTTCCTTGAAAATCACGCTATTTGCTTGGTTGATGAAGGTCAGTATAGGTACACTAGAGATATAAATCTAATTCCAATTTAGGATAGCTGTCATAAGCATCATGAATGACGAAATCCTGATTTTCGTTTCGCTTTTTTGTCTTTTAAACGGTTTTCATAATGAGTTTTTTGACCCTGGATCTGAATCTGCTGCGCGTATTTGACGCAGTCATGACGGAACAGAATTTGACGCGCGCTGCAAACTTGCTCGCCATGACCCAACCTGCCGTATCGAACGCACTGCGACGGTTGCGCGATACGCTCGGTGACGAACTTGTCATTCGTACAGCCCATGGCGTGAAGCCAACCTCGCGTGCTGTTGAGTTGTGGCCGATCGTTCGTCGTGCCCTGTCCGATCTCGAGGCCGCGGTTACCCCTGATACATTTGATGTGTCGCGCGCTAACACGACCTTCCGCATGGCGATGGCGGACGCCACGGCAGCCCTGTGGCTGCCTTTTCTGGTTCGGGCGATCGAGAGTGATGCACCGGGCTTGAATGTCCGCATGGTGCCGCTTACAACGCGTGAGCCACGACCAATGCTTCTGCGCGGCGATATCGATCTGGCGATCGGTTTCTTTCCTGGCGTTGCGGCCCAGCTCGCGAGTGGACAAAACACGGCTGTGTCGCAGATCCGGCACGAGCGTCTTTACACCGGTGAGTATGTTTGTGTGATGCGCAAGAATCACCCGTTGGCCAAAGGTGAACTGACGCTCGACACTTACTGCGAAGCGCATCACTTGCTCGTCAGTTTCTCAGGCCGCGCAAAAGGCTTGATGGATGATGCCTTGAATGAACTTGGCCGAGAGCGACGGATCCTTTTGACCGTGAATCAGTTTTTCACTGCAGGCAAAGTAGTGGCCAGTTCAGATCTCATCACCGTTCTGCCACGCCATCTGATTGCAGCAACAGGGATGGAACAATCCCTGATCGCGAAGAAGCTGCCTTTTGTCTTGCCGGAAGTCCACGTCGACATGTTGTGGCATGAACGTGATGCACGTAATCCTGCCCACAAGTGGTTGCGTGAGCAGCTAAGTCTGAGCACTCATGAAGGCATCAGTAAGACAGCCAAGCCTAAGTAATCGATCGCTTTTCAAAAGTCCCGCGTCAGCGGGATTTTTTATTGACGCGCTACTTTCGAACATCATCCGACACGAGTAGCGGAAATTTTTC
>Ga0256893_1000867_pt1 | contig 8985 bp, 10 predicted proteins | sample MC6MC0666MT_FD_190201 | JGI IMG/M metagenome (GOLD analysis project Ga0256893, IMG submission 190201) | Metatranscriptome of enriched soil aggregate microbial communities from Iowa State University, Ames, United States - MC6-MC0666-MT... | ecosystem: Environmental > Terrestrial > Soil >... | reverse complement strand
GCACCCCTAGCCATTGACTGCGCCAGCGTTCAGCCAATGGGCCTTGCAGCGCGTCATCGATCGTGACTGCGGGCAGCGTGGCCATGGCTTGCAAGGTCTGCTGCAAGGCGTCGAAGGGAATACCGATATCCGTCAGCGGCTTCCATACGCCGGGCTGCGTGGCAAGCGCAGCCAGGCGCGCGCCTAGCGCTTGCTGGTCCGACTCGGGCGACACCAGCTGGCTCAGCGCGTTGTAGGCGGCAAGATCGCCGCTCTTGACCAGCGCATCCAGCTTTCGGCCCACTTGCGCTTGACGGCGCAGCAACTCGTCGGCATTGGCGGCGCGAACCAGGAAGAACTGGCTCGTCGGCGTGAAGCCGGTGATCTCGCCAATCTGTCGCGCCTGTTGCAAGAGCGGTGCGGGCAGGCTCAACCATTGGCGCAAATCATCCTGAATGACCAGCCGGTTGATGCCGCCCACCGTGGCCGCGGCCATGAGCAGCGCGCCGATGCCCAGCAGCGCGCGCCGGCTGGCCAGACGTTCGCGTGCGCGCAGTGCGGCGTTGGCTGCGCGCAGCAGGGGCGGCCATGGGCGCGGACGCCATCCGTCCATCCAGGCGGGCAGTTGGCAGACCGTGCAGGCGTAGGCGCCCAGCAAGCCAGCGGCGGAAAACACGGCGGTCTGCGTCAAGGCGGGGAAGGGGGTGAAGGCCAGCGCGATGTAGCCGACCAGGCTGGCGGCCAGGCTGATCGTCAGGCCCGGCAACACGCGGCGCAACGCTGGCCATGCTTGCCAGTCGGACATGCCATAGCTTTTGCCGAGCCAGTGCATGGGAAAGTCCACGGCCACACCGATCAGGCTGGCGCCAATCACCAGCGTCAGCACATGGATCGAGCCAAACACCGCCACGCAGGCCACCGCGCCCGTCAGCAAACCCACCGCCACCGGCACAAACGCCAGCAGCGCGCGCACGCGGCGCAAGGCCAGCAGCAACACCAGGATGATGCCGGCCATGGCGCTGGAACCGATCCACGAGCTTTCCGCCACCGCCTGCTGGCGGCCGGACGCGGCGTACAGCGGGCCGCCCGCCACCAGCAGTTCCGCGCCATCCGCGTGCAGCGCTGCGCGGTCTCGCTCGATTTGTGCCGAGATGCCTTGCGGCGCATCGGTGTCGAACGCGTCGGCGCGCGTTTCGGCGCGCACCATCACCCAGCGCTTGCCGCCGTGCTCGGCTTGCAACGTGCCCGTGCCCATGTCGTACTGCACCGCGCCGCCGGGGCGCAGCGCTTGTTCGGCGCGGCGGGTCAAGCCCAGCCAATCCTGATCCACGGGCACCAGCCCCGATGACGAAAACGGGTCCGACAGTTCGCGCGCGCGCCGTTGCGCGTAGGCGGCGGGGTCGGACATCAACTGATCCCGGTCGGCCGCCGGCAACATGGCCAGACGGCCGGCCAGCAATTGCGCGCGCACGGCGGACAGGTCCACATTCAGCTCAAGCTGGACCGACGCGAACAAGCCGCTGCGCGTCCAGCGTTCGGCGAGCAATTTCGCGGGCGAGACCGGGTCCGCCACGTCCGCGCGGGCCGAGACCAGCGCCAGCACTTGCCGGGACAAGGGTTCTTGGATGCGAGCTTCAGCCAGTTGGCGCGTGGCGTCGGCGGTGGCGGCGTGCGGCACCAGCTCCATCAGGTTGGCCGACACCGGCCAGCCGTTGCGGCACTGCCAGGCGCCTACACACAGCACCAGCAGCAAGCCCAGCTTGAAGAACCGGGGAAGCCAGCGTTCAATCGGCAAACGCACGTTGCTCCTCGGGGGTGAGGGCGTCGGCGGCAACGGCGTCCGTCATTTGCAGCACGCTGCGGTCGCCTTGAGTTTCGCGCAGTTCGATGCGGTCGACGAGCTTGCCGCCGTTGATCTGAATGTTGTCGAAAATCTGGCGCAGCAAAGCCGAACGCGGCGTCAGCAACAATTGCCAGGCATCGGCCTCGCCGGTCAACGCCAGGTCGAAATTCTCTTGCAGCCCGCGGGTGTCGCCCGCCAGCACCGACAGGAACAACCGGTTTTCGCGGCCCGAGCCGGTCTGTTGCGGCAGCGCCTGCCAGACGCCAGCCTCGTTGCGCCGCGAAATGCCATTGGCGTTGATGCGCAGGTCTTGGGCGATGGGCGTGCGCAGCAGCCACAACAGCCCCTTGCCAGCAGCCAGCGTGAAGTCGCCACGGCTCGTCAGCGGTTGCGGCAGCGAACGCAGAAATTTCTGCTGCACGAAATGGCCGCGCACGACGGGCGTGGCGCGCAGCTGTGTTTGCAGGTCGTTCAAGTCGAATGCGTGGGCGGACCAGGGCAGGGCGGCGAGCGTCAGCAGCAGGGCCTGGAGCAGGAACCGCAGTGGAAACATCCGGTGCAGCATGCGCGCCGCCATCCCACGGGGGGCGATCAAGGTGAACATGGTCATGCCGTGGCCTCCAGGGCTTGCAGCTTGCGCTCCACCGCTTCAACAAATACGGCAGGCGAGGCCAGCTGCATTTCGCGCGTCTCGATGCTGACCGCGACTTGTTCGGTGGTGGCGCGCGTCAAGCGCGTGCCGGTGGCTGCGTCCAGAATCAGGTAGTTGATCTTCAAGCGGTTTTCCCATTCCACCAATTCGGCGCGCACGGTCAGACGCTGGCCGAACTGGGCGGGTTGCGCATAGCGCAGGTGCAGATCGATGACCGGCCAGGCGTAGCCGCTGGCGCGCATGGCGTCGTAGTTGTGGCCCAGCAGGTCCAGCAGTTCGCAGCGCGCCTGTTCCAGATACTTCACGTAGTGGCCATGCCAGACCACGTGGATGGAATCGACATCGAAAAAGGGCACGCGGATCTCGACTTCGGCGCCGATCAGGCCTCGTTTACGCATCGTCTTTCCAGAAAGGGTAGAAGTTGAACCATTGCAGCGGGGCCAGACGGCAGTGCGCGGCCAGGCGGTCGGCGTAGCGTTGCGCCCAATAGGCGATGCGCGCCTGGCGCGTGGCGCGCGTCCACTCGATACCGTCAGATAGCCGTTCCATGGCCACGCGATAGCGCGCGCCGTGCCGCGTGCAGAACAGCACGTTGACGGGGCAGCGCAACAGGCCGGCCAGCAACCACGGGCCTTGCGGCAGCGGCGCGCGTGCGCCCAGAAACTGCACGGGCGTGGTGCGGTCGCCTTGCAGCGGCACACGGTCACCGGCGATGGCGAGCCATTCGCCGCGGTCCAGCCGCTGCGCCAGGTCCAGCATCACCGGCGCATCCAGTTCGCTGACTTGAATCATGCGCAGCCCGCCGCCCGCTTCGCTAAGCAGCTGGTTGAAATGCACGGCGTGCTTGTTGTGCACCAGCACGTTCAGGCGCAGCGCGCCCGAGCGTTCGGCCAAGGCGCGGCACACTTCAATGTTGCCCAGGTGCGAGCCCACCAGAATCTGGCCCCGGCCCGCGCCCATTTGCGCGTGCAGGCCATCGGGGTCGGCAATGTCCAGGTCCGACAGCGTGATCTTGCCTTGCCAGACGTCCAGCTTGTCCAGCATGGCGTCGGCGAATGCCAGGTACTGGCGGTATACGGGCAGCGTGCGGGGCAGCGGCACGGGCAGGCCGCCCGATTGCGCCAGCCGCTGCTGGTACTGCGCGATGGCGCGGCGGGCGCGGCCACCGAAGGCGTAGAAGTACAGCACCACCAGCCACACCACGGGCGCAACCACGCGGCGGCCCAGCTTGCGGGCGGCCCACGCGGTAAGCCGCATCAGCACCGGGCTGCCGCGTTCGGGCTGAGCCGCCCAATGCGGATCGGCGGCGGTCACCGCGCGAACCCTCGCGTCAGACGGCGCCATAGCAGGGCCGGCGAGCGGGCCAGCATGCCGAAGAACAGGCGCGCATGCATACGGCTGATCAGCAGGTTGTCTTGCAGGCCCTTGAAGTGCGAGACGCCGCCTTCGGGATAGACCACGCGCGTGGGCAGCCACGCCATGGGAACGCCACGCCAATGCAGGCGCACCAGAATGGCGATGTCGAAATCCATGCGGCGGCCCACATGCGTGCCGTTGATGACGGGCAGCACTGCCGTCAGCGGGTACACACGAAAGCCGCACATGGCGTCGGGAATATCCAGCGACAAGGTGTTGATCCACACCCACACGCGCGTGAGCCAGCGGCCGTAAAGGCGGCTGCGCGGCACGTCATCGCCGTAGACGGGCGCGCCGCAGATAACGGCTTGCGGCTGCGCTTGGGACGCGCGGGCGAAAGCGGCGGCATCCGGCAGCGCGTGCTGGCCATCGGCGTCCACTTGCAAGGCGTGGGTGTATCCCAGTGCGGCGGCGGCGCGCAGGCCGTCTTGCACGGCAGCGCCCTTGCCGCCGTTTTCGGCGCGGCGGACCAGATGCGTATGCGGCAACGCGCCCAGCGCGTCCAGCGCCGCGGCGCAGCCGGGTTCAGAGCCATCGTCCACCAGCACGCACGGCAAGCCTTGCGCGGCCAGTTGTGCGTGTACGGCCGCGACGGTGGCGCCGTGGTTGTAGACGGGGATGACGGCGCAGAGCTTATACGCCGTCATGGCCTTCCGCCTGAAGGATGCGGCCCGACGAGCAAGGCGCGTCGTCCACCGTGCACGTGAAGTACAGCTTCTGTTTGGCCTCGTCCCAGCGCAGGGCCAACTGCGCTATGTCGCCAGGGCGCAGCAGGCGTTGGAACTTCAACGCTTCCATGCCGCCGAAGCGCAAGCCGGGGCACAGGCCGCGCTGCGCCAGCGACATCGCCCAACTGATCTGCGCCACGCCCGGCACAACCGGCACCGACGGGAAATGCCCGCTGAAGTGCGCCAGGTCGTAGGGGATGTCCAACGTGTAGCGGCGTTCGTTGTCGGGCTGGCCGGGCAGTTCCACGGCCATCGGCTCCACGGGGCGGGGGCCGGCGGCAATGTCAAAAACGGATTGCGGCAGCTTGCCTTGCGCGTTCGCGGGCAGGTGCCGGAAGAAGCGCCAGGTGCGCGCAATGGCGAGCGATTCGAAGCCCGCGGCCAGATGTGCGCGCAAGGCATCCACCACCGCTTTGCGGCCCTGGTTGCGCAAGGCATGCAGGCCCGCGGCGGACAGGGCGATCAGGCCGGTCAAGCGCGTGTTGCCGGGTTGGCCAGATTGCCCGGGCTGCCCCAGCCGCGCGTCGGCCACATAAGCATGGCGCATCAGCGCTTGCTCCAGCATGGGCAGCGAGATGCGCTTTTCCTCGATCTTCACGATGCGGTCCAGGCGGCCCAGCAATTGGAAGCCGCCGGTCGTCAGCTCGGCGCCATCGGACGTTTGTTCATCGGCCGCATGCACCCAGGGCGACTGCACGCGCAACGCGCCGTCTGCATTCACGCTGACGACCGCGCCGGGCAAGGGCTGCCAGTCCGCCGAACCGGTGCGCCACGCCACCGCGCCAGTTTCGGAGCTGCCGTAGATTTCAGTGGGGCGCAGGCCAAGCCCGCGTTCGATATCGTCGGACACCTCAGGCGGCAGCGCGCCGCCCGATGAATGGATGCGGGTCAAGCGGCCGCGCAGCTGCGCCCAGTCCAGGCGCTGCCCCAGCCGGCGCAACAAGGCGGGGCTGGCGATCCAGGTGAAGGACGGGTAACGCAGGCTGGCCTGTTGCAGCTCTTCGGGATAGAGCCGTTGGCGGCGGTCGATCTGGCGGCCTGAACACAAGGGCCACAACACGCGAAATGGCAGGCCGTACATGTGTTGGGCGGACACGCTGCCCAGCACGGGCGCGCTGGAGTCCGGCCATTGCTGTTGCAAGGCCTGAACCTCGGCTGCGAGTTGCCGCCACTGTTTGCTCAAGGGTTTGGGCGTGCCGCTGGACCCGGATGTGCACAGCACAAGCGTCACGGACGGGTCCAGCGAGGCGGGGGGCAAGGCGGCGTGGTCTTGCAGGCTGTCCAAGCGCCATTGCCGGGTGGCGGGCAAGGGCAGGTCGGTATCGGTCAGCCAGGCGTCGACGTCCGCATCCAGCGCGGCGCAGGTTTGCGCCTGCGCATCGCCGGGAAGCACGGCGACGACGCCCGCGCGCCAGCACGCCAACAGGGCGATGGCCAGTGCGGCGGCGTCGTCGAACCAGAGGGCGGCACGGCGAAGGCCACGCGCCTGCAACGCGCCGGCGGCGAGCAGGCTCGCGTGCGCGAAGGCTGCGCGCGTCAATAGCGGCTGGTCAGCGACCGGGGCGGCAGCATCGTCGGCGTTATCCGCGTCCGACGCCGGCAGCAACAGGTGGGAAAGCGGTGTCCAGCGCATGATCAAACCGCCCGCGCGGCTGCGGGGCGCAGCAGCCATTCGCCCGCGATCAGCAGGCCCATCAGGCCGTAGCTGGCCGCGCCGTTATAGGCGGCCCACCAGCTCCACGGCGCCCACGCCGCCAAACCCGCTGCGATGCCGCCGTTCACCGCAAAGAACACGCACCATGCGCGCGTGACGTTGCGGGTGTAGCGCACGCCTTCGGGCGGCAGATCGGGGTGGCGCAGACGCGCCAACTGTTCGACCACCGGGCGGCCAACGCGCAGGCTGATGCCGAAGACGGCAAGCATCATGGCGTTGACCAGCACCGGGTACCAGCGCAGCCACGCCTGCGAATTCGAGACGGCCAGGATCAGGCAGAACGCCACCGCCACGGCGGGCAGCAAGCGTCCACCGGGCTGGGCGCTGCGCGCCGTGAACCCGCGCGCGAGCCATAACAGGGCGAGCGGCAGCGCCAGCCACGCCGGGCTGACGCGTCCCAGCGTGGCGTACACCACAAAGGGATACGCCACGCCGGCAACGGCCAACGCGGCCGCGGCCCCGCGCCTCATGCGTCGGGCGCCTGCTTTTGCCACATGGCCTGGACGACGTCCTCAACGGTGCGCACCGTGCGGAAGTCGTTGGCGTCCAGCTTGCGGCCGGTTTGGCGGCGCACGTGGTCGATCAGGTCGATGGCGTCGATGCTGTCGATCTCAAGGTCAGTATAAAGATTGGCCTCGGGCGTGACGCGTTCCGGTTCGATTTCAAAGAGTTCGACCAGCGCATCGCGCAACGTGTTGAAGATGTCCTCGCGGGTATGCATCGTGGACTCCGTATGCGTTAATCGCGCCGTTGCGCGGTGACAAAGGCCGCAAGGCTATTGATGCTGGTGAAGTGTTCGCGCATGTTGCGCGTTTCGGGGTCGATGGTGATGCTGTAGCGCTTTTGCAGCGCCAGGCCCAGTTCCAGGGCATCTACCGAATCCAGGCCCAAGCCATCACCAAAGAGCGGGGCGTCGGACGCGATATCGTCGGGGGTGATGTCTTCCAGCCCCAGCGATTCGATGACGAGCGTTTTCAGCTCAAGTTCCAATTCATTCATCCCGCTTAGACTCCGCTGCCACCGTCAGGGGTGGCGTGTTCGTTCATGAGAGCGCCGGCCGGCGCGGTGCGCGCCAGTTCGGCTTCGAAATAGGCATGCAGCCAGGCATTCATCTTGCGTCCCGCCGCCGGCAGCGGGTGCGCGCTGCTCCAGACGGCCGGATCAATATCTTCGCCAACCTGAATCACGTAACGCATCCGGCGCGCCGGAATGCGGTACCAGGGCTCGCCTTTGGTCAGGCTGCGCGGATTCATCTGGATGACGACGGGCGTGACGACCCGCGCGCCGCGCAGCGCAATGGCGCAGGCGCCACGGTGAAACTGGGGCAGGGCGTCCGGCGGCGTGCGCGTGCCTTCGGGAAAGACGATCAGCGTTTCGCCGTTGCGCAGCACGTCAGCGGCACGGTCGAACATGTCGAAGCTTTCATCGTTGGTGATGTAGCCGGCGTTGGCGACGGGGCCGCGCGTGAAGGGGTTGGTGGCCAGCCCGTGCTTGACGATGCAATTGGCGTTCTTGACGTGGCCCACCAGGAACACGACATCAAGCAGCGACGGGTGGTTCGCCAGAATCATCTGGCCCGGCTTGCCCAGGCGTTCCGCGCCCTTGAACTCCACCGTCAGGATGCCCACGCGGACCATGAACCGGATAAACAGCCGGAACGTGCCGTTCAACGCCCAGCGGGCGCGGCGCTGGCGGTCCAGCTTGTCGCCCGGCAAGAGCCGCTGCGGCGGAAAGACCAGCACGCGCAGCAGCACGCCGCCCAGGCCGAACATCGTGAACGCCATGCCGGTGGCGACCAGGCGCCAAAGCCAGAAATCCTGGCGGGGTTGCGTGGTGCTAGTCATGCAGTACGGGTCCAGGTCCAGCAGCGGGCGTCATTCGCGTGCCGCCACGAGGGCGTGCGTAGCGTCAGGTGGCGCAGCAGATTCAAGGGGTTGGGCCAGGCGGGGGCCGTTGCATTGGCCGACGGGTCAGCCGCGGTACGGGCGGATGCCGCCAGCGTCCAGTCCGTGCCCGGACGCAGGTGAAACGCCGCGGCGTAGGTATAAGGCACGTCGTCGATCCAGGGGGCGTAGGGCGCGGGCGGGCGTTCTTCGGCCAGCACCACGAGCACGTCTTCATGCCCCTCGCCAAACAGCATGGCGGCTTCCAGTAAGGCGTGCTCCAGCCCGTCGTCTTCCACGGAAAGCGCGATGGATTCGGTGGTTTCGCGGCGTATGATCGACCACTGCGCGGCAATGGCGTTGTGCACCGACAAGCCGAACGCCGTGGGCGACAGCGGTTCATCGGCCGCCAGCGTTTGCAGCAAACCGAAATTGCGCGTGGTTTCCCCATGGCGCGAGGCGAACACCAGCGGCATGGGGGGGCGTTCTGCGGCTAACGGCCAGGCGCACTCGAACACCGCGCGGGCCAGCGGGCTGAGCCGGCGGCGCTGCATGGGCGGCAGAAAGTCGAGGCGGGGCGCGCGTTGTTCACCAAGGGGGCAGTAAGGATGTTCGGCCCACTGTAACCAGTCAGCGGGGGAGTCAATTCCTTGCGCCCAACCTTGCCATTGCGCGATTGAGAACGTCAACATAGCGCGCGATTCTACTATGGCCGCGCGCCTGGATTTTGTTTTTGATGGTTACGTAGTATTCCGTACCACCAGCGGGTG
>Ga0256893_1000854_pt1 | contig 9105 bp, 9 predicted proteins | sample MC6MC0666MT_FD_190201 | JGI IMG/M metagenome (GOLD analysis project Ga0256893, IMG submission 190201) | Metatranscriptome of enriched soil aggregate microbial communities from Iowa State University, Ames, United States - MC6-MC0666-MT... | ecosystem: Environmental > Terrestrial > Soil >... | reverse complement strand
CAGGCTACCTTGAACAAGATAGCTATAAAATTCAATCAGGTGATGTATTAGGTTCTGTTGCTAAAAAACATAATTTAACTACAAGTGAACTGCTAGCTTTAAACCCAGATATAACAGTTGACACTGTTTTACAAATTGGACAGGAAGTAAATGTAACAGTAGCGAAGCCATTTGTAAATCTTGAGGTAAAAAAGAAAAAGAAAGTGGCAGATGTTATTCCATTCAAAAAAGTAGTGGAAGAAGATCCGACAATGTATAAAGGTGAAAAAGTAATCAAACAAGAAGGCGCTAATGGCAAAAAAGAAACAACATACGCCTTAACGTCTGAAAATGGTAAACAAACATCTAAAGTTGCATTAGAAGATAAAGTTGTCCAAGAGCCAGTGGATCAAATTGAAGTAGTTGGGACGAAGGTAATTTCTTCCCGTGGAACGGGTGAATTTTCATGGCCAGCAGTAGGGGGCTATATATCAAGTGGCATGGGTGAACGTTGGGGCACCTTCCACCGTGGTATCGATATTGCTCGTCCAAGTAACTATAATATCTTGGCTGCTGATAATGGTGTAGTTAGTGCAGCTGGTACTTCAGGTACCTATGGAAATCGCATTGTTATTAATCACAATAATGGCTATACAACGCTTTATGGACACCTATCCTCCATTAATGTTGAAGTAGGACAAGTAGTGGAAAAAGGCTCTGTTATCGGTATTATGGGTTCTACTGGAAATTCGACAGGCACACATTTACACTTTGAAGTTGAAAAGAACGGTTCCTTAGTTAATCCGCTATCCTATGTAGGTCGATAAACATTTTGAATAGTAGACAGTCCAAATAGTGGGCTGTCTTTTCTATTATTTCCCGAGAAATATTTGGTGAATTATAGCCTATTATGTCATAGTATTTTAAGTGATTGATGATCGATTAATGCATAGAACCTGAAAGCATGATAGAGTTAAGAGTAGTGAATTTACAAATAAATATTGTTTAAGAATAGATAAAAAGCGAAAGGGAGAGAATGTATGAACAAAACAATCCTAGTTGTTGACGATGAGAAACCAATCGCAGATATTTTGCAATTTAATTTAATAAAAGAAGGCTATAAAGTTATTTGTGCTTATGATGGTGATGAGGCACTAAAGAAGGTTGAGGAGGAGCAACCAGATTTAATGCTTTTAGATATTATGCTTCCAAAGCGTGATGGAATGGAAGTTTGTAGAGAGATACGAAAAAAATATGACTTCCCTATTATTATGCTGACAGCTAAAGGCTCTGAGATTGATAAAGTATTAGGCTTAGAAATGGGCGCAGATGACTATGTCACTAAGCCATTTAGTACACGAGAGCTTATTGCTCGTGTAAAGGCAAATATGCGACGCTTACAAGTAGTTGCTCCTGCAGAAGAGGCTGAAGAGGAATCTAACGAGATTGTTGTAGGATCTCTTGTTATTCAACCAGATGCCTATTTAGTAATGAAGCGTGATGAGGCAATTGAGCTTACGCATCGAGAGTTTGAGCTGCTACATTATTTAGGGAAACATATTGGGCAAGTAATGACACGTGAACATCTACTACAAACTGTATGGGGTTATGACTATTTTGGTGATGTCCGTACTGTTGATGTAACAATTCGTCGTTTACGTGAGAAAATTGAAGATAATCCGAGTCACCCTGCTTGGATTGTCACAAGACGTGGTGTAGGTTATTATTTACGAAATCCTGAACAGGAGTAATAGGAATGCAGAAAGTGAGCTTCTTTAAATCCATTCATGTCAAACTAGTGCTGATTTATATTTTATTAATATTGCTTGCTTTACAAATTATCGGTATTTATTTCGCTCGTCAGTTAGAACAAAATTTGAAGAGCAACTTCCAAGATTCTATTTTTCAGCGAGTTGACCTGATGCAATATAGTCTTCGTGAGGAAATTTTAAAGGAACGCGATGAAAGTATGCCTAAACTAGAGGAAAGCTTAAAGTCTATTGTGACAGAGTTTTCTACTGGTTTAAGGGATGTTTCGAATGGAGATATTTTAGAGATTCGTGTTATTGATAATAGACAGCGAATCCTTGCAACATCCGAGCTAGAAAATCAAAATTTAATTGGGCAACGCTCCAATACAGATCTAGTGCGCCGAGCTATATCGGCTGAAACACTCTTCGATATTATTAAACTGGACAATAAAACGAGAAATCGAGTGTGGGTATTAGCGAACCCTATTCGAGCTGGTGCAGGACCAGACGATGAAATTATTGGTGTACTCTATATTGAAGCCAATATTGAATCCGTTTTTGAACAATTGAATGATATTAATCAGATTTTCCTTGGTGGTACGGCAATGTCCTTGGTCATTACCATCTTCTTAGGTATTCTTGTGGCACGAACAATTACACAGCCAATTGCTGATATGCGGAAGCAAGCTCAAGCGATGGCAAAGGGCAACTATTCTCGCAAAGTAAGAGTATATGGTACAGATGAAATAGGCCAGCTTGCCATAACCTTTAATCATTTAACGAATCGTTTGCAAGAGGCTCAATCCACTACTGAAGCAGAGCGGCGAAAGTTAGATTCAGTTCTTAGTAATATGACAGATGGCGTTATTGCTACAGATCGTAAGGGACGTATTATTTTAATCAATGACCCAGCGCTGGAATTGCTGCATATTTCAAGAGATATTACATTAGGACGTCCCATTGCCTCTGTGTTGGGGATTGATCAGGAATTTAGCTTTGAAGATTTAATTCATATGAATGATGCAGTTAATTTAAATTTCAGTACGTCAGATGCACCTTATATATTACGTGCGAATTTCTCTGTTATCCAAAAAGAGACAGGCTTTATAAACGGTCTCATTACTGTACTGCACGATATAACGGAGCAGGAAAAGATAGAAATGGATCGTCGAGAGTTTGTATCGAATGTGTCGCATGAGTTAAGAACACCTTTAACAACAATGCGAAGCTATTTAGAGGCGCTGGCAGATGGTGCATGGAAAGATGAAAATATTGCCCCTACATTTTTAAATGTAACGCAAACAGAAACAGAGCGTATGATTCGTCTAGTAAATGATTTATTGCAATTATCACGAATGGATAGTTCAGATTATGAGTTGAATAAAGATATTGTCTTATTCAATTCATTCTTTAACCGAATTATCGACCGTTTTGAAATGGCTAAGTCTGATAAAGTACAGTTTGCACGATTATTCCCTGAAACCTCCTTTTATGTAGAATTAGATACGGATAAGGTGACACAGGTCATTGATAATATCATTTCAAATGCCATCAAATATTCGCCAGACGGTGGTAATATTCGCTTTGGCTTTACTGGACAAGGAGACATGCTGAAGGTCATGATTTCAGATGATGGTATGGGGATCCCTAAAGAAAATGTAGGACGTATTTTTGATCGCTTCTATCGTGTTGACCGTGCACGCGCTCGTTCCATGGGAGGAACAGGTTTAGGGCTAGCTATTGCGCGGGAAATGATTGAAGCGCATGGAGGTAAAATTTGGGCCGAGAGTGACGAAGGACAAGGCACAACAATTTTCTTCACATTACCATATGATGCAGATGAATTTGGTGAGGCAGGTGAATGGGAATGAAATATATAGAGCCAGTTAAATCTGTTGTATTATTTCTACTTGTCATGCTAAGCGTGGTCCTAACCTTTTTGATTTGGACATACACACCTGATTATAAATATATTGAAAATACCGAGCGGAAGGAAATTTTAATAAAGCCGCAAAAGGAAATGGAGGATATTATTCGTCCATACAAGGCTATTTTCCGTTGATGAAGAATTTACAGGCACAGTCTCTAACAATGCTATGAAAAATATGATGAAAACATTTAAAGGCTGGAATGTTCTAGATTTAGTGCCTGTAAACAACAATCTTTCGGCAAACTATGTGAATCAGATCGTTGGCGCTGACCATCGAATGACAATCTTTTTTACTGGTGAAGTTCCATTTTCAGCCTTTAACACTCTTTTTCAGTTTGCTGAAAAAGAGTTACCAGAAACAACCTTTAATCGTATGATTATTGATTGGAGTAATTCTAATTCAAAGGAATTAATGATTTATTACATTAGTAGTAATAACCAATCATTATTCCGCTCACGTGTGAGTGTTCCAAACATGACTCAATTTTTACAAGAAGTCATAGAGCCTGCCAAAAAATATGAAGCGTATAAAGAAGTAGAGCGAGATGGTTACACATCACTATATGTGGTTAACGATAAAATTGAATCAATAAAATATACGTATTTTATTGAAGATATTACACCAGAACTATTTAAAAATGTGTTATTCCAAGATCCAAATATTGTGCAGCGCAATGTTGAAAGTGCATCCTCTGAAAAATATACAGATGGTATGTCGTTGATGACATTAGATACAAATCTCAAATCATTAAACTATGTTTATCCAGCTGCAGAAAGCAGTATAAAAATTGAGCCATCAAAGCTGTTAAAGGATAGCTTTGAATTTATCAATGAGCACGGTGGGTTTACCGCAGATTTCCGCTATGCTTCAACAAGCACTAATAAAAACCAAATGGACTATCAAATGTATTTGCAAGGTTTCCCTGTTTATAGTAATCATGTCCTTACAAAAATGACTACGATTTGGGGAGATAGCCGAATTTTCCATTATAAGCGTCCATATTTCGCATTAGACATGGATATTTCGTTAGAGAAGGAAATTAAAGAATTACCTTCTGGTGGAGAAGTTGCAGAGAGATTAAAAAATACGAACAACATTGCCTTATCAGATATTGATGAAATTGTTCTCGGCTATTATTTAACACAAAATCAAGAACAGAATATCTTTATATTTGAACCTTGTTGGTTTGTGATTCGTAATGGTTCATGGATTAAACTAACGCCTGAAATATTAGGAGGTGTTAAAAATGGATTGGAATAGAACAAAATCTATTTTTATATTCGTTTTTTTAATTTTAAACATCTTCCTGTATTCATTTTATGTAAATCGCTATAATGAAGCGAAAGATATTGAGGTACCTGGTGAAAAAACAATTGAAGCTCGTTTAAAAGATGACAATATAACGTATGGAACATTACCTAATAATATTGAAACTGCTTCCTACATTTCAGCCCAAGTACATAAGTTTACGAAGGCTGAATTTAATAGTAACAATCAACAAATTATCCCTACGGATGATAATACAAAGGTTCGTGTTATTTTCATGAAGCCCATTAAATTACGTAATGTGAATGAGGATTCAAGCTTTACAGATTTTGTCCTTGCGAACATTTATGAGGGGGCATCATATGCTTTATGGAAATTAGATCGCGAAGAACGCATCGCAATTTTTTCCCAGAAGACTAATAACCGGATGTTCTATTACAATGGATCCTTAAAGATTAAATGGAATGCAAACAATGAAGTAACGATGTATGAACAAACAATGATTGATAATATTGAGGAAATGGAACAACAAGAAACAGTCATTCCACCACTTCAAATTATCCAAACTTTGTATGCAAAAGGACCGCTCAAGCCAGACTCGAAGATTACGCAAATGAAGTTAGGTTACTCAACGCTTGTTAAATTAACTCGTACACAGGTAATGGTACCAACATGGGAAGTTCGAGTGAAACTATCGGATGGAGAAACAGAAGAGTATTTTGTCAATGCAGTAGAGGGCAAAGTCATTGAACTCCAAGAAGACAAGCAAGAGGGCGAAGAAGAAGACTGGGGAGTTGAATAATGCGATTTAGTGTTTTAGCAAGTGGCAGTACAGGGAATTCGATTTATGTAGAGAATGACGATTATGCCTTTATCGTTGATGCTGGCCTTAGTGGAAAAAAGATGGAGCAGCTATTTACAAAAATCGATCGTAATATGAAGCAGCTTAGTGGTATTTTCGTTACACACGAGCATAGTGATCATATTAAAGGGATAGGCGTGCTGGCACGAAAATATAATGTACCGATTTATGCAAACGCCAAAACATGGCAGGCAATGGACGGGCTAATTGGCGATATTCCTGTAGAGCAACGTTTTGAATTTGAAATGGATACAGTGAAGCACTTTAGTTCTTTAGCTGTTGAATCCTTTGCTGTTTCACATGATGCAGCAGATCCAATGTTCTATACTTTCCACGAGGATAATCGAAAGCTTGTCATCATTACAGATACAGGGTATGTCAGTGATCGTATGAAGGGTATCATACGTGGTGCAGATTCATTTGTTTTTGAAAGCAATCATGACGTGAATATGCTTCAAATGGGACGCTACCCTTGGTCCATTAAACGTCGTATTTTAAGTGATGTAGGACATGTATCTAATGAGGATGCAGCTATTGCAATGAGTGAAGTTGTATTTGATAAGACTACCAATATCTATCTTTCGCATTTAAGTAAGGATAATAATATGAAAGAGCTGGCACGCATGAGCGTATCACAAACCTTACAGTCATGTGGCATCATGGTAGGCGAGCATGTTCATCTTTTTGATACAGATGCAGAGGAACCAACAAAATTGGTAACGGTTTAACTACTAGTTATATAGGTAAAACTTATAGCTGTTCAACGTATTTTCAGTAAATGCGTTGGGCAGCTATTTTTATGTCCATTTTATTTGTTTTTCATCTGATTTTAATGTTTGAATCGTAAGATTAGGGTAACAACTAACAAAAGCAGTATATGAAAGGATGAAGAACATGAGTTACTTTCAAGATGATGATAAAAACAGTGATTTCTTAAAAAATGATGAAATACCGAAATCACCACTTCAAGAAAGACTAGAGCGCGAGGAGCAAGAAATGCAGGCTAAGCGTCATAAAAAGAAAGGCGGTGGCGGAGGAAAAGGCGGCTATTTCTTTAGTGGTCTTATCGGCGTCATTATAGGTGCCTTACTTGTTTGGTTGATGATGCCTGGTCTGGTCAATCAAATGCCTGGTACAACAACAAATAGTACAGGGAAAAATAACACAACCATTAATCAAGTTGCCACTGAGGTAACGACGGATGTTACAAAAGCAGTTGATAAAGCTTCACCAGCCGTTGTTGGAATTACAAATATTCAAGAAGTAACAAGCGGAGGATTTTGGAGCCCGCAATCAACAACAACAAAAGAAGCAGGAAGCGGTTCAGGTGTTGTTTATAAAATTGAAGGTGACAAAGCCTTTATCGTAACAAATAACCACGTTATTGAAGGGGCAAAACAGTTAGAGGTTACAATGCCTGATGGATCGAAGGAGCAAGCGCAATTAGTGGGTCATGATGTTTGGACAGACCTTGCAGTCATTTCAATTAGCTCAAAGAATGTAAAAACAGTAGCGACATTTGGTAACTCTGATGTGTTAAAACAAGGTGAAACAGTTATAGCAATTGGTAATCCACTTGGCTTAGACTTTTATGGCTCTGTGACAACAGGTGTTGTTTCAGGTAAAGATCGTTCTGTTCCAGTAGACTTAAATGGTGATGGCACAGAAGACTGGCAACAAGAAGTATTACAAACCGATGCAGCCATTAACCCAGGGAATAGTGGAGGAGCACTTGTCAATTTAGCAGGAGAATTAATAGGTATTAATTCCATGAAAATTGCTGAATCCTCCGTTGAAGGTTTAGGTTTCTCTATTCCAATTAATTCAGCTATTCCAATAATTGAGGAGTTAGAGAAAAATGGTGAGATGAAACGTCCAACAATGGGTATTTCATTAGCAGATCTAACAGATGTTCCAGCCTTCTACCAACAACAAACATTAAAATTACCGGCAGAGGTGACAACAGGTGTTGTTATAACAGATGTAATGAATAACTCACCAGCATCAAAAGCAGGTGTCCAACAGTATGATGTTATTGTTGAAATGGATGGTCAAAAAATTGAAACAGCCATTGATTTACGTAAACATTTATATAATGACAAAAAAATTGGTGATAAATTAACATTAAAAGTTTACCGTCAAGGTAAATTAGTAGAACTATCACTAACATTAACAAACGGTAATTCATTGTAAAGAAAAGGTGAAAGCGGTGGGGATTAAACAAAATCCCCACTGCTTTTTTGTGTGAGATGAAGAGGATCTTTAATAAAATATTGTGGATAACTAGAAAATTGCGAATACTGATATAACACAATAAACAGTGAGTAAAAGGCACTTCTTCCATACATGGCATTCCTTTGTTACAATAGGTTGTGGATAACATAGACTGAAATGTGAATAAGTTTGTGGAAATTTCGGAAAATAAGGAGACATCAAAAAATGGAAAAATACAGCTGTGAAAGCCATATAGATCACGCTTTAGACATGTTTGTAGCAGAGCAAAAAGCGTTCCCAATTATGGATAAAATCGAAGAGGATAAAAAGTTATCCACAAAGTGTAGCTACTGTGAAAAGCCAGCAGAATATATTGTATCAAGTAAATAACTTTACACAATATATAGAAAACGCTTGTGGATATGTTGATAACTTTTGTGGATAATTTGTTTGTAAATGAATTGTAAAGGTGGATAACGTGTGAATATAACGATTGTATCAGTCGGCAAACTAAAAGAAAAGTACTTAAAAATGGGGATCGATGAGTACGTAAAACGTCTTGGCGGCTATGCAAAAATGGATTTGGTTGAAGTGCCAGACGAAAAGGCACCTGAACAACTAAGTGAAGCTGAAATGGATATCGTCAAGAAAAAAGAGGGCGAACGCATCCTGGCGAAAATTAGCCCAGATGCTTACGTAATCGCCCTAGCCATCAATGGCAAAATGAAAACCTCCGAACAAATGGCTGCCGATATGGAATCCCTCATGACCTACGGCAAAAGCAAAATCGCCTTCGTCATCGGCGGCTCCCTCGGTCTACACGAAGATGTCCTAAAACGAGCCGACGAACAGCAATCCTTTGGCAAAATGACTCTACCTCACCAGCTCATGAAGCTTGTACTAGTCGAGCAGATTTATCGCAGTTTTAGGATTATGAAGGGAGAACCGTATCATAAGTAAGTGCGGTTTTCTTAGTTCTATACATCTAAAAAGCTACATTTTTAGAGGAAAGAGAATACCTGAAAGATAATTATATAATGCGAAATTTGTAGAAAAAGTATCAGGCACTATTAAAAGTGCCTGATACTTTTTTGTTTTATTG
>Ga0256893_1000846_pt1 | contig 9207 bp, 8 predicted proteins | sample MC6MC0666MT_FD_190201 | JGI IMG/M metagenome (GOLD analysis project Ga0256893, IMG submission 190201) | Metatranscriptome of enriched soil aggregate microbial communities from Iowa State University, Ames, United States - MC6-MC0666-MT... | ecosystem: Environmental > Terrestrial > Soil >... | reverse complement strand
GAAAATAAAGAAGAATATCTTCAAAAACTGGAAGAAGTTATTGAAATTATCAGAGAAAACAACCTTCCGAAATTAGTACTTTCCAGAAGAAAAATTTATACTGATTTTAAAGAAATAGATCTGAAAAGCAGCTTCAATAATCTGTGCAAAAGTTATCCGAATGCCTTTAAGTATTTGTTTTATGAAGGAGAAACTTCATGGATGGGAGCTTTTTCTGAAGTTTTAGGAAAGTTCAACAAATCAACCCATGAGTTTGAAACGATGAGTCTTGCCGGAACGATTCCTGTTGTCGAAGAATGGACGGGGAAAGAAATTGAAGAACAGAAACCTGTTTCTACATACATCAGAAATATTTTAGAGAAATACAGTGATTCCAATTCAATTCAGGAGTCTGAAACGTATGACCATATTTCGGGAAATATAAAACATTTGCGCACCGATTTTAAAATAAAAATCAATCCTGAAAAGTTAAACCATTTAATAAAAGATCTTCATCCCACCCCTGCGGTTTGCGGAATTCCGAAGGATTTTTGTAAAAAGATCATTGAAAAAGTGGAAAAATTTCCTCGTGAATTGTATGCCGGATTCATCAAGATTGAAACCCAGGATTATATACACTATTTCGTGAATCTTCGTTGTGCCAGATTATATAAAAATTCTGTTCATCTGTTTGTCGGAGGCGGAATTACCGCCCAAAGCAACCCGGAAAAAGAATGGAGAGAGACGGAGTTGAAATCTGAGGCGGTGCTGAAGAATTTGGTTATAAATCATTCATAAATTCAGGTGAAATTTAAAGTAATATAACCTACAAAAAAACCTCTTCCAAATGAAAGAGGTTTTATTTTATACTGATAAAGAATTACTTCTTTACGCCAATCTTACTCCACGTATTCAGGATGAAAAGGAGGCCTATACCCAGCAATCCGCAAGCGATTGAAATTAAAAACTTCATATTGTCTTCAGAGGTAAGATCTGCCCCTAAATTTCTGCTTAATGCGTAACCATTAATGGCAATAATCACGATAAACACAATCAAAAATACTTTATAAAACTTCTGCATGATCTAAAAATTAATATAATTTGACACAAGCTGTGCAAAATTTGCGGTAAATAATTTAATTGAAATTGCCAACAGGATAATTCCGAAAACTTTCTGAAGAATTGCCAGAGACGCCTCCCCCATTTTCTTCTCGATCCACTTCGCCGATTTCAGCACCAAATATACGAAAATTGTATTGAGAATGATGCCACAAATGATGTTAATATCATGAAACTCCGCTCTTAAAGACAAGGTTGTCGTTAAAGTTCCTGCCCCTGCAACCAAAGGAAACGCAATCGGAACGATGGAGGCAGATTTTGCTTCAGTCGTTTTATTGATTTCAATTCCCAAAATCATTTCCAGAGCGATGATAAAAATAACGAAAGCTCCCGCAATTGCAAAAGAATTCACATCTACCCCGATGAATTTCAAGATTTTATTTCCTACAAAAAGAAATACGATCATGATCAATCCGGCAGTAATCGAAGCTCTTCCCGCTTCAATCTGTCCGAATTTCTGCTGAAGGCTTACCACAATAGGAACCGATCCGATAATATCGATCACCGCAAAAAGCACCATAAAGCTGGTAATAACCTCCTTTATAGAAAAGCTGTCAAATATTTCCATTTCTACGATTATTAATTTCGCAAAAATATAAATAAAAAATGATTATTTACTAATTATAGAGTATAATTTAACAATATCTTTTAACAGATCGTTAATAGAGTCTTCTGAAGTAAGTGGAGAATATTTCTCAATCTGGATTTTCTGCAAAAGCTCCTGATAGTTTTCTGCTACCGAACTGCCATTGTGTCTTTCAAGGAAAACTCTGAAATCATCTTTAGAGCTTTGGAAATACTGACTTCTCACTTCCTGATCCATCTCTTCAAAAGTTTCGAAAAACTTCTGGTAATCTCCCGAAATTTTAAGATTTTCCAGATAAGCAAAATAATCGGTAATATCGGTTTTTAAACTTTCTCTGATCTCCTGCTCTGTTTCTGCCACAGATCCTAAAGGTTTCGAAGCTGGCTTTTCTTTAATTATATTTCGGTTTTTTTGCCAATTTCTAAACACCAGATAGACTAAAAACAAAACAATAAGAATAGATAGATTCACCACCAACACATTCCAGTTGAACTTGCTTTTTTCTTTAACCTTGAATGAAGTTGTTTTTAAAACAGGGCTATCAACGGTTTCAAGCAAAGTATTGGTGTAGTCATTTACTTTTTCTACGGTAGATCTTGCTTCTAAAACTTCATCATGAGAGAATGATGTAAGACCCAGTTTTTCCTGTCCGAGATTTACATATTCCTTTTCTGAAGGATTAAAATAAGCGAATGGCTCCGTTTTAACGATAAGATCACCTGCTTTTTTAGGAATCAGAATATACTTTGCCAAAACTTCTCCCTTCAATCCTGTAAGACCCGGGCTGAGTCGGGTTGTAATTTTGGGTGCAAAAACATCATAATCGGGTGACTCTTCAATTTTAGGAAGATTAAGATCTGCAAGATTTCCTTCTCCCGAAACTTTTACCGTTACATTAACCGGTTTTTTAACCTCAACTTTTTCTTTTGATGAATGAAAGACATCCACTTTAAAATTACCCACCGCATTTTTAAAACTTTCCGGTGAGCCTTCAGGAAGCTTTTTTACATTAAGCTTTACTTTATTGGAAGCTATTTTACTTTTATTTGAAAAAGTATTAACAGACGCAGAAACTGCAGGAACTTCAACGTAGCCTGCTTCATTCGGGAATACCATAAATACAGCCAAAATCTGCGATGCCATATTCCCATAGCCAGACGGATCTATTTCTGATCTCTTTAAATTAACTGGATGTACATTGATATTTTCCTGTTCAGGAAGCTTAATGTTCTTTACTTTTCTGAAATTGTCGATGTTTTTAGAATAAACTCTGAGAACTGCTACTGTAGGCTGATCCTGATACACTTCACGATCGTCAATTTCCATATTGAGGTAAACATCATTAGAAACATTGGCAATCGGTTTCTTTTCAATATCTCTGATGAAAATATCGAAAGGCTCGGTCTTATAGATTTTATTATTAACCGTCACTAAAACGGAACCAATGCGGATTTTACCTTTCTGTTTGGGTTCAAGTGCAATTCTGGTGACATATTCGTCGATGGCTGTATTGGTTTCGGCATCTCTTACTCCTTGGTTAAAAGATCCGCTGCCGATCATATTAAATTTAGACAAATCCGGCAGCATCAGTTTACTTTGCTGGACAAGATTGTCTCCGTTTAATTCTAGGGTGATTGTAAGATTTACGACTTCTCTGCCACTGTAGTCCGTTTTATCCGGCTTCATGGTAAGTTTTACCTGTCCGTAAGAAATTACAGATAAAAAGGTAAATATTGCGTAAATAATTCTTTGTGTCATCACCAATCTTTCTCGTTGCTTTGCGGCTTTGAAGAAGATTTTTCGTCTAAAATTCTTCTGGCAGTTTTTCTTTCTCTACCGTTTATCGTATCAAGGATTGCTTTCTCTAATTCCTTAGGAAGCTGCTTTCCTTTACTACCGTTACCTTTGGGTTTAGAATCTTCTCCTTTATCCTGTTGCGGACCATTTCCCTGTTCATTTTTCTGATTCTTGGAGTTTCCTTCCTCTCCCTTCTTTTTATCTTCCCCACCTCCGTTTTTACCGGATTTGTTCTCCTGTTCCTGTTTTTTGTTTCTCTGTATTTCCTTCAGCCTCAACTTAGCAATTTCATAATTTTTCCTTGTTGCTTCTTTGTAAGGATCCTGTTTCAGAGACTGCTTGTAATAATCTGCTGCTTTTTCGGGCTGATTCATCTGCATCATCGCATTTCCCAGATTGTGAAGCGCCGCTGCTTTGTCTGGTAAAGTCTGAGAAAGTTTTTCTGCTTTGGCATACTCTTCTTTCGCTTCCTGATACATTTTCTTTTTATACAAAGCGTTTCCTAAATTATAATGCGCCGTAAAATCACCAGAGTTTGATTTTATAGCTTCCATATATTTTGAGGAAGCACCATCGTAGTCATTAGCATCAAATTTTTTATTGCCTTCGTAGACCAAAGTCTTATAACTTTCCTGCCCAAATAATATACCTGAGAACGAAAAAGCAAATATCAACGCTAAAAATACAATTTTAGTATTCATCACTTGCAAAATTATCCCTTTATATGTTAATAAACAGCGTATTATTTGTTAAAATTGGGTTAAAGTATTATCTCTGCAAACTCAGCATCACTTGGGTCTTTTTAAACATTAAAATCTCTTTTAGGATTAAAAAGATAAATAATGACAAATAAAAATATTGAAACTGCCAAAAAATACTGGTAATAATGATTTGCATTTTGAGTCTTTACGGTTGTACTGGTGGTTGCAGCTTTTTTGTTGAGCTCATCTGCAATTCTTTTCGGAGCATCATTCATATTGTTACCATCAATATAGTTCCCACCGGTAGATTGTGCCATTTTTCTTAAAGCTTCCGTCTGTCTTTTTGAAATAACTGTTTCACCATTACTATCAAATTTATACCCCTGCAATTGCCCATATAGATAAACAGGAATCGGAGCTCCTTCATCTGAACCAACACCAACCGAAGTAATAGTTATCCCTTCCTTATTAGCGAGTCGGATGGCTGCATTGTCATTTCCTTCATTATCTTCTCCGTCACTGATCAAAACTACTTTTCTCGCTCCTTTATTTATATTTTTAAATTTAGCTACCGCACTCTCCATAGCCTGCAGAAAATCCGTCCCCTGAATGGTGATATCTTTCGTCTGAAGATCAGAAATATAAGTTTCCACACTGCTATAATCTGTTGTCAATGGCATTACTGAGACTGCTTCTCCTGCAAAGACCACGATTCCGATTTTGTCATTTTTAAGTTCATGAATGGTATTAATGATCAGATTTTTTGCCTGGGTAAGCCGATCGGGATCAATATCTTTCGCATTCATCGAGTTCGAAACATCCATCATGAAAATTACATTATTCATTTTCTGATTGGTTTCTATTCTTTCAGAACCGCTCAAAAGATCAATAATAGAAAAGATTAAAAATAATATAGCAAGAAAATAAAGTACAGGAAAAATCTTCAAAAACCCGGAGTTTTTTTCAAACAAAACTTCATGAAATTTTGGGTCTGCAAACAGCTCTCTCTTTCTTTTTTTCCATCGTAAAAAATTGATCAGAAAAAAAGATAAAAGCGGCAGAAGCAGCAATAATAACAAATACCAGTTATTTCCTAAATACCAATTCATCAGCTTAAAAATTTATAAAGTACCCAACGTAAAATGGCATCCAAGACCAACATTCCTAAAGCAATCCAGAGAAAAATCTTGAAATACTCTTCATAATTATAATTTCGGGAAACCCGAATATCTGTTTTCTCCAATTTATTGATATCGGAATAGATTTCATCAAGTTTATTTTCAGAATCGGCTCTGTAGTAAATTCCGCCTGTAGTCTGCGTAATTTCACGCAACATATCTTCGTCAATAGAAACAGGCTGTTCTCGGTAATAATATCCGAATTCATCATAATCATAAGGCATTAAAGCATATCCGTTTGTCCCGATCCCGACACAATAGACTTTAATATTATTCTCTTTGGCTAAAACTGCAGCAAGCTGTGGCGGAAAGAGTCCGCTTATCCTTGTATTTTGACCATCAGTCATCAGAATAACAATTTTACTTTTTGCCTTGCTTTTCATTAAATGATTTACCGCAACTGCCAAACCGTCTCCTACAGAAGTTCCGTCGGTCATTTCACGCTGATTCATGTTTTCGATTTCATATTTTACGGCATCATGATCAAAAGTAAGCGGAACTTTCAGGAAGGCTTCTAATTTATAATTAACAAGACCAAATCGGTCATTCGGACGCTTATTGATAAAATCAACAGCAATTTTTTTCAGAACTGCGTATCGATCGGGGTCAAAATCTTTAGAAAACATACTCAACGACACATCTACGGCCAGCATAATATCAATTCCTTTCGACTCATCTCTATCCTGAGAAACCGAAAAAGTTCTCGGTCTCGCCATAGCCATGATCAACGCGGAAAGAATAATATATTTTGAGATTTTCAGCAGGAAAAGTACGGGCAGAATTCCACTATTACCATCCATATTGCTGGTCGTAGGAACTTTAATTCCTTTTCTTTTTTTCTGACTGAAATCCCTGAATAAAAGAGGAATAAATACCAAGAACAGCAGAAAAAACCACGGACTGTAAAACTCGAAATTAAACATCTTTTCTCAGGTTTTCAAATTCAATATCCTCGGATGATCTTTTTACGAAATCCCGTATTTCTGTAAAATCTTTTTCCATTAGATCTTTATCTGGGAAAGTCTTGGCAAATTTTACCAGATCCCCTCTTAAAAATACATCTTCCACAATTTTTTCGTTGTCTTGTGAGATGGTATTATTTTCTTTCATTAAAGCCACCAAATCATCCGTCAATAAAACATCTGCAGGAATTCTGTATTGTTTGGTAATAAACTTTCTCGAAATATCGATCAGCTCAACATAAAACGACCGGTAATTTCCTTCTTCAATATATTTTTTCTTTTTTAAAGAATCTAATTCTTTCAAAGTCTGATTGGTCGTTACAACAGGTAAGCTCTTCTTCTTTTTTCCGTATTTCACAAACATGACGATTACAAAAATCAAAGCGATAACGGCTAAAGCCGCAAAAACATACCATTTATAAAGTTCCCAGTAATCTATTGCTTCCAGATCAACTTCTTTATTTTTCATAATATCGTTGATCTGATCTTCTTTGGTTGCTGTATTGACAACTTCAATCTCGTAAGGAATTGTTTTTAAAAGTTTTTCTCCGACTTTAAATTCAAGTTCGGGAATTTTAAAAGTTCCTTCTTCGTAAACTGCAAATTCTATACGCCGTTCATAAGTATTGGCATTAATACCGATACTGTCTTTGATTTCTTCAAAATGAAAAGGCAACAATTCATCTTTCGGAGCCGTGATAACCGCCCGACTCCTGAGATTTTCGATCTTAATTACCAAATGATCTGTTTCTCCCAATGCAAGCGTTTTCTTCTCGAGATTTGAAGAAAGCAGCTGTGAAAATGCATTTACACAGATAAAAAATAAGAGTAAAAAGAATATCTTTTTCAATTTCAATTCTAAATTTTGGCTAAAGCCTATTTTCTGTTTTATAATTTAAAGCGGACTAAAGTCCGCTACTGAATATTTTATTTTTTCTGAAAATAATTATATAATAATCTGGAGTAATCTGTTCCGGTATTGATATTCATAAACTCTGCTGAAGAATTGGCAAAATCTTCTTCCAGATTTCTCTGTTTCTGTTTTTGAGCTTCCGCAAAAGTGTATCTCCATCGTGCGCTCGATGTATTTACCCAAATTTGTTTTCCTGTTTCTGCGTCGTTTAAAAGTGCGTAACCTACATCCGGAATATCATTATCTTTTTCGTCATAAATTCTCATTCCCAAAAGCTGATGCTTTTTAGAAGCCACTCTCAGAATTTTAGAATCATAATCATCTTCAAAATCCGAGAGTAAAAACACGAGCGATTTTCTTTTAAAAATCCCCATCATATATTCTAAAGCCTTATCGATTTTTGAAACTGTAGGAATATAATCCGCAGTCAAAATTTGGCTGATCATCGATAAAATATGTTTTCTTCCTTTCTGTGGCGGAATCACTTTATACACTTTATCGGCAAATAGAATCAAGCCTACTTTATCATTATTTCCAGCTGCCGAAAAACCTAAACTTGCCGCAATTTCTGCGACATATTCTCTTTTAAGCTGAGTTTTCGTTCCGTAATCCATTGATGCAGAAATATCAACCAAAAGCATCATTGTCAGTTCACGCTCCTCCTCCATTACTTTTACGAATGGTTCACGGAAACGTGCGGTTTTATTCCAGTCGATTCTTCGGATTTCGTCTCCAAACTGATAAGGACGAACTTCGGCAAACGTCATTCCCTGCCCTTTAAAAGCACTGTGATATTGCCCCATCAAAGTAGCCTCCGTTTTCCTTCTGGTACGGATTTCTATTTGTTTGACTTTTTTTACAATATCTTTTATCTGCATTGAATTCAAAATTTAAGATTCAATAATCAATATTCAAAATTCAGATTCCATAAAAATTTTGAATTTTAAACCTTGAATATAGAATTAATTAGGGAGCTTGTATTTTAGCCAAAATTCTATTCACAATTTCTTCAGACGTAATTTCTTCAGCTTCCGCTTCGAAGGTTAATCCAATTCTGTGTCTTAAAACATCTTGTGCCAAAGCTTTTACATCTTCAGGAATTACAAAAGCTCTGCCTTTCAAAAATGCATAGGCTCTCGAAGCAATTGCCAAATTGATGGATGCTCTTGGTGAAGCTCCGAAGCTGATGTAATTTTTCAGTTCAGAAAGCCCGTATTTTTCAGGATAACGGGTTGCAAAAACCATATCCAGAATATATTTTTCAATCTTTTCATCCAAATAAATCTGATTGACAAGAGATTTTGCTTCCACAATATTTTGCAGAGAAATCACCGGTTTAATTTCCGGCTGATGTGATGTAGAAACCATTCTCATCACTTTTCTTTCATCTTCAAATTCAGGATAATCGATTTTACATTTCAGCATAAAACGGTCACTTTGTGCTTCCGGTAAAAGATATGTTCCTTCCTGATCGATCGGATTTTGAGTCGCTAAAACTAAAAAAGGTTTTGGTAATGGCATTGTTTCATCACCAATCGTCACCTGTTTTTCCTGCATTACCTCAAGAAGAGCTGACTGCACTTTTGCCGGAGCTCGGTTGATCTCATCTGCCAAGACGAAATTCGCAAAAACAGGACCTCTTTTTATGGAGAAATCATTTTCTTTTATGTTGTAAATCATTGTTCCTACAACATCTGCAGGAAGTAGATCGGGTGTAAATTGAATCCTTGAAAAGTCGCCATGAACAGCTTCTGACAAAGTCTTAATTGCCAACGTTTTAGCCAATCCCGGAACACCCTCTAAAAGAACATGCCCATTTCCTAAAAGCCCTATCAAAAGACGGTCGATCATGTATTGCTGACCAATGATAGCTTTATTGATTTCCTGCCTCAGAAGATTAAAAAAGAAATTTTGCTCTTTCACTTTCTCCGTCAGCTGACGGATGTCTTCTGCTTGATATGAATCTGACATT
>Ga0256893_1000839_pt1 | contig 9271 bp, 9 predicted proteins | sample MC6MC0666MT_FD_190201 | JGI IMG/M metagenome (GOLD analysis project Ga0256893, IMG submission 190201) | Metatranscriptome of enriched soil aggregate microbial communities from Iowa State University, Ames, United States - MC6-MC0666-MT... | ecosystem: Environmental > Terrestrial > Soil >... | reverse complement strand
CAGGCCGAATACCGGCTATACAAAACGATCCCGGCTGATATATCAGCCGGGATCGTTTTGTTTGGTAAGGAATGTACAGACAGCAGATCAGAACGGATTATGATAAAACCAGAAAGAATTATGATACAATCAGAAAGAATTATGATGAAACCAGAACGGATTATGATGCAGCCAGAAAGAATTATGATGAAACCAGAACGGATTATGATAAAACCAGAAAGGATTATGATGAAACCAGAAAGGATTATGATGAAACCAGAACGGATTATGATGAAACCAGAACGGATTATGATGCAGTCAGCACAAAATATGAGCCGGACAGTACAATATCTACACATAACAGCAGGATGTATGGGTACAGCAGAACCAATTATACCCCAACCAGCTGTAAGACCAGCCGCAACAGAGCAGCACAGCACCAACAAGGCTGTAGAAAGCGGCCTTTAACAACCCGAAATACAGCAAAAAGATGCATTTTTCACCCCCTAAAACGGCAATTTGCTGTACCTTAGCATACTCTATACAATCAATGTTCCTATTATGTCCAGCCAGTATTCATCCCCAATTGAAAAAGCAATCAAACCCATTCAACGATTCATTCAACAGGAAAAATCAGGCGGCATAGTATTAGGCATCAGTGTAGTGCTGGCCCTGATCCTGGCCAATTCCCCCTGGGCAGAACAATATTTCCATTTTTTCGAACAGCGCTTCGGCTTCCGCTTCAATGATAATCCTGTGCTGGAGTACACCCTGCACCACTGGATCAATGACGGGCTCATGTCTGTTTTCTTCTTCGTAGTAGGTCTGGAACTAAAGCGCGAGATTGTAGCAGGAGAATTATCCAATCCGCGCAACGCGTTACTACCCATAGCGGCAGCGCTCGGTGGTATGCTCGTACCGGCACTGATCTACTTTGCCCTCAATCCCGGAGCCGAGGTGAGCAGTGGCTGGGGTATACCCATGGCTACCGATATTGCATTCGCACTAGGCGTTTTATACTTGCTGGGCGATCGAATACCCTTATCATTAAAAATATTCTTAACCGCCCTCGCGATTGTAGATGATCTTGGCGCAGTCCTCGTCATTGCATTCTTCTACACTTCCGATATTTCCATCATGAACCTGGTGATCGGTTTAGTCTTCTTACTGATTATGATGGTTGGCAACAGAATAGGCATCAGAAACGTGCTGTTCTATGCCGTATTTGGTATACTGGGTGTGTGGACCGCCTTCCTGCTGTCGGGTGTACATGCTACCATAGCAGCAGTACTGGCCGCCTTCACTATCCCTACCCGTGTCAAGGTAAAAGAAGCACTATACATAGATCGGGTACAACAATATCTGCAACAGTTCAGAGAGGCAGACCGGAACGATGAACACTCAGTACTGACCGGAGAACAGTTACATACACTGGATCATATCCGTAAAGAAACAGATGGTGCTATACCCCCTATGCAAAAGCTGGAACATGCGCTGCACCCCTTCGTAACCTTTATTGTCATTCCCGTTTTTGCACTGGCCAATGCCGGCATAGCGCTGGACATGGATGTCTCTACCCTCTTCAATACCAATGTGAGCCTGGGTGTAGGGCTGGGACTACTGGTAGGTAAGGTAGTCGGTGTGGTAGGCTTTACACTATTGTGTATCAAGCTGAAGGTCGCACCGTATCCTGAAGGCATGCATTTCCGTAATCTGCTCGGGCTGGGCTTCCTGGCCGCAATCGGTTTTACCATGTCACTGTTTGTAACCTCACTGGCCTTTACAGATGAGCTGTATATGACTCAGGCCAAGGTAGGCATCTTTGTTGCGTCCATCATCGGTGGTGTAACCGGGTACCTCCTGCTCCGTAAAACCTCCAAATAGCAGGACTGATTTTCTTACTTTATTGCTTCATAAAAGAGCCATTTACAGGGCATTGTTATAAAATACCCTGTAAATGGCTCTGTCATTATTATGTTATTTATTTCCACTTAAGTGAATTAATTTATGGTAAAACGTTGTATTTCAATAATATAATTTATAATTTAAAGCACTATTACTCAAATACTTACTGGTAATATTGCCTTTAATCTATAAAAACCCCGTGAAATGCAGCAACACAACACTACCCCAAAAACCTTGTCGCAAGAGACCCGCTTAACCGCGCGACCGGCCATCACTAACAGCTCCAGATGGAAAAGCCTATTCCGCCCACTCGGTCTGCTCTGTACCCTGGGCTTTATCGCTCCTCAGGTACAGGCCCAGTTGCCTAAAGAGATCAGTCAGGTATACAATAACTATGACCTGAAACACTACAGCACCGTACAGCAACCTGGCCTGGACGAATACTCCATGGCAGGTACTATGTATGATTTTGACAATAACCCCGGCGATCATGCTGCGCACCTGCTCATGTTTGATGCTACTTCGGCTACTCCCGTAAGCATGATTTTCAATAATCCGGAATATGCAGAACGTGCCGTAGGCATGCATTACCTCAACTCCGGAAAAGGAGTTATTGTAACGACCTACGACCCGATCAACGGTGCACCGGGCAATAGTGGCATACAACTAATTACTGTAGATGCGGCCGGTAACTACCTCACTAATAAGGTAATCAGTATACAAAATGGTATCGGTATCAATCTCCGGCCTTTGGGCACAGAGATCGATCCCAGCGGTGACGTCATGTATATCTGCGGGTTTATGACCACATCCATACTGCCGGGCATCGAACCAACCTTTGCCGATACTAAAAGCGCCTTCCTGATCCGGTATGACTTCGTCAATGATCGTGTAGCAGCCATGAAAACATATGACTGGAATGGCGGACCCGACGACTATGATGTGGCCCACAGGGTGAAGATGCTCAGCGACAATACCTTATGGCTTGGTGGTATGTGTAACAGCGCCAGTAATGCAGAGGTGGCGATGATGAACATGATTGTAGATCCCGTTACCCTCAGTCCCCTGGTAGATGTTCCGCTTGACATTCCAATACCATTACAGCCTAACAATTTAAAATCGACCAGCTTCGATATCTGGGAAGATCCGGCCGATCCGGCCAATGCTTATATCTTCAGTAACTACTGTACCGCCCATCCATCTTCCATTGATATAGCGCCTTTATTTGTAAACATTACCAGTGTAGACCGCAATACACTTGTTCCGGCAAGCGGGCTGAATAACGGGCTGAATAACCAGGCTGACTATACCTGGGGTACCAATGTCATCACGGGCAATATGAATAGCAGTAGTGTAAGTTCAGTCATACTCGGTGGTTTCCAGTCATTCTTTCACTGTGGCGGGCAAAACAATGCCACATCACCAGATAATATAAACCCATACCTTGCCGAAATGAGGCTATTTACAACTACTACAGGCAACCTGTCTATCAGAACGCTGTACTGGTCTACTATAGAATCGCTTATGGGAACAGGGGTAGCTTATACTGATCCGAACAGCTATCCTGATCTCGGGGGTGGTATGAGCAATTTGGCCTGGGGGCCTAAAACGACGGTACGGTATAACAACAGCCCGATGACAGACATTATCCTGAATGCACCGTTGTGGAATCCCGCAGCAAACCGCCTGAATATGAAATTTATCCGCACCGATATGAATGGTAATCCTTCATGCAACAATAACTACTGTACACCAAGTTATCTTTTCTATCACGTAGATGCGGCAAACAATACTGTGATGGAACATGATGTGATCACCGGAGAAGAACAGCCATTCCTCGCGGTTACGGATGTACCTGCCGATGGCCTGTTTGACTGTACCACCGGTAGTACATTCTATAAAAAAGAACTGAAGAACGTACAGACAGCCGTTACCAGCGTAAGCATATCGCCTAACCCCGCTCATGAGTACATACAGCTCGACTTTACAGGCACTGTCAACCCATCGGACAACATTAAAGTACAGATCTATGATGTGACCGGCAGGGTAAACAATACCTTGTTTGAAGGTAGCCAAAGTAATATGCAAGCACAGATTGCGCTACCGAAACTGGCTCCTGGTGTATATATGATACGGGTACAGCATAATGGTAATCAGCTGAAATCTGTACCGGTAGTGATTCAATAATCATATCGTACATCATACATTTACCAAAGCCCCGATACTCCAGATACAGAGTGCCGGGGCTTTTTTTGCGGATATATATGCATCGTCTTCAGCATAATCATGCTAAAACTGGGTATATTCGCAACCGGTATACTATCCATACCATTATACTATAATTGCATATCCAATATGAATACTCCTTACAAAAATACCATCCGCATACTAGCTACCATTGCCCTGATCCTGAGCATTTTTTTAGTCCGCGCTACAGTAGCCTCACTGAGCGATCACTCCCCTGCGGCACTGCCCATTGCATCGGGTCTGCTCATCGTGATCCGGGGTATCAGCATTATCTTTATATTTATAGATAAGAAGACAGCAGCCATCTGCCTGCTGACAACCACATTACTGTTTGGCTTAAATGCCCTGCTGCTGACGCATTACCTGTTCATTCCTGCCTTTGTAACTGATCTTGTACTGGGTATCCTGGCGCTGATCTCGGCACGCAAAACGATGGCGCCACAGACACCGGAGCAGTCATCATAAACCTGTTACGCTATGCACCCCATAACCTTATCTAGAAAGCGAAAGCTGACGATATTTACTGTAATCCTCTTCCTGTCTGTATCCTGCGTACTACAGGTAAGGGCGCAGGATAAGTGTAAGCCTAAGCTCAAAGCCAACCGGCATAAAACATTTACATACGCAGGCAAAGAGCGTATCGAAGAGTCGTATGAATACGGAGTTTATTCCGTCAGCATAAAGAAAGGCAAGATAGACACTGTTTCTGTCCACAAGGGAGATCAGTTCATTACCACATTTCTGAGCCAGTATAACAATATTGTATCCACAAGTATCGACTACTCTATAGATGGGGTGACCTATACCGATACACTGGACCTGAATACCAACACCAGGAAGGTCAAATATGATTATTACGGCAATTTTACCAGTGCCCAACTGTTCACGACGTATAATCATAGTACCGGAGCGCAGGTGTACTATGATGTTTACGGTGCAGACTCGCTTTATGTAAACCGTTATGATAATGGCCAGGTACAGAAAATGATCTGGGTAGACTATGGCACCGAGTATGCCCGGAAGCAATGGAACATGGAGGGGAAACTCCTGTATGAAAAATACCACTCGCGGGAAACAACCTATGAACCTCCGGGACTGCTGCACAGCCAGCAATACGATACCTTGATGGATGGCAGAACCATTCACTGCAAAACAACCTGGTATGAGAACGGCGCACCAGAATCCGTAACTTATTTTTATGATGGCAAACCTTGCCTCGTATGGTCTTACTATGACCGCAGTGGTAAACTGATCAAAACAGCCAAAAAGACTCCACTTCATAAACTACCTATGGAAGTAAGGGAACCACCGCGAGCTTATGCACCCCCCGACCCCGCAATATTCAGAACTGTATCTATACAGGAAGCATATCAGGGTAATCTGAACGCATTCCTCCATACTGAAATGACCAGGATATTGTGTGCCAGTTCAAAAGAACTAAAAGGGAATTATACTGTAAGGACCTACCTGAATACAGAAGGAAAAATGCGCTTTATCAGTGTCAGCGGCGAAAATAGTGAAGCCATTGCACCGGCACTGCAGCAAATGATCGACAAAATGGATCTTTGGAAACCGACCAGAGAAAATGGACGGACTTTAGCCCTGGTGCTGGATTTCAGATTCAGTGTAACAGAAAATAAATAGAGAAAGCATCCCTTCCGGGATGCTTTCTCTATTGTACCATAATCTTAATTTACTCTTTGGTAAACACTACATCTACCCGGCCCTGTATATACCGCATGGTATGTGCAGCAGGGTCAAAGATCATTTTGATCTGGGCATCATCAAAGCGGAAAGTATGATTTTCATAAGCATCCATCGGGAAAGCACCCTGCCCTGTTGCCTGGGCTGTTAATGCACCACCGCTTACAGCTATGGTCAGCTTTACCGGTGCCTCAGGATTGGCATACACCCCCTCATATTGTTTTAATTCCGCTGCTGTTGGCGTAGCTTTGTTCATGACCTCTACCATGGGAAAAGGCTCGTTGTACAGTACCTTACGAATATCCTTAGCCGGTATTTGGGTAAACTGGGTACTGTTATTCTGCAGGATGATGATGGTTTTATCATTATCCATGTGTCGCTCTATATAGGTTACATAACCTGCCCAACCACCTGAGTGGCTGGCGATTGCACCATATGGCTTACTTTTGGACACCTGCCAGCCAAAGCCATAACCGGTCTCCTTGCCATCTGCTGTTGTTGCAGCAGTAAAGATCTCTTTACGGTCTTCAGCATTGATGAGTTTATCGGTATACAAGGCACGATCCCATTTCAGCAGATCATCCAGGGTCGAATTGACCATGCCATCTCCTACAATACCATCAAGATAATAGGTATAGAAATCTTTACCAAACGCGTTAGTCAACACCTTGTTGCCCAAACTATCCTGCACATAACCTAAAGCATAGTTATCGACTTTCTGCGGCTGGTAGCGGCTTCTGTACACAAAAGTATGCTCCATCTTCAGCGGTTTGAAAATGGTTTCTTTCAGATAGGCACCGAATGTTTTTTTTGCTTACGCGCTCTATAATAGCGCCCAGCAAGGCATAGCCGGTATTACTGTACTCATACTTCGCACCGGGGCTAAACAATGTATCCGGTTTGTATTGCGCAAATATTTTGATTACATCTTCATTAGTCGCGAACTTTGTTTTATCCCACTTCTCCTCAAACAGGTCCATATAATCCGGTAAGCCGCCGGTATGATTGAGCAGGTTACGGATCGTAATGCCTTTATAGAAAGCCAGTTCCGGGATATATTTGGCAACCGGATCGTCATATTGCAGCTTGCCCTGTTTGTGCAGCTGTACAATGCCCATTGCGGTAAATTGTTTGGATACAGAGGCCAGCTCAAAAACGCTTTCGGGATTCAGTTTTCTGCCGGTACTTTCCTCGGCGATACCGTAGCTCTTGCGGAACAGTACTTTGCCTTTATCGGCGACGAGTACATTCCCGTTAAAGCTGTTTTTCTGGTGAGCAGCCGTTAACACGCTGTCTAAAAGGTGTTGCTGCTGTTGTTGAGATTGACCAAATACGAAAGTCTGCGTACTTAATACCGCAGCCGCAAAGAGAATGGTTTGTTTCATGGTAATCATAATGAGTAATGCTTTTTTCGGAAATGAATTCCAGGGAAATCAAAACTACAAAAGAAATCGGTTCAAATAAAAATACTTCAACATAATGTGATGAATATGTGCCTGCAATAAAACAGTATAAACCGTAATTTTACCCACAGCAAACAAAGTATACATGGAATACCAATTCAGGCAAGCACAATAGGAAGAGGCGCCACAGATTTGGACGATATTACAACAGGCGATACAACGTCGTAAAGCAGATGGCAGCAAGCAATGGCAGGACGGATACCCCAATCTGCAGGTGATACAATCGGATATTGAAAACGGATACGGCTTTGTCCTGGTCATACAGGATAAGCTTATCGGATATTGTGCGGTGATGCTGAATAATGAACCGGCGTATAATGACATTGAAGGCCAATGGCTTACTGAAGGAGATTTTATAGTCATACACAGAGTCGCTATTGATGAGCAGGAGTTGGGCAAAGGCTATGCCAAAACCATTATGCAGGCTATAGAAGATCATGCCCGAAGCATAGGCGTATACAGCGTCAAGGCTGATACGAACTTTGACAATCCCGGTATGCTGAACATATTTGCCAAAATGGGTTACCAGTATTGCGGCGAAGTATATTTTCGCGGAAGTGCCAGAAAAGCTTTTGAAAAAGTGCTGGATAAATAATTACACTGTGTATATTCACCTTAAAAAGAACAAACATGAAAAGAGTTACAGGTATCGGTGGTATCTTCTTCAAATGCAAAGACCCAGAAAAAATGAGGGAATGGTATAAAACTCATCTCGGTTTTGACATGACCCAATATGGAGCCAAGTTTGAATGGCAGCAGCCGGAAGGCGCTGCAGCACCGGGCTACACGCTCTGGACCCCTTTTGCAGATGATACAAAATACTTCGAGCCCTCATCAAAAGATTTCATGATCAATTACCGTGTGGCCGATATTGAAGCACTCACAGAAGCCTTAAAGCAGGAAGGCGTAACCGTACTGGACGAGATCGCTACCTATGCCGAATACGGAAAGTTTGTACACATCCTGGATATAGAAGGCAATAAAATTGAACTGTGGGAACCCGCCGGATAAGGCGCCCGTACCCTATGTTCAATAAGGTGTAAAGTGCTACTGTATACCTGTAACACTTTACACCTTATTGATTTATACAATATAAAAAACCAACAATACTTAACACAAGACAATAATATGTCTGTGATTAATAGCTACATTTGGGTACACCAAAAGCATAAAAAAATGAAAAAACGTATCCTCTTAGTCAGCCTTTCTTTATGTGCCTCCGCAGCCACAATTACCTCCTGTCGCAAAGCCATTGACTGTGCAGTAGAAGGCGCCTTTACCTCTATTTCCGCTACAGAAGATGATAATAATGTAAAAGAATATACTTTTAAGCCCAACTATTATGGCGACCATACGGTAAATACAGTAGAATGGGATTTTGGCGACGGCCAGCAAGCCACCACCAACGGAACGGAAACCGTGACACATACTTATACCAGCGCCGGTACAAAGAAGGTAACTGCACGCATCAATATCAAATACAAATCGATGACCTGCAGCGCAAAACCTGAAAAAACAATTGATGTGCAGTAAAATAATTATTGCTGAGTATGCACTTTTAGGAAACAAATACCTACATCGTTCTGGTTTTTATTTATAGTCTTTGCTACCTTTTGCCTTGATGCAAAAGGTACCGCCAAAAAATCAAGGCTGTATAAATCCCTGGCTAAAAATCAATGTGTCGGCCGGTCGCAAACCAGACTCGCTACGCTCAGACAGTGGTTTACGACTTTATCGGCCGAGCCAATGATTTTATTAACGCCGGATTTATAAGGCCATTTTGAGCGATCTTTACTTGTACGGATCGCTTGTTGTTTTCATCACAGCGATAGCCATTTTGAAGTGGAGATGCGATCGTTGAGCACCGAACGCATTACACGTTAAGCTCAGACGATCAATGCACGCAACGGTACAAAATGGCGGTGCTATGCAATCGCCTTGATGAAAACAAAGGCATTTTTGGTCCTTTTGTT
>Ga0256893_1000808_pt1 | contig 9560 bp, 6 predicted proteins | sample MC6MC0666MT_FD_190201 | JGI IMG/M metagenome (GOLD analysis project Ga0256893, IMG submission 190201) | Metatranscriptome of enriched soil aggregate microbial communities from Iowa State University, Ames, United States - MC6-MC0666-MT... | ecosystem: Environmental > Terrestrial > Soil >... | reverse complement strand
CGGACTATCCATGGCGCTGAACGCGTTTCTGGACGAAAGCGTCGCGACGAGTGACAAGGGCGCACGGTTGCTTTCGGTAAAATGCATTCACCGTAACCGGCCCGCCTTCGCGTGAAGGTATCTCGCCATGCGCAAGTTGCCACCGCTCAATTCAATCCGCGCATTCGAGGCTGCCGCCCGGCATCAGAGTTTTACCGAGGCCGCCGCTGAGCTGTCCGTGACTATCACGGCGGTGAGCCACCAGGTCCGGCAACTCGAGGCGCGCATCGGCCACAAACTGTTCGAGAGAACGGGCGGTGCGGTCACGCTTACGCCGGTGGGCAAAACGATCTATCCGCTCGTGAGAGATGGCTTCGACCAGATCGCTCAGGCGTTCGAGGCGGTCAATTCCCGCGTCGACGAAGATTCGATCCGGATCTCGGCCACCCGTGCATTCGCGCAGCGCTGGCTGATGCCCAGGCTGGCGCGGTTCAATGCGATTCACCCGGACGTCACGGTGCATATCCATGGCTCCGAGAAATCCGTCGATCTGCGCGCGGAAGATATCGACCTGGCGATCCGCTATGGTCCCGTCGGCGCCGACGAGCAGAGTTCCGTGATCCTGGAGGACTGCTATTTCGCGGTCGCGGATCGCGGCATTTGCCCCGAAGATCGTCCGCCGGTCATCAAAGATTTCCGCAAACTTCCGTTTCTCGCGTACAGGTGGGAAAACGGCGCGCTGAATGCCCCGGACTGGTCCGCGTGGCTTGCGCTCGTCGAACACGATCAGACTGTGGAGTCGCGCATTTCCTGGTACAGCGACGAGATGCTTGCGCTCTACGCGGCGGAATGTGGCCTGGGTCCGTTGATGTGCAGCAGCGTGCTAATCGACGAAGAATTGCGCACCGGGCGCCTGCGCCGCATCGAAGGCCCGTCGCTGCCGGGGTTCTCATATCGACTCGTGCAAACGGCGTCGACGCGTCCGAAAAAAGGACTTCGCCTTTTCACGAAATGGCTTTGCGAAGAAGCACAGCTGTTTCGGGACAGGTCCGCCGCGACCCGCTAGTCAATCCGCTGCCGGGCAGTGAAAGAACCGATTTCCGTTGGAACTTTGAAGTCTGGTACCCTGCGCCTTTGCAACAGCTTGCATTCAATCTCGATGGAAAACCCATTCAACGATCGCGGCGTGTCTGTCACGCGCAACGCGCTCTCATCCGCTGGCCAGGTCTTTCCGCTGCGCGACATCGTCAGCGTGCAGGTCGTCACCGTGGAGAAGAACAAGGCATTGCCCGTCACTATCTCGCTGCTGGGGCTCGTCGGCGGGATTGTTGGCGGCGTACTGCACGCGCCGGTGGGCATCGTGTGTGGCGTGATGCTGGTGGTTGTCGGCTGGCTCACCTGGGTGACGCAGGACATCACGCATCGTCTGATGGTGCAAACGGCCAACGGCGAACGCGAGGCGCTTTCGAGCGTCGATCGTGAGTTCGTCGAGCGCGTCGGCGCGGCAGTGAACGAAGCTAAAAGCACAGCTGCGTCTGCGGCGCAGAAAACCTGAGCAAGTCAAAGCGGGGCCCGCGCCCGCGGGCTCAAGCAACCGCCGCCGGCAGTGCTCACAGCGCGGTATATCCATCGACGTCAAGAGACCCCGCTGCTGCGCGTCGCTCCACGCTCCAGGTCTTCACACATCTTTGCAAGTGCGCGCTGGTGCGCAGGTAGAGTCGCCGCTTCTGTTATCGCGCGTTCCCTGGCGCAGGCCTCGCGTTGACGCACGAGCCGCCCGTGCCGCATGTGCTGCGGCATCGGGGCACTCTGCTCGCACTGCTAGCAACCAGTAAGAGCCGGTGGCGTTGCTGGTGCGTTGTGCTGATGCGTTGTGCTGGTGCGTTGTGCTGGTGCGTTGTGCTGGCGCCTTGCCGGTGCATCTCTTTCCGTAAAGCGGTCGTATGCATCGCCTTCACCAGGGACCGCGCTTTTGCGAGCGTGCTCCATGTCCCTGCTTATTGTCGATGCCGCGTGCCGGCATCTCCACCGTCACTTTTCCCGTTTCACCGCTGCTGTGCTGGTCTCCGCTGGCGCGCTATCGACGTTGAGCGGCTGTTCGGTCACTTTCCCGACGCCCACGCCGCCGGCTCCCACTGTTTCGCTGATCAACGGCGGCAAAGACGGCGTGCTGATTCCTCTCCATGTGGAACGCGCCGACGAGGATCACGCGCGCCTCGGCCTGCCGGTCGAACTGGACGGCAAACCCGTCTACGTCGCGCTCGATACGGGCACGCAAGGTGTGCGTGTATTGAAATCGGTGCTGCCGGGTTCCGACTATGCGGGCGCCGCGCCAGCCAGCACGCTGCTGCTCGCGAACGGCGCGCAGGTTTCCGGCGCGGCCGTGAAGTTGCCGCTAAGCGTCGCCGGATCAAAGGCCGTACAGATCGGCGCGCAAGCGGTCGACACCGTCGGTTGCCAGGCCGCCTCGCGACATTGCGTTGCGATGGACGGCTACAGCGGCGAATTCGGCTGGGCCTTCTCGGGACTTTTCGGCGTGGGCGCCGCGCAGCCGGGCGACGCCTGTTGCACACAGCCGCTGCGCGCATTGGCCGGCCACATCGGCGAGCGGTATCTCGTGCACTCGAACTTCGCGAAGCCGTATCTGCTATTGAGTCCGTCGAGCGCCATCACGAAGGACTACACGATCGTGCCGATGACCGTATCGAACGACGGCACGATGCAATGGCCGCGAGGCTGCATCAATGTCGGCGACAAGATGACGTTCTGCGCGCCGCTCGTGTTCGCCACGGCCACCACCGGCATGATCCGCATTGAAACGGATACCGCGCCGAACTGGACCGGCGACGACAGCGTGGGCAAAGTGCTGATACAGGGCAACTACAACACAGCGGTCGGCTCCGGTAACTGGGTGCACCGCTACGAAGACGCGCAAGTGACCATCGTCAAGGCGCAGCCCGGCGCGAACCGCATCGTGATCGGTCTGATGGGCATGCAGAATATCGACGTGCTGTTCGATTTTCCGCGCGCCCAGTTGGGTCTCTACGCGAATCGAGCAGTCGAAAACCTCACGCCGTAACATAGCTTCAACAAGAAAAGGCTGCGCGTCGTTCAACTGACGCGCGGCCTTTTTTTTCGCCGCTGCGGAAGTCACGCGATCCGCAGCGGAGCAACGCAAACGCTCAGCCCAGATTGAGCGGATCGACGCGCCAGATCTCGCGTGCGTATTCGCTGATCGTTCGATCCGACGAAAACTGCCCCATGCCCGCCACGTTCTCGATCGCGCTCTCGGTCCACGCGCGTTTGTCGACGAAACGCGCGTCCACTTCACTCTGCGCCTTCGCAAACGCGGCGAAATCGGCAAGCACCATGTAGTGATCGCCCCAGTCCACCAGCGTGTGGAAAATATCGGAGAAGCGCAGCGGATCGTCGGGCGAGAAATAACCGCTGCGGATCTGGTCGAGGGCCATGCGGAGTTCGGCGTTCTCCTCGTACACTTGCCGCGGCCGGTAGCCGCTTGCACGCAGGTCGTCCACTTCGTCTGCCGTGTGACCGAAGATGAAGATGTTCTCGCGGCCCACGGCGTCGCAGATTTCGATGTTCGCGCCGTCCATTGTGCCAATCGTCAACGCACCGTTGAGCGCGAGCTTCATATTGCCGGTGCCCGACGCTTCAGTGCCTGCCATCGAAATCTGTTCGGACAGATCGGCGGCGGGAATGATCAGTTCCGCCACGCTCACGCCGTAGTTGGGCACGAACACCACTTTCAGGCGGTCGCCGATCAGGGGATCGTGATTGACCTTCTGACTCACGTCGCCGATCAGTTTGATGATCGTCTTCGCCATCCGGTAAGCGGATGCCGCCTTGCCGGCGAACATCACGACGCGCGGTACCCAGTCGTGCTCCGGATTCGCACGAATCTGGTTGTAGCGCACGATCACATGCAGCACGTTCAACAGCTGCCGCTTGTATTCGTGAATGCGCTTCACCTGCAGATCGAACAGCGCATCAGGATCGAAATGCAGCTTCGTGTGATGCGCGAGCCGCTGCACGAGGCGCAATTTATTCTGCCGCTTCGCTTCACGGAATGCTTCGACAAAGCCGCTATCGCCGCGTAGCTCGCGTAGCTGCTCGAGCTCGAACAGATTGCTGCGCCAATGCGTGCCGATCCGCTGATCGATCAGCGACGACAGCGACGGGCTCGCCTGCGACAGCCAGCGCCGCGGCGTAATGCCGTTGGTCACATTCGTAAAGCGGTCAGGATAAATGCGCGCGAAGTCGGCGAAGATGTCGCGCGTCATGAGCTGCGAATGCAGCTTCGACACGCCGTTCACCTTGTGGCTCGCGACAATCGCCAGATACGCCATGCGCACGCGCCGCTGACCGTATTCGTCGACGAGAGAAATACGGCGGATCATTTCGGCGTCATGGCCCGAACGCTCGCTGACATGCTTCAGGAAACCGGCATTGATCTCGAAGATAATCTCCAGATGCCGCGGCAGCAGCCTCGACAGCATCTCGACGTCCCACGTTTCGAGCGCTTCGGGCATCAACGTGTGGTTCGTGTACGAAAAAATCTGCGTGACGTGTTTCCACGCCTTGTCCCACGGCAGGTGATGCACGTCCACGAGCAAACGCATGAGCTCCGGAATCGCCAGCACGGGGTGCGTATCGTTCAGATGCACCGCGACCTTTTCGGAGAAGCGCCCGAACGTGCTGTGCGTGCGCTGATAGCGGCGGATCAGATCCTGCATGGTAGCCGAGACGAAGAAGTATTCCTGACGCAGCCGCAACTCGCGACCGGCCGGCGTCGAGTCGTCCGGATAGAGAAGGCGCGACACGTTCTCCGACATGTTCTTGGTGTCCACCGCGTTGCGGTAGTCGCCGCGGTTGAACGCGCCGAGGTCCAGTTCGTCGGTGGCACGCGCGGACCACAGTCTCAGCGTGTTGGTCGCGTCGGTCGCGTAGCCGGGAATCACCGTGTCGTATGCCGTTGCGTTCACATGCTCGGTGTCGATCCATTCGACCTGATCGCCGCGCTGCACGGTGCGGCCGCCGAAATGCACGGTGTACTTGATCTCGGGCCGCGGAAACTCCCACGGATTACCCGCGCGCAACCAGTAGTCGGGCGCCTCGACCTGCTCGCCGTTGACGATCTCCTGACGAAACATGCCGTATTCATAACGGATGCCGTAGCCGAAGCCCGGAATGCCGAGCGTCGCCATCGAATCGAGAAAACATGCGGCGAGCCGGCCGAGACCGCCATTGCCGAGCGCGGCGTCGGGCTCTATGTCAATGAGCGCTTCCATGTCGACGCCGAGGCTCGCCAACGCCTCCTTCATCTGATCGTGAATGCCCAGCGCGAGCAACGCGTTGGTAAAGGTCCGGCCGATCAGGAACTCCATCGACAGGTAGTAGACGCGCTTCACGTCCTGCTCGTATTGCAGGCGGGTGGTCTTCATCCAGCGTGCGACGAGCCGGTCGCGCACGGCGAGCGCTGCGGCGTGCAGCCAGTCATGCGGATGCGCGGTGACGGCGTCCTTGCCGACGCCGTACATCATGCGATTGGAAATTGAGCGCCGTAGCGCGTCGACGGTACTGTTGAGCTGGTCGAATTCCAGATCGACGGCTGTCATCGAAGCCTCCGGGAAAAAACGCTGCGACATGCGCGAACCGCACAGATGACGGACGGGAGGCGCGTGCCGGTCAGGCGGGTTAAGAATCAGAGTAGGACATTTTACGACTCCCGGATGCCGGCGAGCGCGGGTGCTGTTCACGCACATGCCATGCCCGCCTGTCTGCGCGGCCACGTACAGAGCCGGCCACTTTTGCGCACGCGCACGGTGCAAGGCGCGCGTGAACGGGCACTGCGCGCGTGCATCGGTTGATCGGAGCAGTGATGCCAAAGTGTGAAGGTGTTCGCCGCAAGCGTGACAGGATGCGACGCAAATCACGTGACAGAAGCAATTATTTTTTCGGCTCCTAACGTCCGGACGGCCGAACAAGCGATTGAGTTTCAAGCTTCATCTGGCTGATGCTGGCGACAAGCGTATCAAGCGTGTGACGGCTAGCGGTGTCGTGCGCAACAGGCGACGCCGCACAACCTGCGACGGCGCGCGTCAACTCGAAGGCGCGCCGCGGGGCTGACAGTTAGTTGCATACACATTCGATTTTCATCCACCTTACAGCGCCCGCGTGCGCTGCAGGATTTCCCGGGCTCTGTACCAATCGCTACATTCGCCGCGCGGCGGCCTTGGGCTTCGCCCAACAAGCCCGCGTCTTGCGTTATGCACAACCTTGCCACTCGCGCGCCGCATGTTTAGATTCGTGCCGCGTCGACACGCACACCCGACGAGCCACGCCTTGTCCGACAAGCTGAGCGCGGCGTCCGCGCCGCCCTTTCCCGCGGATGCTCCAATGTCCGCCGCCAACCGCCGTGCGATGGCGGCGATCATGCTTGCCGTCGCGCTCGCGACGCTCGACACGGCGATCGCCAACACCGCACTGCCCGCGATCGCCGCCGATCTGCACGCGGCGCCCGCTGCATCGGTGTGGATCATCAACGCTTATCAGCTCGCAATGGTCGCGACGCTGCTGCCGCTGGCAGCGCTCGGCGACATCATTGGGCATCGGCGGATTTATATCGGCGGCATTGCGCTGTTCACCATCGCGTCGCTCGCCTGTTCGATGGCGCCGACCCTGCCGATGCTTGCGGGCGCACGCGTGCTGCAAGGCTTGGGGGCCAGCGCGATCATGAGCGTCAATACCGCGCTGATCCGCTTCCTGTATCCGCCGCACCGGCTCGGACGCGGGCTCGGCATGAACGCGCTGATCGTCGGCGTGTCGTTTGCGGTGGGCCCCACGGTCGCGTCGCTGATTCTCTCGGTCGCGTCCTGGCCGTGGCTATTCGCCGTCAATGTGCCGCTCGGCGTGCTCGCGCTGGCTTTTGCATGGCCTGCGCTGCCGCACACGGAGCGCGGCGCACACAACTTCGATCCGCTCGCCGCGCTGCTGAACGTGGTGACGTTCGCCGCACTGATCTTTGCGCTGGGCGAAGCGGCCCAGCGCGCATCGACGCAACTCGTGCTGAGCGCGGCTGCCGTCGCGGTGATTTTTGGCCTGCTGCTGATTCGCCGTGAAGCCGGGCACCCGGCGCCCATGCTGCCGGTCGATCTTTTCAAGCGGCCCGTGTTCGCGCTGTCGGCAGTGACCGCCGTGTGCTCGTTCGCCGCGCAAGGCCTGGCGTTCGTCTCACTGCCCTTCTATTTCGAGGATGTACTGCACCGCAGCCAGGTTGAAACCGGCTTTCTGATGACGCCGTGGCCGGTCGTCGTCGCGTTGGCGGCGCCTCTCGCGGGCAGCTTGTCCGACCGCTATCCGCCCGGCCTGCTCGGGGCAGTCGGGCTCGCGGTGATGTCGGCGGGAATGGCCTCGCTTGCGCTACTGCCGGTGCATCCGCACGTGCTCGACATCGGCATTCGCATGGCGATTTGCGGCGCGGGTTTCGGCTTTTTCCAGTCGCCGAATCTGAAAGCGCTGATGGCGAGCGCGCCGCCCGAGCGCAGCGGCGGAGCGAGCGGCATCGTCGCGACGGCGCGGCTGCTCGGCCAGACCACCGGCGCGGCGCTGGTCGCGTTGAGCTTCGGGATCGCGGGCCGGCACGGGCCGACGCTCGCGCTCGGCGCGGGCGCCTTCTTCGCGGGCGCGGCGAGTCTGGCGAGCGGATTGCGGCTCCTTGCGCCGTCGCATCGGTCGGGCGTGCATGCGAAAGCGTCGGGGAAATGAAAACGGACGCGCTGTTGGACAGCGCGCCCGTTCTCGTCAATTGATTACAGCTTGATATCCGCTGGATGGCTAGGGTCAGCACGGCCGGACGGACGCCGCGCAATGCCGGTTCGCTGAGGCGATCAATATGTCACGTGACACGTCTTGCTCGATCGCCTCCCGAGCGGCACGCAATCAACGTGCGGCGAAGTACCCCTTCACTGCCGCGATGAACGTGTCGATGTCCTCACGCGACACGTCTTTGTGCGTAACGAACCTCGACGCGTACAACATCTGCGTAAGAATGCCGCGCTCTTTGAGCCAGGCTTCCAGCGGCGCGCAATGCTGCTGCGGAAACTGCGCGAACACCATGTTGGTTGCAACAGACTGCACCTTCACCTGGTCGATGGCTTCCAGGCCCGCCGCCAGATGCGCGGCGTTCGCGTGGTCGTCGGCGAGACGCTCGACGTTGTGCTCCAGCGCATACAGGCAGGCCGCCGCCAGCACGCCCGCCTGGCGCATGCCGCCGCCGAGCACCTTGCGCCAGCGGTGGGCCACGTCGATCAGCGCCTGGCTGCCGACCAGAACCGAGCCGACCGGCGCGCCGAGGCCTTTCGAAAAGCAGATTGAAACCGAATCGAACGGCTCGCACAGCGCCGCAACCGGCTTGCCCGACGCGACCGCCGCGTTAAAGACGCGCGCGCCGTCCAGGTGCGCCGACAAACCGCGTTCGCGCGCAAGTCCCACTGCTTCGGCGACATAGCCCTCCGGGAGCACTTTCCCGCCGATGGTGTTTTCCAGCGCCAGCAGACGCGTGCGCGCAAAGTGGTTGTCGATGGGTTTGATCGCAGCCGCGATCTTGTCGAGCGGAATCGAACCGTCTGCGGCATTTTCAAGCGGTTGCGGCTGAATGCTGCCGAGCACCGCCGCACCGCCGCCTTCGTATTTGTACGTGTGGGCCAGTTGCCCGACGATGTATTCGTCGCCGCGCGCGCAGTGCGCCATCAACGCCGCGAGGTTGCTTTGCGTGCCGCTGGGGAAGAACAGACCGGCCTCTTTGCCGGTACGTTCGGCAAGCGTCGACTGCAGACGCAGCACGGTCGGGTCGTCGCCCCAGACGTCGTCGCCGACTTCGGCGGCCGACATGGCCGCGAGCATCGCCGGAGTCGGACGGGTTACGGTATCGCTGCGCAAATCGATCATTGTGTGTCCCTGTGCGTCTTTCGTGTGAGAGGCCATGACGGACGGCCGGCTTGCCACGTCCGCGTGCAACGGTCGCAGTGGTTGCAACGGCAGCAGCGGCGCCGGCTCGTGAGCCACACAGTGTATTCAATTCACGCGGCGCTCGCATGGCCGCGTGAAAGTCGGTTGAAGCGTACCTGGCTCAGCCCGCAGTTCAGTTCGCACAGGTCGGGCTCAAGCGAGGCTCAACCGCGCCTAACCGCCGGACTTAGGCAGCCATGCGAGCGGATCGACCGGCTGGCCATTCTGACGAACCTCGAACTGGATCGAAGCGACACCGCGGCTATCCACGCCGACTTCGCTGATGGTCTGGCCCTGCGCAACCGCATCGCCTTCCTTGACGAGCAGCGTGCTGTTCTGGCCGTAAGCGGTGATCAGCGAGTCGTCGTGCTTGATGATGATGAGCGGGCCGTACGCCTCGATGCCCGAACCCGCGTAGACCACACGGCCGGTGGCGGCTGCCTTGACGGGGTCGCCTGGTCGTCCGCCGATCACGATGCCGTTCGACCTGCCTGCGGCGAAGGTCTTGAGGATCGGCCCCCGCAACGGCCATTGCAGCACGCCCTGCTGCGGCG
>Ga0256893_1000806_pt1 | contig 9570 bp, 10 predicted proteins | sample MC6MC0666MT_FD_190201 | JGI IMG/M metagenome (GOLD analysis project Ga0256893, IMG submission 190201) | Metatranscriptome of enriched soil aggregate microbial communities from Iowa State University, Ames, United States - MC6-MC0666-MT... | ecosystem: Environmental > Terrestrial > Soil >... | reverse complement strand
GATAAAAGAAACGGACCAGCAAGTGCTGGAATACCAATGGACAGCGCCACTTTCCCCATCAGTTCTACTAAATTCGGACCTAAAACAGCGCCGAACGTTGTCATAAGCATGGTCGTACTGATGGCTGTAGCCCGTTGTTTGTCATTCGCTAAGTCTGTGCCCGCGTATCGTGCCTGTAAATTGGTTGCAGTTCCGGCCCCATAGATTAGTAGAGATGCAAACAACATAATAACACTATTAAATACAGCAGCCATGACGACTCCAATGGCTCCAAGCCCTCCAACAATAAAGCCAGTGGATAACCCCGTTCGTCGGCCATAACGTTGTGATAATTTACCAACAATTAAAGCTGCACCCGCTGACCCTAACGTAAATAATGCGGATGGTACACCTGCATAAGCATCTGTTCCAAGCATTTGCTGCGCCAACAGAGCCCCTACTGTAATACCTGCTGCTAGCCCTGCTCCCCCAAATATTTGGGATAGGCTAACTACTATTAGGACACGCCTATATAAGCTTTTTAGTTTTTCTGGTGACTCTATAAACGATTCTATCGAAATTTCCGCTTTTCCAGACATTCTTTTACCTCTCTTTCTAATTTAGACAAGATAAAACATGTAACCATCATCTGCCACTAATGTTCAAAAAGCAATTCATCCTTGCTCTTCGTTATTTCCCAACCAACTTTTTCCATTCTAAAACACCCTCTTCTAACCGAAAAGCATTGATTCCTTTTGCTTTCAACATTTTTACTGCTTCGGCTGACATTAAGCAATAAGGTCCTCTGCAGTAAGCCACAATGTCAAAGTGGGTTGGTAGTGTAGCTAGTTGATCCTCTAACTCTTCAATTGGCATAGAAACGGCTCCTGGAATATGTGCTTTTTCAAATTCTTCTTTCGGTCGAACATCGAGTAATAGCACCTCGCCCTTATCCATCCTTGTTACGAGATCCGAAAGCGTCACTCCCTCTATGCCAAGATGTTCATTAAAAAATGCTTCTTTTATTTGTTGAACCTGAATCAATTGTTTTTCAGATAGTGCATGTAATGTCGTTAAAAAATCGGCAATCACTTCATCTGCCAATTCGTAAATGACAAAATTGCCTTCCTTTGAAAACTTCACTATTCTTGCGTTAAAAAGTGTCTTTAAATGCTGGGAAACATTAGCTACTGACATGTCCGTACTTTTGGCTAATGCATCAACAGACTTCGGACCTTGAGAGAGGATATCAAGAATCTCTAATCGTTTAGGACTTGATAAACTTTTTCCAATCCTTGCGAATTCTTGATATAACAAATCCTTTAAATTTCGTTCATCCATTTGGATAACCACCTTTCAACTATTCAATTAACTTATTGAATAGTTGAATATTAATTCTTTATTTTACCATTGTCAATTACTTAATTTTACGAAGGAGACCATTTTTTAAGCACAAAAAAGAACATGTTTCAATAAAACATGTTCTACCATTAAGACTAGTGTGCATGCATGACGACTTTCTTTTTCTTAGAATAGAGTAAAAATATAGTCGTTAAACTTAAGCTAATAATGCCAAACACAAGCCCCATTCCGCTTAAACCGATTACATCTAGCATCATACCTGTAGACAATAGCACGACTTGAAAGATAACGGAATCAATCATATTTCGGAATGAGAAAAAACGTCCATGGAATTGTTTTGGTACTTGTTTCTGAAAAATAACCATCGTCGTAGGAAAAAAACAGCCGACTGAAAAGCCAAATACCCCAAAAGCCACTAAAGCAAAAATTTTAATGTCTGCGAATAACAGCATCAGTTCCATCGACCCTATAATAAATGCCAATGTAAAGAGTAGCGTCCCCATTTGTACTCGTTCAGCTATTATTTTTAATCCAGCAGCACCTAGCATAAAGCCGATACCTTCCACTGTATACAATAACCCTGAGATCGTCGTAGATTGATGCATTTCAGAAATTTTCATAATGACTAAATTGAAAGAGCCTAAAAATAACGTCGGAATTAACATTAGAACCAGCGTCATTAGAACCATTGGATGCTCTTTCACCATCGGCAATACCTCTTTAAAGTTTCCTTTTTCTTTGTTTGTTAATGTTGCATTAGTCTCTTCATCTAATTGCAATAAACTAGTAATAACAAACATGACTATATAAACAATAAATGAAATGATATATAACCATTTTAATTCAAAAAAGCTTAACATAAATCCTGCTGCAGCGGTACCGATGATCCTAGAAATGGTTCTAGCATTCATTTGCCAAGCATTCAGTGTGATTAAATCTTGCTCCATTGCAATCATCGGAATAATGGATTGCAAAGCTGGCATATAAAATGCAGCTGCTATTTGCAAAGTAATTAAAAATAGAATCATCCAAATGACCGAATTGGTGTAAAGTGCGATAAACATAAATAAAACACTCACTATTCGCCCAATACTCGCCATTTGTACAACCGTTTTTTTCTTGGATTGATCAATAATGCGGCCAGCCATCGGACCGACGATCAAACCTGCTAAAATACCACAAGAAATAATTAATGATTTGTGAAAGTCAGAAGGTACTACCTCTTGCATAAAGGCGAGATTTCCAATAATACCTGCCCACAAACCCAGACCAACGACAAATTCACCTAATAAAATAATCCATACATTTCGATTTCGCCACATGCTGTTCTCCTTGTTGTTCTTACAATGTCATAAAACCTATCGTAACAAAATTTTAAATATTCGTACATAGCGATATTGAAAAGATTGCTATATTCTATGCTATTCCTTCCCAATCTAGTATTTTTTAAAAGAGTATACTATTTTTCCTCTAACGAAAACTCATCCAAAAGTTTGAATTATTCCATTAAAAAACACCGTTTGATAAACTAATCAAACGATGTTTTTTCATTATGACATTTCCAGTTTATGAACAAGCGCTTTTCTTCGGCGTTCGATGATTTTTAGACTGATTAATGTAATGATAAATAGTAAGCCTACAGTTGTGGCCATCATACCTGCTATAGAAGTATCCCATAGCTTCGCTAAATAATAGCCAATCACCGATGCGCCTGCCCCAAAGAGCATGCTGTAGACAAACATTTGCTGAATCGTCTTACTGATTAAATAGGCAGTTGCTGCAGGACCAATCAGCATCGCCACGACTAAAATGGCCCCTACACTATCAAAGGCAGCAACAGTTGTGAACGAAATCGAGGTCATAAATCCATAATGAAGAAAGACAACGGGTATACCTATTGTTGCGGCATAGACAGGGTCGAAGGTTGCGAGCTTCATTTCTTTAAAGAATAGCAGCAAAAATACAATATTGATGACTAATACAAGTAAAAGCATCCACACAGCCTTAGGCATTGCTAGACCTAAAACCGTCCATCGATCCCATGGGACGAAAGCAATCTCTCCCATTAAGACATGCTCTACATCCAAATGGACATTACTTGCAAATAATGTGATCAACAGGACACCCGCCGCGAACAAGGACGTAAAGACCACCCCTATCGCTGCGTCCTCTTGAATACCAGAAGAATGTAATAATTGGACGAGATAAGCGGTTAAAATTCCCGCAACTGCTGCACCTATAAGCATCCAAAAGCCATTTAATGATTGTGTAATGATATAGGCCATGACAATGCCAAAGAGCACAGTATGGCTAATGGCATCCGCTATCATAGACATTTTACGCAAAATAAGAAAGACGCCTGCAATCCCACAGGTTACCCCCACTAATAGTCCAGTCAATACCACCCAAAATTCGATCATCCTATATCACCCTGCTTTCGAAATTGCATTTTTCTACGATACTTATTAATTTGGCCAGCAGGACTAATAAAATAAGAGATAAAGAATATACTCGCCGCGACTAAGACGATAATTGGACCCGTTGATAATCCCGTTCGAATCGCGCTAATAAAAGTACCTGTTATGCCAGCGATACCTCCAATCGCTGCACTCAAGAGGAGCATCGTACTCAACTTTTTCGTCCATAATTTGGCGCTTGCAGCAGGAATAATTAATAAAGCTGACATTAAAATTACGCCTACAGCTTGGATACCTGTAACAATCGTCATGACAATTAACACTGTTAACGTAGCCTTTAAAGCCTCAATCGGTAAGCCAATCCCTTTGGCATAAACAGGATCAAAGATGAGTAGCTTCCATTCCTTGTAGAAGAAAAGACTAACCAAAATAATAATCGCTGCACTGATGAACAGCCACATTAAATCAGCTTTTGTCATCGTTGCGGCTTTACCAAAAATAAAGTTATTAAGACCACTCTGGTTTCCAATTGGACTTCTGTTAACAACAGTTAAAAACACAACACCGATGCCAAAAAATACGGTCAGTACTAATCCAATAGCTGCATCCGCCTTCAACTTTGAAAAAGATACAATCCATTGTATACAATACACAGATAAGGCAGACGTAATGCCCGCTCCCAGCATTAAAATCGGTAATTCCTTTTGCCCTGTGAGCAAGAACGCGAGCGCAATGCCTGGTAATGCTGCATGTGCCGCAGCATCTCCCACTAAGCTTTGTTTTTGCAAGAAGGAGAAGGTTCCTGTTATGCCAGCTGCGATACCAAGTAACATAGTGCCACTAAGTACCCACAATAAGTTACCACTTAACATCATAACCCTCCTTACGCATGCTGCATCATGAATAGTTTACCACCATATGTTTTTTGTAATTGTTCTGGTGTAAAAACATCTTCTGTTGCACCTGATGCTAAAATCGTTTTGTTTAATAAAATCGTATAATCAAAATATTCTTTGACAGTTTGAAGATCGTGATGGACAACAAAAATACTTTTGCCCTGAACCTTTAGCGCTTTTAAAATATCAATAATGGTTTTTTCTGTTGCAGCATCTACTCCAGCAAACGGTTCATCTAAAAAGTATATATCTGCATTTTGTGCAAGGGCTCTTGCTAGGAAAACACGCTGCTGCTGTCCACCTGAAAGCTGTCCAATAGAACGCTCTGCAAAGTCCTGCATACCTACACTCGCTAATGCTTGACGAGCGACTATTTTATCTTGCTTGGTCGGCCTTTTAAATAAACCTGTATGTCCGTATCGCCCCATCAGCACGACATCTAGGGCATTCGTAGGGAAATCCCAATCGACGGCATTTCGTTGAGGTACATATCCAACTACTAAACTTTTTGGCTCAAAGACTTTTCCTAGAATCTCAACCTTTCCAACTTTATTGGGAAGTTGATTTAATATCGCCTTTAAAAACGTTGATTTCCCTGCACCATTCGGTCCAATAATAGCAGCTAGATGGCCTTTAGGAACTGTCACACAAGCATTTTCCAATACTGTTTTCTTATCATATGCTACTGAAAGATTTTCCACTGTTAATGCATACATTTTATTCACCTACTTTAATGCATCGACGATTGTGTCGATGTTATATTGATACATCCCTATATACGTACCTTCTGTTGTGCCTTCCGCACCCATTGCATCCGAAAATAATTCGCCACCGATCACAATGTCATGCCCCTTTTCTTTTGCCCCTTCAATGACGGCCTTCATCGCTTTATCAGACACACTAGATTCGATAAAAATAGCCTTGATTTTATTAGCTACTAAGAAATCAACCATTTCCTGAACGTCTTTAACGCCATACTCTGAATCCGTACTTAGCCCTTGTAAGCCGCGCACTTCAAAACCTTGGCTTCGACCAAAATAATTGAAAGCATCATGTGCCGTTACTAAAATCCTTTGCGTCTGCGGAATTTCATTGACACGATTTTGCGCATAGCTTTGTAAATCATCCAGTTTCTTTAAGTAGGACACTTCATTCTGTAGAAAATCCTCTTTAAATGCTGGGTATTCTTCTTGAAGTTGCAAACTGATTGCTTTGACAACGCCCTTCCAAAGCTCGATATCGAACCAAATATGTGGATCATGTAGCATGGCATCGCTATCACTGGCAAGTAATTGCTTCGTGTCTAATGTTTCCCCAACTGCCAAAACGGTTTTATCCTTTGCCATTTGCTCAAAAATATCGAGCATTTGTCCTTCTAAATGTAAGCCATTATAAAAAATGACTTCGGCTTTATCCAATTTCGATAAATCACTTTGAGTCGCCTTGTATAAGTGAGGATCTACCCCTGGTCCCATTAATGCTGATACTTGTAAATGATCGCCACTAATTTCTTTTATGGCATCTGCGATTTGTCCTGTAGTAGCGACAACAATCCCATCTTTTTCACCTTCTGCTTCAGTTGAACAACCGAATAAAAGCAGCGAGAGTGATAGTACGAATACACCTAACCATTGTTTCATTGAGTTACCTCTTCTTTCATTTTATTAGCAATTGCTTGAAAAAAAGCAGTAATGATGCACCCTTAAAGGATTTGGCGGACAAACATCATTGGTTCTTTTGACTATGTCCGCCCTGAAGTAGCTTGCATCATTCATGACATCGCTCTTTTTCATATAACCGCTTTATTTATATAATTTTCCGAATAAACTGGCGCCAGCTCATCCAGAAAAGGATTAATATCATGCCAGCTCCTACAGATTCTGTGAGTTTCCATAGAATTGTAAGAATTAATAAAACTACCATTGGAAGAATCGTCAGCTTGAAATCACCTAACTCTTTCATTCACGCACTCTTCTTTCTTTAGAGATATTTTGTTTCCCTTAGGAAAAATATATGCTTAATATGAAAAAAATTCAACTACTTTATGAAAATTTCTTTAAAAAAATTTTTTTCTTTTATAAAATTTACTTTCGCCCAAACAAAAAAATCGCTACAGCTATGGATAAAAATGGTGAATGTTACTTCTAAGTATTGTTTAAGATTTCCACTCATAAAAAAGGCGAAACAGTTAGACGAAGAGCACACGAAATTCAGTTATACTGATCGATGATGACATTTGCAGTAGATTTTATCCGTTATTGTTCTTCCTGAAATAGAAACCGTCAGACATTCCATTGATATCATGCAGTTTTCTGTCTTCTAGGTGTGGCCCTGGTCACATAAAAAAAAGCTATCGTTTTGAATAAAGATTGATCAAAACGATAGCTTTCTTCTATTTTTATGCACTGTTTTTATAAAAAGATTGCTTGTTTAAATGCTCCTTCTTCCCCATCTATTTCGTTAATAAATAGTATTAGATTGATACATCATTCTAGATATTCACGAAAGCTCTTCTAGAGTAGACCCCCCTAAATCTTATAGAAAGTTCATCATCTATCACTACATTCTTTTGAATTTGGCGTAATTAGCAAGTTATTTGTCACGATTTGCTAGTTACAATGCGTCTTAGGAAAGATACTATAAAAATTGTCCCATCACAAAGTAGGACGAAAACTACGGTTAAAACCAATTAATGTAATTAGATAAAGGAGGCACACTTTGTATGACATTACAAAATTCTAAGCGTATTAAAATGCCTTTGGGATTTTGGGAAGGATTACCTCAATTAGGGATGACTGCTCTCGATGTGGTTCGAAAAGCACGACTACCAATCACCATTATTACTGAACCAGTGGTCACCAACGCCCAATATTTTGCGATTTGGCAGGCTTATTCAGATCTCATTGATGACACTGCTCAAGGAATCATCAAGCTTGCGACTGGTTTTGAAACAGTTCATTATCCCCCAACTGTCTTAACTGCTTACCACGCTCGTAATTATCGTGATGCTCTAAGACGAATGGCAAGGTACAAGCAGCTGTGCCCGCCTGAAAGCTTACGTATCACAGAAGAAGGCGAGAATTGTACCATTGAACTAGAATGGTTGAATAGTGAGGATTCTGGCCCCACAATGCTTGCTGGGGTCACGCTGGCATTTCTTTTCGAACTAGGGCGCAAGGGCACAGGACAACCTTTGACTGCGAAGTTCGTTGAATTTTCACACTCAATGGGTGATGTACAGAAACTTGAAGCTTACTTCGACTGCCGTGTTCAAATCGGTGCAAATTGTAACAAGTTGACGATACTTCGAGAAGATTTGGACCGCCACTTTGTCTCGTACAACGCAGAGTTGCTGGACATTCTGACTCCCGCACTGGATCAATCGTTGAATGAGCAACAACACACATGCTCAATAACCGAAATGGTCAAATGGATTATGAAGCGTAGTTTATCTGGAGGACGCCCTGACATCCATTCTATAGCGAGCGAACTAGGGATGAGCGACCGTACTTTGCAGCGCAGACTTACTGACGAAGGGACGAATTTCAAGCATTTGTTGACACAAGTTCGCCATCACCAGGCACGAGAATATCTGTCAGACCCATCTCTTGATATTAAAGAAGTGGCCTTCCTGATTGGATTTGAAGACCAGAACTCGTTCTACCGCGCCTTCCGTCTTTGGGAGGGTGATACTCCTTCCAAATGGCGTACTGAACATTTAGGACAAACTTGATAAATTGACTTTGTCTAAATAATTTTATAACTAAATTAAACTTAAAAATTATCAGAACATTTTTTGAACGATAGAATCATCATAATAAGTAATTTAAAAGGAGAATGTAATATGGATATGGGATTAAACAATAAAATAGCTTTAGTGACTGGTTCAACAAAAGGTATAGGTAAAGCAATTGCCATTGAGCTTGCTAAAGAGGGTGTTAATGTACTAATTAATGGACGAAATTATGAAGAGGTAGAACGAACTGTAAATGAAATTAAGTCAGATTACCCGTCAACGTCCCCTCAAAATGCCACAGCCGATATAGTGGATATTCAACAAAGAGAAGCTCTATTCGAAAAATATCCTAATATTGATATTTTGGTCAATAATTTAGGTATTTATGAAATTATGCAATATGAAGACGTTGACGATGAAATATGGGAAAAATATTTCCGTACTAATGTTCTTGCTGCAAATGGATTATCTAAATTTTACTTACCTAAAATGTTGGAAAATGATTTTGGTCGTATTATTTTTATTGCGAGTGAAGAAGCAATCATGCCTTCTGGGCAAATGCCTCAATATTGTATGACTAAATCAATGCTATTATCATTGTCAAAAAGCCTATCTAAATTAACAATAGGTACAGAAGTTACTACTAATACAATTATGCCAGGACCCACTCTCTCTGAGAATGTATATCAAATAATCGAAGGCTTGTACCCTGATAAAGATATGACATTTTCAGAGAAAGAAAAAGATTTTATGACTACAAATTTACCCCAATCTGAAATACAACGATTTATCAAACCATTTGAAATAGGTAGAATGACTACATTTGTATGTAGTCCCTATGCATCTGCATTTAAAGGTTCTCCGATTCGTATGGATGGTGGTATGGTACCGACTATTTTTTAACATTGTTAAAAAATATACCTCTGCTTTCTTTAGAAATGGTAAACCCCCTTTAAACTTAGACATTCATTTGCTGTAGATTTATTCACAGCGGTGGCGACATTATTTTATCAAGGGATTAATTAGAACATTCTGATTGTCTTCTACGGATGGACAGAAAGTATTAAATGTCATGGATAAAAGAAGATGAAACAAAAGGTGAAAGCCCAAACTACTGATTGATATGCTCCCTATTAGGTAGACAGATTAAAAAATAAAATCTGTTTATCTAAGGGAGTAT
>Ga0256893_1000782_pt1 | contig 9742 bp, 6 predicted proteins | sample MC6MC0666MT_FD_190201 | JGI IMG/M metagenome (GOLD analysis project Ga0256893, IMG submission 190201) | Metatranscriptome of enriched soil aggregate microbial communities from Iowa State University, Ames, United States - MC6-MC0666-MT... | ecosystem: Environmental > Terrestrial > Soil >... | reverse complement strand
GGCGAGGCCAGGAAGTTGGCCTTGATGTTCGGGTGGATGCGCGCTTCGAAGTTGCGGTTGCCAGACAGCACGGCCGAGCAGACAAGATCGTTGCCGGTGATGGCTTCGTTCAGGTCCGGCGTGAGGTCGCCCGCGTTGCCGATGCAGGTGGTGCAGCCGTAGGCGGCCACGTCAAAGCCCAGCTTTTCCAGGTACGGCAGAAGGCCCGTCTTGGTCAGGTAGTCGGTCACGACGCGCGATCCGGGCGCAAGCGAGGTCTTGATGTGCTTGGGCACCTTCAGGCCAGCTTCCACGGCCTTCTTGGCCAGCAGGCCTGCGGCCAGCAGCACGTTCGGGTTCGACGTGTTGGTGCAAGACGTGATGGCGGCAATCAGGATGTCGCCGTTCTTGATCTTGGTGCCGGTGCTGGTGGTGAAGGTTTCAGCCAGCTTTTCGGCGGGCTGGTTGAAGCCGTTTTCGGCGATCGGCTTGGAGAACAAGTCGATGAACGTGTTCTTGACGTTGCCGATTTCGATGCGGTCTTGCGGGCGCTTGGGGCCGGCCAGCGACGGGGCCACGGTGGACAGGTCCAGCGTCAGCAGCTTGGTGAAGTTGATGTCTTGGGCGGCCGGAATGCCGAACATCTTTTGCGCCTTGAAATAGGCTTCAAAGGCGGCAATTTCAGCTTCCGTGCGGCCGGTGCCGCGGAAGTAGTCGATGGTGCGTTCATCAACGGGGAAGAAGCCCATGGTGGCGCCGTACTCCGGCGCCATGTTGCCGATGGTGGCGCGTTCGGCCACGGTCAGGCTGGCGGTGCCTTCGCCGCAGAATTCAACGAACTTGCCCACCACCTTTTCACGGCGCAGCATTTCGGTGATGGTCAGCACCAGGTCGGTGGCGGTGACGCCGCCGCGCAACTGGCCCTTGAGTTCAACGCCCACCACATCGGGGGTCAGGAAGTACACGGGCTGGCCCAGCATGCCGGCTTCGGCTTCGATGCCGCCCACGCCCCAGCCCACCACGCCAATGCCGTTGATCATCGTGGTGTGGCTATCGGTGCCCACCAGCGAATCGGGGTAATAGACGTTGTTCTTTTTGTCCTGGTGCACGCCGCGCGCCAGGTATTCCAGGTTGACCTGGTGGACGATGCCAAAGCCCGGAGGCACGACGCCGAACGTGTCGAACGCCTGCATGCCCCACTTCATGAACTGGTAGCGCTCTTGGTTGCGCTTGAATTCCAGCTTCATGTTCAGGTCCAGCGCATTCTTGGTGCCGAAGTAGTCGATCATGACCGAGTGGTCAACGACCAGGTCAACCGGCACCAGCGGCTCAATGCTCTTGGGGCTCTTGCCCATCTTGTCGGCGACCGAGCGCATGGCGGCGATGTCAGCCAGGAGCGGCACGCCCGTGAAATCCTGCAACACCACGCGCGCCACGACGAAGGGGATTTCGTCTTCGCGGCGGGCATTGGCTTGCCAGTTGGCCAGCTGCTTCACGTGCTCTTCAGTGACCTTCTTGCCATCACAGTTGCGCAGCACGGATTCCAGCACGATGCGGATAGAAACCGGGAGCCGCTGCACATCAATGCCGAGGGACTTGCCCAGCGCCGGCAGCGAATAGTACTGACAGGATTTATTGCCGATCTTGAAGTTCTTGAGGGTGTCTAGAGTGTTGTGCGGCATGATGGACTCCGTTGTTTTGCCCGACTGTATGTGCCCAGGCGCAGGCGGCATTTTCTGGCGATTTTGCGCGGTTGTCATTGTAGGGGAGACAAACCCTTGCGCGGCTGCATGTCTTATATCTTATATAAGACTTGGGGCGCACGTCAAAGTTCCGTCCGAATTCCGGCAAGGCGCCGGGATGGCACTCCCCGCACTGCAAAACCCCTACTTTGGCGGACATGAGCCAAGCCTGCAAGACCCCGCGTTTTTAACAGGGAAGTTCTACCGTGGCGTGGCGGCGGTCAGGAAAATTTCAGATCAGGCCAGGAAGCCGCGCAACAGGGGTTCCAGCTCGGATTTCAAAAAGTCGACCAGCGCGCGTTGGGCGGTCGACGGGTAGGGCGTGGGGGACGTCAGGATGAACAGCTTGTCGCCCGGTCCTTGCGCCTTGTAGGCCGGCAGCACTTCAATGAGCCGGCCGGCTTCCAGATCGGGCTGCACGATGTAGGCGGGCAGCAACGCGATGCCGGCGCCGTCGCGCGCGGCCTGGGCCAGAAAGGGGAAGTATTCGGATTGCAGCCGGGGGGCTAGCTTGGCTTCGTAAACCTGGCCTTTGCGGGTCAGGCGCAGCGTGGTTTGTGGCTTGGGGCCGGGCGGGCAAAGAAAATCCAGCCGGCCCAGGTCGCGCGGGTGGGCGGGTTTGCCAGCGCGCTGCAAGTAGCCAGGCGCGGCGCACAGATGCCATTTCACTTCGCCCAGCTCGCGGGCCACGTAGTCCTGCGGCGGCGTCGAAATCACCCGCAGCGCCACGTCGATTTCTGACGAAATCAGGTCGCTGACCCGGTTGGAGAACAGCACCCGCAGGCTCAGGCTGGGGTGCTCCAGCGCGAATCGCACCAACAGCGGGCGCAGCGCGTCCAGCTCGCCCAAGCCGGTGGGCAAGGACAGCCGCACATGGCCCGTGGGTTCCGCGCCCAGCTTCTGCAACGCATGGCGCGCCGATTCCACCTCGCGCGACATGCGCGCGCCGTGCTCATACAGCACCATGCCTTGCTGCGTCAGTTCCAGGCGGCGGGTGGTGCGCCGGATCAGTTGGGCGCCGAACGTGCGCTCCAGCTTTTGCAAATTCCGGCTGACGTGCGACCGCGTTACCCCCTGGCGCAAGGCCGCCTCACTGAGCGTGCCGGCTTCGACGATGGTGACGAACAGCTGGATCAGGTTCAGGTCTAGCGCGGGCAAGGCGGACATGGGCGTCATCGATTGTTGCCTGAGAGGAAACATAGTTTACGCAAGCCGAAGGATTGTGGCGGCAATTTGACGTTGATACTCTCGGTCCAAAGCCAATCCATAACGACATTAGGGAGACAACTCATGGCTCAAAGCATGTTCCGCGCGGATCTGTTCCGCGGCCAGCGCGTCCTGGTTACCGGCGGAGGAACCGGGCTGGGCTACGCCATGGCAGAACAACTGGCCTCGCTGGGCGCCACCGTGCATCTGTGCGGCCGCCGGTTGTCGGTTGTTGAGGCCGCCGCCGCCACGCTGCGCGCCCGCTACGGCGGCCAGGCCCATGCGCATGCCGTCGACATCCGCGACGCCGACGCCGTGGACGCCATGGTGGACGGCATCTGGCGCGAGCATGGCGGCCTGGACGGCCTGATCAACAATGCTGCGGGCAACTTCATCAGCCCGACCGAAAAACTGTCGGCGCGCGGCTTCAACGCGATTGCCGACACGGTGTTTCGCGGCACCTTCTATATGACCCAGGCGGTGGGCAAGCGCTGGATCGAGACCGGCACGCACGGCGCGGTGGTGTCCATCGTGGTGACGTGGGTCTGGACAGGTTCGCCGTTTGTGGTGCCGTCGGCCATGTCCAAGGCGGGTATCGACGCCATGACGAAGTCGCTGGCGGTGGAGTGGGGCCGCCATCGCATCCGCCTGAACGCGATCGCGCCAGGCGTGATTCCCACCGAAGGCGCAACCGCAAGGCTGCGCCCCAACGGCGATGGCCAGGACGCGCTGACCCAACAAAACCCGATGCCCGTCTGGGCACCGGGCACGACATCGGCGAATTGGCCGCCTTCCTGCTGGGGCCGGGCAACGATTGGATCAACGGGCAGACGATTGCGCTGGACGGCGGCGACTACCTGGCCAACGGTGCGTACTTCAAGCAGTACTTCGAATGGAGCGACGACGATTGGGCGGCCGCCCGCGCCGCGATCGAGGCGCGCACCGCGCAAGACAAGGCGCAGCGCGCCGGGAAGCCGGCATGAGCGGGCGCATCATTGCGGGCGGCATTGAATTGACCCGTGACGCGCTGGTGGCGCGTGGCGAGCAAGTGGCGGCGGGCCTGGCGGCGATGGGCGTGCGCGAAGGCGATGTGATTGCGGTGCTGCTGCGCAACGGCATGCCGTATCTGGAAATCATCCAGGCCTGCAAGCGGCTGGGCTGCTATTACTGCCCGATCAACTGGCATTACACCGCCGAGGAAGTGGCGTTTCTGGTGACCGATAGCGGCGCCAAGCTGGTGATTGCCGAAGACGATTTGTGGCGGCAGGTCTGGACCGCGCTGCCCAAGGGGCTGCCCGCGCTGCGGGTGATGGGCGGCGGGAATACGGTTGCCGGCAACCTAGCTTCAGCCGCCAACGCGTCTGACGCCAATGACGTCGAAGCCAACAACTACGAGACCTGGCGCAACGCACAACCGCGCTACGACGGGCCGCTCGTCGCGCCCCGCGGGCACATGGCCTACACCTCGGGCACAACCGGCCGGCCCAAGGGCGTGGTGCGCCAGCCGTTTCCGGTGGCGCGTCTGCCCGAGCACCTGGCGGCCGTCGAAGCCGTGGTGGAACAAGCCTACGGATTGCGCCCCGGATGCCGCGCCTTGCTGCCCGCGCCGGTCTATCACAGCGCGCCCAGCGTCTTCGCCCAGGTGGCGCTGCGCGTGTGCGACACGCTGGTGCTGACCGCGCGCTTTGATCCCATCGAGGTGTTGCGTCTGATTGAACGGCATCGCATCGACACCATCTATCTGGTGCCCATCATGTATGTGCGGCTGTTGAAGCTGGATGCGCGCACGCGAGCGTCGTTCGACTTGTCGTCGTTGCGTTTCGTGGCGTCGACGGGGGCGCCGTGCGCGCCCGAACTCAAGCAGGCCATGATCGATTGGCTAGGCCCCGTGGTGCATGAAACCTATGCGTCCAGCGAGGCGGGCATGGTGACCGTGATTGACTCCCACGAGGCGCTGGCCAAGCCCGGCAGCGCGGGTCGGCCCATCGGGCCGGCGCAGGTGCGCGTCTATCGCGAAGATGGGTCGCTATGCGCGCCCGGCGAGGTCGGCCGCATCTACGTGCGCCAGCCGGCGTACGCCGATTTCACTTACCGCAACCACCCCGAGGCACGCCAGGCCATCGAGCGCGATGGCCTGATCGGCCTGGGTGACTTGGGCTATGTGGACGAAGACGGTTATCTGTTTGTTTGCGACCGCGAATCGGACTTGGTCATTTCCGGCGGCGTGAACATCTATCCCGCCGAAATCGAACACCACTTGACGCAGTACCCGGGCGTGGCCGATTGCGCCGTATTTGGCGTGCCGGATGCCGAGTTCGGGGAACGCTTGCTGGGCTTGATTCAACCCGCGCCGGACGCCACGGTGAATGTCGAGGACGCCCTGCAATGGCTGGCTGGCCGCGTCGCCCGCTACAAGATCCCGCGCGACCTGCAACTGCGCCCGGCCCTGCCGCGCGACGACAACGGCAAGATCGCCAAACGCCGTCTGCGCGCCGAGTTCTGGGCGGGCCAGGCGCGCAAGGTGTAGCGGCGAACTGTAGCGGCGAACGTCATGCCCTTACCCCCGCAGTACCCACTACAAGAGTCGTTCAAGACTCGGGAGACAAGCATGTTGAAAATGAATCGTTGGTTGGGCCGCACCGCGGCCGCCGTGCTGGCTTGCGCGGCAATTGCGCCCCAAGCGCTGGCGGCGTTTCCTGACCGCCCGGTGAAGCTGGTGGTGCCTTACACGCCGGGCGGCGCCGCGGATCAGTTGTCGCGCGTGCTGGCTGAGCGCCTGTCGCGCGAACTCGGCCAGCCCGTCGTGGTTGAGAACAAGCCGGGCGCCAACACCATGATTGCGGCGACCCAGGTGGCCCGCGCCCAGCCCGATGGCTACACCCTGTTTCTGGCCAGCAATGCCAGCATGGTGCTGAATCCGATGCTGTATCAGAAGATCGCCTACGACGCCGCGCGCGATTTCCGCGTGCTGTCGGTGGTGGCTGAATTGCCGCTGGTGGTCGTGGCGAACAATGCGGTGCCGGCCACCACGCTGGCGCAATTCGTCAGCTACGCCAAGACGCGTCCGGGTAAGTTGAACTACGCGTCGGTTGGCATCGGCAACCCCTTGCAGCTGGCGACGGAATTGCTCAAGTCGCGCACCGGCGTCGACATTGCGCACATCCCGTACAACGGCAGCGCGCCGGCGTTGAGTTCGCTGATGGCCAACGACACGCAACTGATGGTGGATGTGATCAGCACGTCGCTGCCGCTGGTGAAAGAGAACAAAATCAAGGCCTTAGCGGTAACGACGGCTGAACGCCTGCCGGTGCTGCCCGATGTGCCGACGGTGGCGGAAAGCGGGTTTCCCGGGTTCCGCGCAGCCACCTGGTTTGGCATTGCCGTGCCGCAAGCGACGCCGGCCGCCGAAGGTCGGGCCTTGCAGGCGGCGGTTGCGCGCGTCATGGCCCAACCGGATTTCCGTGAACGTTTCCAGACCTTGGGGCTGGTGATCCAGGCGCCGCGTGATCAGGCGGAAACCGACCGCTATGTGGCGGAAGACCGCGAGCGGTGGGGCGCTGTCATCCAGGCGAATCACATCAAGCTGGATTAGGTGCGCGCGCTTAAGCGACGGCGATCAGGCGAGCGCATCAAGCCAGGGCATCAAGCCAGGGCATCAAGCCAGCAGCGCGGGCAGCTCCGCCGCCGCCAGTTCCAGAAAGCGGCGCAGCGCCAGCGGTTCGCCACGGCGGGCGGGCATGATGGCGTAGATGCGGGATGGCGCGGCCTGCCAGCCGGGCAAGATGGGAACCAGTTCGCCCTTGGCGATCATGTTTGCGCTGAGGTAGTGCGGCAGCAGCGCCACGCCCAGCCCGCTGCGCGCCATCGAACGCAACGTGGCCATGTTGCTGCTCAGGCAGCGCGGCTGGAATTCCAAGGTCTCGATTTCGCCAGCCGGCCCGGTAAAGCGCCACGTGTGGCGGTTGTCTTGCGTGGCGTGGGCCAGCAAGGGCAGGGCGGCCAGGTCGCGGGGGTGGCGCGGCCGCGCCTGGGCCAGCGCCGGCGCGGCAAGCAGCGTCAGCGGCACCAGCGCCAGTTCACGGCCGATCAGCCGGGAGTCCGTCAGCGCCGAACTCATGGCGCGGAAGGCCAGGTCATAGCCTTCGCCGACCAGGTCGATGATTTCGTCACGCGTATCCAGCAGCACCCGCACCCCGGGGTGGGCGATGCAAAACCGGGCCACCATGTCCCCCAACAACGTCACGGCCAGCGGGGACGGCGCGGTGATGCGCAGCAGGCCGCTGGGGGTGTCGCCCATGGACGCCGCCAGATCGAACGCCGTGCGAGCTTCGCGGGCCATCGTCTGCGCATGCACATAGATCTGTTCACCCATCGGCGTCAGCGATACCCGGCGCGTATTGCGTTGAAGCAGCCGGACGCCCAGGCGCGCTTCCAGCTCGGCCACGCGCCGGCTGAGCTTCGAACGTTGCATATTCAACACACGCGCGGCGGCGGAGAAGCCGCCTTTTTCAACGACCTCGCTAAAGAGCAGCAGGTCGTCGACGTGATGAATATGCGATTGCATGGGGGTTTCAGCGTGGCGCGAAGGAAAAGAGCGCGAATTGTCCTGCAAGACAGGACAAATATTCCTGAAATTGGCCTCTACTGTCCGCCAGGTGGAACTCATAAGCTTGGCGTCAGCCAGCGTTACCATCTCCCCAGGCAGCACTTTTTTGACTATCCATCTCAGTAACGTCGTTGCCAGCCCGGTCCAGTCCGCAGGCGAGGCCTGCACCATCCGTTCGTTTCGCCACACCGATTTTTCCCGCAGTGCGTCGCCCGTGGTGAGTGTGGATCACTTCGTCATGACGGGGCCTGCCACGGCGCCTGAGCCAGCCGCCGGCCTGTGCGCCGCCACGCTGTTGCTGGAGGACTCCAAGGGCGTCATGCAAAGCCTGGACAGCACCAAGGACGACCACGAAATCCGGGCGGGCGACCTGCATTGGACGCAGGCGGGCCAAGGGATATTGCGCGTGCAACAGCCGACGGAGCAAGACCGGCTGCACGGGTTGCGGATCGGGTTCAAGCTGGCTGACCGGCAGCTTGCTCCGCCGCCGGCCGTGGCGGTGCTGCGCGGGTGGGAAATGCCGGTGATCCAGACCAGCGCGGGCCGTATCCGCGTGGCGGCCGGCAGCCACGAGGGCTGGCAGTCGCCCCTGGCGACGCCGGAACCCCTGATGCTACTGGACGCCTGGTTGCGTCCCGGGGCGACGCAGCTGGTGCCGCTGCCCTCAGGGTGGAATGCGTGGATTTTCGCGGTGCAAGGTGACCTTGGCGTACGCGCCAGGCATCGTTTGACCGGGGCGCCACCGTTGCCGAAGCGTCCTGGCGGAGACCCCGATTTCGCCGTGGTCCCTGCCGGCTCAGCCCTGGTCGCTTCCGCCTCCATCCAGGATGATCCCGGCGTGCTGGTGCTGATGGCAGGCCGGGTGCCGGCGCATTTCGTGCTGATAGCCGGCTGCGCGGTTGAGGTCCCAATGGGCCTGCCAGCCGCCGCCGCAACGCCTGGCCGGCGGGGGGCGACGCCGCCTCCCGCCGCGTGCAACGCCGGGGATTTGCGCCTGCCGCAGCCCGACTTAGCCGCCTGATCCTGACCTTGACCTTAATAAACCCTACTTGTTGCGGCAGGGCAACGGGCGGGTTTTCCTGCGTCGGAAATGGTATGAGAATGATTCTCGGTTTGATAACATTTTCGTCGTCAGACCTCAATACCCCATGGTGAACGGGCTCGGCAGGGCCGTCATACCGCCTTGCGGTAGTGCAAGCAGTTAAGCCGTTTTCCGCGCGTGACCCCATCGGGATTTGGTGTTTCTTCGCGCGGTGACGCGCATTCTCTTGCCCATCGATCCCGATATGAAAATCAGAACTCTAGCTTGCGTGGCGGCCACGCTGCCGTGCCTGGGCGCAGCCTATGGCCAGACGGCTCCGGCTGCCCAACCTGGCGACGCCACCGTATCCATGGAAGCCATCAAGGTCGAAGCCAGCGCGGACGCGTCGGCAGGCGGCCTGGCGGCCCCATTCGCGGGCGGCCAAGTCGCCACCGGCGGCCGCGTCGGCATTCTGGGTACGCAAGACAACTTGAGCACGCCGTTCAGCATCACCAGCTACACGAACGAGCTGATCCAGGACAAGCAGGCACGCAGCGTCGGCGACGTGCTGCAAAACGACTCCGGCGTGCGCGTGGCGCGCGGCTTCGGCAACTTCCAGGAGTCGTACTTCATTCGCGGCTTCATCCTGAGCTCGGACGATGTCGCCTACAACGGCCTGTACAGCCTGCTGCCGCGCCAATACATCGCCACTGAACTGTTCGAACGTGTGGAAGTGCTGCGCGGCGCGTCGGCATTCTTGACCGGCGCGACCCCCGGCGGCGGCGGTATCGGCGGCGTGATCAACCTGGTGCCCAAGCGCGCCCCGAACGATCCGCTGACCCGTGTCACGACCGGTATTTCCAGCGGCGGCCAGTTCCAGGTTTCCACCGACATCGCCCGCCGCTTTGGCCCGGACGACAGCACCGGCATCCGCCTGAACGCCGCGCAACGCAGCGGCGATACGGCGATTGATGATGAGCATTCCCGCACCAGCCTGGTGTCGCTGGGCATAGACTGGCGCTCGGCGGATACGCGCTTGTCGGGCGATATCGGCTGGCAGGAAAACAAGCTCAAGCGCGCGCGTCCGAACGTGACGATGGGCGCGGGCGTCACCACGGTGCCCGACGCCCCGGACGCCAGCTCCAACTACGCGCAACCGTGGTCGTATTCCAACGAACGCGACGTGTT
>Ga0256893_1000779_pt1 | contig 9756 bp, 8 predicted proteins | sample MC6MC0666MT_FD_190201 | JGI IMG/M metagenome (GOLD analysis project Ga0256893, IMG submission 190201) | Metatranscriptome of enriched soil aggregate microbial communities from Iowa State University, Ames, United States - MC6-MC0666-MT... | ecosystem: Environmental > Terrestrial > Soil >... | reverse complement strand
GGGTGCTATAGTTTTTCAATCGCTTCACCAAACTTTTATATTACACCGTAAAACCTATAGTCAACCTGTCAAAAACTCAGATACAAGAATAGAATTTCTCTTAATCAATATTTTTAATTAAATCAATTATATGGAAAAAATTTTTGATTATAAAAAAGCCTGCAATGCCACACCTTACATTCAAGGTTTAAATAGCTTTGCGTAGGCTATGCCTCACTCTTGCGCTACAAACAAAGCAGTACTTTATTTTTGCTCATATACCCCCGCCTAACGGCGACATCCCTGTCGCCCCACGGTAGGACAACCATCTATAATTCAAAAGTTTCAAAAATGAATTGATAAGCAATAAATAGTTTCTAAAAGTTCATACCAAAATAAAAGCTTCATTTCAGATCAATGGCTACATAAAAATCACTTGTATAAACAATTAGTTGCTTGACTATAAATATAAAAACAAGCGCATAATTTAAATCATGCGCAATATTCTAGACAGTAATCTGTTTCTTTGCAGGTAAAGCACGCCAAACAAATACAGATAAAACCAGAAACATCAGACCCGAAATGCCCAAGACTTTACTATGTGAATAAATAAACGCTTCAAAAGCTGCTTGTTTTACCTCTTGCATCAATGCAGGTTCTAACTGCTTGGTCAACAATAATGCCTCACCAATAGAAGAACTTGCTTGAGCTGCGATATTCAGCGGTAAATGCTCAGGCAAGACAATTGAATGCGCATAAAATATAGACAGCAACAGTCCAAAAATCGCAATCCCAAGACCTGCACCTAACTCATACGCCATGCCTTCAATTGCACCAGCAGCCGTTGCTTTTTGTGGAGGTACAGCAGACATAATAGCTGCCGTGGAAGATAATAACGCGATTTCAACACTGATTCCCATCAACACCATCCAAACCCAAGCTTGAATATAATCGATATCAAAATTGGTCATGGCCAAGCCAAAGAAACATAAGGCACACATCAGCATCCCAATAGTTGCAACAGGTCGTAAACCATAATGATTCATTAAAATACTGGTAAAAGGTCCTCCAATACTAATAGCGATCATAAAGGGCAAAATAAACAAACCTGCTTCCAATGGACTATATCCATACACAAACTGTAATTCTTGTGAAAGGAGTAGCTCAAAACCTACTAAAGCTATCATAGCCACCATTGCCATCACAATACTGGTTGAGATCACAGGATTCTTAAACAGACTAAAATCGATCATCGGTTGGGTTGTTTTTAATTGATGGCGGATAAATCCCACCAACAATCCCAATCCAAGCACAAAAATCAAAATCATCCCTAGGCTAAACGCATAGATAGAGGTCTTAATTGAATAAATCAGCATTAAGATTGCAGTGACCAAAATGAGCGCTTGTAATAGATTTAAAGGTTGTTTGGTTTGTACTACTTGCTTTGGCACCAGCCATGTCGTCAATACCAAGACCAAAATAATAATTGGCACGTTAATCAGGAACACGGTTCCCCATGAAAAATGTTCCAGAATAAAACCACCCAACAGTGGACCAAAAGCGGCTCCACCACCACCGACAGTTCCCCAAATACCTAAAGCATAATTACGTTGTTTTTCATCTAAAAAGGTATTGCGAACACCTGCCAAGGTTGCAGGTAAAATCATGGCAGCACCTACACCAAGAAATGCTCTTGCCGCAATCAACATATAGGCTGAACTCGCAAAAGCAGCCATGAGAGAAGCCACACCAAAAATACCAGCACCAATCAGCATCAGACGTTTAAAGCCAATACGATCCCCCAATGCCCCCATGGGCAAAATCAAGCCTGCCATGATCAGTGAATAAATATCAATCACCCAGAGCATTTCATTACTGGATAGTGATAAAGCAGCACTCAATGTTGGGATGGCAACATGCAAAACCGTTGCATCAATTGAAACCGGTAAATAAATTAAAACGATGATTGCCAAAATCACCCAATTGCGGTACATAACACACCTAATTAAAGTTGGACGCTTGTTCAAGTTTCATCATTATAAGCAGACTTGAACAAACGTCCAACTTTGTTTAATATTTGTTTTGTAAATTTTGTTGTATTAAAAGTGATGAATTATTTAAACCGAGAACAACGTCGTACTATGATTTTGGATGCAGCAAAGCGTGTTGCATTACAAGATGGATTGAATGGATTAACTGTGCGCCGTATTGCCGCAGAAGCACAAGTTTCAACAGGGCAAGTACATCATCACTTTCAATCAAGTTCGCATTTAAAGGCAGAGGTTTTTATTCAGTTGATGGATCAACTCAATAAAGTAGAAGATCAAATTAAAACCGACAGTAGCTTTGAACGTTTATCTCTATCGCTGGGCTTTGAAAATATTGAACAAACTCAACCCTACTTACGACTCTGGAATGAGGCTGAAATTTTAATCGACCAAGATCCAGAAATTAAAAAAGCTTATAATATTACCATGGAACAGTGGCATGCTTCGTTGGTTACTGCAATTGAACATGGGCTCGCCCAACAAGAATTTAAAATTGCTACAGTCAGCAGCAGTCAAGACATTGCATGGCGACTGATTGCTTTTGTTTGTGGTTTAGAAGGAATCTATCAACTTGGCTTAAAAGGTTTAGACCAACACTCGTTTAAACATCATGTTGAAACCATCCTGAAAATGGAGTTATTTGCCTAAGAAAATATTGATGGATCTATATATAGTTGTTTAACAGTCTTATTTTTAATTCTTTTGTAAAATAAGACTCAGCAATCTATTGCTCTATAAAAACTCAATCACTTTGATCTTAATATTTAGAACCAGCCTTTACTTCCCTTAAGTAAACCGTCGGCGCAACGTAATGTTTCTTGGGTCAGCCCCCAAAGACGATAATCACCGGTGATTGAACCAATGGCAAAATTATGGGTGTAGGCAAAACTAAGCCCTCGTTGCGGGTCACACCACGCTCCAGAACCGTTATATCCAATGTGACCAAAGCCTTGCTTGGCACGTTTACCCATACTAATCACACGGTGGTAGCCTAAACGCCATTTCATAGGAATTGGCATCACGCGATCTCGTTTAATCGATTGAATTTGACTTAATTCAGCAAATATTTCAGGACGAATGAAAACTTTTCCTTCCCAAACCCCTTTATTTGCCATCATGGCATAAACTTTTGCAAGACTATTGGCGCTAAATACACCATTGGCCGCTGGAATAATTGCTTGAAGCCCTTGGTCACTAAAGAAACTAAAATCACGCATCCCTTTCGGTACCATAGCATCTAAAAAATCTTGCGGATTTTGTCCGGTTAATTCAACCAACTTATCGGAAAAAGACGTTTTATGGTGCTTAGTTTTGCTTTTACTGGATTTTGTTTCTGTTTTTTGTACAGGTGCTGCCTTTTGAATTAAACGCGCCACACGATTTAGCTCAGATTCAGGCACACCAAAATAGGCACCATCAAGTTGTAGGGGTTCAACCAAATACTTCTGCATTAACTCTGTTAAAGATTGTTGCGTTGCTTTCTCTAAAACACCACCCACCAACCAGCCAAATGTTAATGCCTGATATGCAATATCAGTTCCTACAGCAAAACGAGGTGTGGCCTGCTCCATGACCTTGAGCATATGCTGCCAATCTGCCATTTCAACTGCACCAGCAACAATATTGCGAATATCGTATAAGCCACTTTGATGGCTTAAAATATGACGCAGTGTCATTTTCTCTTTACCATTTTGAGCAAATTCAGGCCAAAAATTGACTATAGGCGTATCGTAGTCTAAGAAACCTGCACTCACTAAAATATGTGCGAGTGTTGCCAATACACCTTTCCCAGTGGAATAACACACTGATAAAGTTTGCTCATCCCATTGCTCAGTTTTGGATTTTTTACCCGTATATATATCGACAACTTTTTCATTTCGAAAATAAACAGTTAAAGCAGCACCACCATTTTCGCTACGACCATCCTGCAAACGGCTAAATTGAACAGCGAGATCTTGAAAACGCTCATCCACATAACCCTGATAATTTTTCGTATTCGCAAAAATAATGTCCGTTAAACTGCTCATTACCCCATCCTATTTTTTTAATCATAACTTTTTTAATTAAAAAAGCCTGAATCATCTCGACTCAGGCTTTATATTTTATCTTATAAAGCCTTAACCACACCAGAAACATGAGGTTTTTGTGATTTTTGATTACGAATCAAAAAGTCAGTTGTTGTACCATCTTGTGCAGTTAAAAATTCTACTGTTGAAGGTAAATACATCGGCAATTTAAACAATACATCGGCTTCATAAGCTTCTGGTAAGTTGAGCCCAGCGAGAACGCGCGCCTTGCTCCACATCCCATGAGCAATCGCCTGTTTAAAACCAAATACTTTTGCAGTTAATGCATGGATATGAATCAAGTTAAAGTCACCTGATGTCATAGCATAACGACGACCAGTATTTTCAGAAACTTCCCAAACTGCCTGAACTTGATAATTTGGTTCTTTTTTATCTTTTGGTTTATCAGCAACAGGACCCTCAGTCTTTTGACGTGCTAGATAGGTGGTTAATCCTTGCATGACCACGACACCGCCAACTTTGGCTGTTGTGATGAAATCGAACTGAACCCCTTTATCATGGGGCTTTAACTCACCAAATTGACAAGATAAAGTCAGCTGTTCATTGACACCAATTTTACGTGTTTGCTTAATTTGATTGCGAATATGCACCAAGCCTAAGATTGCAAAAGGAAATGCTTCAGAGGTCATCATATGCATTTGTAAACTTTGCGATAAAACAGCTAAATAAATCGCGGGAATATACCCATTATTTTTAAAGCCACACACTTCGTTATATGCTTTTAAATGATTTGGATCAATTTTGAATGAATCAACCACATATTCAACTTGCGGTAGAACTTTTTCACCTTTTGGCTTTTTAAAAATTAAACCCTGAATCACTTTTGGATAAGCTAAATATGGCTTAGGAAGCTGACTAAAATGGCGAGTATTCATACTGGACCTTTGAAAAATTAATTCTTATTCAACATTTAAAAAAACCAACATTTCAGTTGAAAATTAACGAATGACAGAGAATAAACATCCTGATTTCGTTCAAGCGAAAGTCAGTGAGAGTGATTATTTAAATACTTAAATAATCACTTCGCAATAATCCCCTAAACGAAACAGGACTTCACTTATGCGTGATTATGCACCCAATAAGCTTTGACCACAAACACGCACAACATTACCATTTAATCCTGTAGATGCTGTAGATGCAAATAAAGCAATTGTTTCAGCAACATCAACAGGTAAACCACCTTGACTCATTGAGTTCATACGACGACCCGCTTCACGGATTGCAAATGGAATTGCCGCGGTCATTTGAGTTTCAATGAAACCCGGCGCTACAGCATTAATGGTAATACCATTTTTTAGTACAGGTGCAGTGAATTTCACCAAACCAATGACACCCGCTTTTGATGCAGCATAGTTGGTTTGACCTAAGTTACCTGCAATACCTGAAATTGAAGATACGCAAACAATACGACCATTTGCATTTAATCCATCATTTGACAATAAATAATCGTTAATACGTTCAGCAGCAGATAAGTTGATATTAATCACCAAATCCCACATCTCTGGCTTCATATTTGCCAAAGTTTTATCACGTGTAATACCCGCATTATGTACGATAATATCTAAACCACCTTGTTGAGCTGCCGCAGCTTTGATTTTTTCACCAGCATCAGCAGCAGTGATATCAATTGCGAGTGTAGAACCACCAATTTCACTTGCAACACGGTCAAGGTCTGCTTGTTGTGGTGGCACATCCAAACAAATTACATGTGCGCCATCACGTGCCAATACATGTGCAATCGCTTCACCAATACCACGGCTTGCACCTGTTACTAATGCAGTTTTGCCAGCAAGCGGTTTTGCCCAGTCAATATCAATCACATCACCTTTAGACACACGAATTACTTGGCCCGATACATATGCTGAACGAGGAGAAATTGCAAAACGTAAACTCGATTCTAAGTTTTGTGCAGCATCTGCATCAACCTGAATAAGATCTGCAGCAATTCCTTTCTTAAACTCTTTACCAACCGATTTAACAAATCCTTCTAATGCACGTTGTGCAATCGCTTGTTTAATCGTTGGTGCAGTTTCCGGTGTTAAACCAATAATAATTACACGACCTGATGTTGCAATTTGACGGGCAACAGGATTAAAAAACTTGTGTAGCTCATGTAATTGTTCTGAATTTTGGATACCTGATGCATCAAATACCACTGCTTTGAATTTTGATTCTTTATCACCTTCATTAAAAGCACCCACATTCAAACCAGATTTTGCAGCAGCTTGTTGTAACTCAGCATTATTCCCTGCATAAGTATTGGCATGAATATTACTAAGAACCTGCGCAACTTCACTAGTAAAATGACTATTTGGCGCTGCACCAAATAATACAGCACCTTTAACGACAGGAGTGGCTGACTCAAAGCGGTCTAGCTGGATTGGTGATGGTAAACCTAAATTTTTTATGACAAATTTACCAATTGGAGATTTAGCAAATGCTTGGTATTGGTCAGACATGTTTCTTATCTCTCATCAAATTAATTTTGTATGGGCTTAAGCTATCTTTTAACTTCAGTATAATCTCAGATATTTAGCTGTGTTGCGCTTTCTTAAATGCCTTGCGTTATTCTTCACGCAAGGCTTAGAGGAATCGTCAACAACGCTATCATCTCTATGACCCATAAGTTTCAGTTAAATCATACTTGAGTTGCCAAAATGATGACTTGACCTGAAAGAATATGCAAATGTCATTATAGTCAATTCGAGTCATAGCCAATTATGTTAATGTAAGCCCTAAGAATATTGCGAACATGCTTGGAAAAGCCTTATGAGCAAAACAACTCAAGAAAATTCGAACGCTGAAAGCACTGTACAAGAAACTGTGTCAAATACATCAAAACCTCGTACTCGTACGAGTAAAAGTAGCAACACAAATTCTACAAATGCCAATGCAGCCAACACGACTAAAAAACCGACTCGTGCACCAGCAGCTGCTTCACGTAGCAAAGCAACTGCATCGACGGCAAAAAAAGTTACAACATCTTCATCTTCTAAAACTCAAACTTCTGGTCAGCAGGATAAAATTATGAGTCAAAACACTGTACGTCGCGTAGCAATTATTGGCGGTAACCGTATTCCTTTTGCACGTTCAAATGGCCCTTATTTCCGAGCGTCAAACATTGACATGCTTACTGCGTCTTTAAACGGTTTAATTGAACGTTTTAACCTTCAAGATCAACGTTTAGGTGAAGTGGTTGCTGGTGCAGTTCTAAAACATAGCCGTGATTTCAACATGACACGTGAATGTGTTTTAAATACTCAACTTGCGCCTGAAACCCCTGCTTATGATATTCAACAAGCATGTGGTACTGGCTTACAAGCAGCTTTCCTTGTTGCAAACAAAATTGCATTAGGCCAAATTGAAGTGGGTATTGCTGGTGGTGTAGATACTACCTCTGATGCACCAATCGCATTTGGTGACGGCTTACGTAAAGCATTGCTTGAATTAAACATTGCAAAAACAGGTAAAGACCGTTTAAAAGCTTTAGCTAAAATCAATGTTAAAGACTTGATGGATGCACCAAAAAATGGTGAACCTCGTACTGGTTTATCTATGGGTGATCACCAAGCGATTACTGCTTTAGAATGGGGTATTCCGCGTGAAGCTCAAGATGAACTTGCTGCATCTTCACATCAAAAAATGGCCAAAGCATATGATGAAGGCTTCTTCGATGATTTGATCACGCCGTTTATGGGTCTAGACAAAGACAATAATTTGCGTCCTGATTCTTCAGTTGAAAAATTGGCTAAGCTTAAACCTGCATTTGGTAAAGGTGATACTGCAACAATGACTGCAGGTAACTCTACCCCACTTACAGACGGTGCTTCAGTTGTTCTATTAGCCTCTGAAGAATGGGCTAAAGCAAATGGTCATGAAGTCCTTGCCTACTTAACATTCACTGAAACTGCTGCGGTAGATTTTGTGAATAAGAAAGAAGGTTTATTGATGGCGCCTGCTTATGCTGTTCCACGTATGTTGGCTCGTGCAGGTATTAAGCTTCAAGACTTCGACTACTATGAGATTCATGAAGCTTTTGCATCACAAGTTCTTTCTACCTTAAAAGCATGGGAAGATCCTAAGTTCTGTAAAGAACGTTTAGGGCTAGATGCACCATTGGGCTCAATTGACCGTAGCAAACTCAATGTTAAAGGTTCTTCTTTAGCTGCTGGTCATCCATTTGCAGCAACAGGTGGTCGCATTTTGGCAACTGCTGCAAAATTGATTAATCAAAAAGGTTCAGGTCGTGTACTTATTTCGATTTGTGCTGCTGGTGGTCAAGGTGTAACTGCAATCGTAGAGAAATAAATTCTCTGATTTGTACAATACTCTCAAAAAAGCATCCATTTAGGATGCTTTTTTATTGCTCATCAATCTACATCTAGCTAAAAAAAATTGCATAGACCATTCTGCTCAACATAAAAAATGGTTAGCCGAAGCTAACCATTTAAAATCTTCACTATTCTTAGGGAAAATAGTGTTGATTTTAGAAGCGATACCCTACACCAACATAAGTAATCAATGGATCTATATCAACTTTTGTCGTGGAATTAATCAGTCGCTTACCAGTCTTGGCATCAACAACATCAATCTTAGCCTGATTGTTGAGCTTGGCATAAGAAACAGAAGCCACACCAAACCAGTTTTCATTAATATCATAAGTAGCACCCAGACTTACAATAGGTGCAATTGCATCAGTCGTTTTAACCCTTACATAAGGATTTGCACTGGAAGGTTTGCCATCCAACGCAGCCCCTGCTTTTCCATCTAAAACGTTTTGAATCATGTGTCCCGCTGCGACCAGATCACTTTTGATCTGTGAGTTCAATTTAATATCAGTAAAATGAGAGTACATCACCCCTACCCCAATATATGGACGCAATTTATTGACACCAGACTGACCAAACTGATATTGCGCTTCAAGCGCTGGTGTCCATGCACGGACTGAAGCTGCTTTAGATTTGTTGCCTAAATTGGTGATTGGAATTGCTTGGTTTAAATCTATACCATCTGGAAATAAAATTCCGACTAGGTCACTTGGCGAGGTGGCTAATCCGGTGAGGGGTGCCAAGATTTCCCCTTTACCTTTAATATCAACTTTTGGAGGAATTCCACCAATGAGTTGCAAAGAAACATTGTCGTTAATGTAATAATTTAACATCATACCAAGGGTATCTACATCATCGACTTCAAGCCCTGTTCCCTTAGCTTGCCAATTTTCCAAGCCATGAATATTTGCTGTTCCTGCGACCTCTGGCAAAATATTACCCTTACCATCGGTCAATAGGGTTTGCATAAATGCATCATTGAGAAATTCAGTTAAAACCTCTTTCTGATTAAATGGTACTCCGCCTAAGTCTTCCCCCATAGCATTAGGATCAACTGAGTTTAAAAAACTGGTTGTAGAGATACTTCCGACTGTTGCGTTAGTACCATTTTTAACACTGGTATTAATATTAAAGGGATTGGCTTTTCCCTGAGGCATAACATGTAACCAACCTGCAGATACTGAAAAGCGTTTATACTCCCCCGCAAAACTCATGCTGGTAATCGCGAACAATGAACTTGTTATGACAATATTTTTTAACGTTAATATTTTTTTCATTTTTTATCCTTAAAATATGAGATTACCGAACCGTGGC
>Ga0256893_1000776_pt1 | contig 9773 bp, 9 predicted proteins | sample MC6MC0666MT_FD_190201 | JGI IMG/M metagenome (GOLD analysis project Ga0256893, IMG submission 190201) | Metatranscriptome of enriched soil aggregate microbial communities from Iowa State University, Ames, United States - MC6-MC0666-MT... | ecosystem: Environmental > Terrestrial > Soil >... | reverse complement strand
CCTTAATCGAAAATCATATAAACTATTAATCTGATTTTTTATAAAAGTCAAACCCACTCAATTAATTTATAACTAAAGAGAAATATTTTTTGATATTTTTACTTAATTCTTATAGTAGTCTCATCGAATATAAAGATTGATGTTTTCGCTTTTGATTTATTCAATTATCTTTATCCTCAATATCAACTAAGCAATATTATACAAAAAATATTTTTCTCCTGACTCTTTCACAATGTGGCTTTCTCATCTTTAAATCGCCCTATTATTGATTCACACTTTAAGGTGAAATTCTATGAATTCTTCTTGTTTCATACTGTCCTAACTCCCACAAACTTAAGCACTTACTCTCACATAGAAGTTGAGAGATGGACCATTTGAAAATATGCCAAGAGAAAAGAAAAAAGAGTTGCAACTGATAAAGAATTGATCAATTTTTATACAAATCAGTATTTCCACAGTTGCACTAAGGCACTGCAATGGACAATAAAAAAGAGCAAAATCAGAAGGTTAAAGTAGCCCAATATTTACGGATGTCTACAAACCATCAGGAGTTTTCGTTAGACAACCAAGCTCAGTTCCTCAAAAAATATGCTGACGACCACAATATGGATATCTTGCATACCTATGATGATGCAGGTAAAAGTGGAGTATCCACGTCAGGAAGGCATGATTTTAATAAGTTAATCAATGACATACTCACTAAGGAAATCAATATTAATGCTGTGCTTGTATATGATGTAAGTCGTTTTGGTCGCTTTAAAGATCCACAAGAAGGAATCTACTATAAATATCTATTAAAAATGAATAAGGTAGATGTCATCTACTGTGCTGAAAATCTTCCTGCTAATAGTGATACTGAGACATTCATACTTTCATCACTTATGTATGCTGCGGGAGCTTTTAGTAAAAACCTTTCAATAAAAGTATTTGCCGGACATGTAAATCTTGTTAAGCGAGGATACTATCAAGGTGGAGTGCCTGGATACGGACTTAAAAGAAAATTGCTTGATAATAATAACAAAGCAAAAATGATACTCAACAATGGTGAGAGAAAGAGTTTACAAACAGATAGGATAGTCTTAGTACCAGGCAGTAAAAAGGAAACAGACTTAGTAAAGAAAATATTTAATATGTTCATTTTTGAAGGATTAAATGAGTATCTCATCGCTTCAAAATTAAACCAAGAAGGATATAAATACAGCGACAGATCGGATTGGACACGAAGCCGGATACATTCTGTGCTTATAAATAATCGCTACACTGGTAAATATACATATAATCGAACATCTCAGAAGCTGAAAACTAAAAGAGTTCAAAATCCTGAAGAGGATTGGATTGAATATAATTCCTTTTTCAAACCCATAATTTCAGAAGAAAAATTCAGGTTAGCGAAAGAGATTATCGATAACCGCTCAATAAAAATGAGCAATGAAGAGATTCTTGATTTTTTAAAAAAGATCCTTTCGACTCATGGAAAAATATCAGGTTTTATCATTGATGAAGAGGATAATGGCCCATCAAGCAGTGTAGTAGCAAGCCGCTTTGGAGGACTTCTTCCAGCATATAAGCTGATAAATTACACACCCGAACGGGATTACCGCTATTTAGAAATAAACTCAGCCTTACGAATTAAACATGACAAAATTGTGAATAAAATACACCAAGAAATTAATAATAGCGAAGTATCTATATTAGATAACAAACTAATCACCATAAACAAAAGTTTAACCTTTTCCATAATACTGTCTCGATGTCGAAAAATGGGTTCTGGAAAATGTAGATGGATAGTTAGATTAGACAGGAGCTTAAATCCCGAAGTTAGTGTAATTGCAAGAATGAACAGCCTTAATACCGAACCTGTAGATTATTACATCCTACCTTCAATTGAAAGTTTTGAAAATGAGTTGTGTCTAAAAGAGAATAATAACCTTCTATTCGAAATGTATAGATTTGATAACATCCGGACATTCTTTGATATGCTTTCAACTGCGGAAATAGAGGTAGCCTAAATGAACGACGATCAAATTCATATGCTTGAAATATCAAAAATAAAAGTTGTAATCCCTCGTTCTCGGAACAAATTCAAACATGCTGAGATAACAGATAGTATCGACACAAGTGGATTAAGAAAGCCAATAACAGTAAGAAGGATTTCGGATAGAAAATATGAATTCGCCTTAATTTGTGGTCAGGGTAGACTTGAATCACTCACAGCTCTGGGAGAAAAGCTAATACCTGCTTTCATACTGGACATTGATGAAAACAAAGCATACATAATGAGTTTGGTTGAAAATATGGCTCGCGTAATACCAAGAGCGGGCGAGCAGTTCCAACGAATAAAAGAAATGAATGAGCAAGGTTTGTCTAACAAAGAAATATCCTATTCTACTGGCCTATCATTGCACTGGATTACCAGCCTGACTATGCTAATTAGCAAAGGAGAAAACAAACTATTATCTGCTGTAGAATCAGGAAGCATTCCAATCTCGCTTGCAGTTGAAATTGCCAGAGTAGACTTCGAAGGTGGACAAGAATTACTAATTAAAGCTTTTGATGAAGGTTTAATAAAACATAAAGATGTTGGTAAAATCAGAGATATATTGGACTCCAGAGATGAAGGTTTGAAAGGGTTTCTGAACAATAGCTTCGGAGTTGCAAAGAAAAAGAAAAAACTCACTACTGATGAGCTTAAACAGATATATCAAGATAATATTTCGCAGCATAGAAAAATTAAAAATAAAGCTGAATATGTAGAAAGAAACTTGCTTATAGCCAGTCAAATACTCAAAGAGTTATCTGATAACGAAGAGTTCAGTAAAATCTTAGACGAAGAGAATTTAAATGAAGTAGTAAAAGTTATAATAAAAAACACTTCTTGCGGAGGTTAAAATGATTAAATACTGCTTTAATGAAAAAACAGTCAGCTTTAGATTATGTGATCTTATTTATACTAAGAAACTTCCTACCAACTACAAAAGCAGCCAAAAGTACATACAAATAAAGAGTACGATATCTGCACTTGGATTAGTCGAACCTATACTGATTTATATTGATGGGGCTGATGGCTCTGCAAAAATCCTTGATGGTCATCTGAGAGTTGAGGCATTAAAAGATATTGAAGAAGAAAGAGTTGCTTGTCTCGTGTCAACAATTTACGACACTTATACTCCCAACAAAAAAGTTAATAGAATAACAATCATTCAAATTCAGAAAATGTTAAAAGAAGCTGTTCGAGTAGGAGTTCCTGAAGACATGCTCTGTTCAGCCTTGAATATAAGCTCCGATTCATTAAAAAGTAATCTATCAGTTCTTAAAGGCATATGCCCTGAGGTTATAGAGTTATTTAATGATAGAGATGTACCTAAGAACACATTTATGATCTTAAAAAGAATGATTCCTTTCAGGCAAATTGAATGTGCAAACATAATGATAAAATTTGACAATTATTCAAAGATTTTTGCTCAATCGCTTTATCACAGTTCCTCACCTGAGCTTTTAAACGACAAAGGTAAACCTAACATTGATGAGAGATCCGGTAATAGAAAAGCAATTGAAAGGCTTGAAAAAGAGATGGCTCAGGTCCATTTCGATACGCAAAAGATAAAAGAAAATTACGGTTCCAATAGCTTGAAGCTAACGATAGTTATCTCGCACATTAAAAAAATACTCGAAAACCCTAAGGTTTTCCATTGGCTTATTAGGAATAAACAAGATTATCTTAGTGAATTAACCAAGATTTCTGACATTGAAAAATTAACTTAACGCTTTTTTTCATAAAAAGATTTTAGGGTTAGAACTATTCAAGGATGATATCAAACTCGCTTAAGTTAAGAAAACCTAAGCTATAGATTTAAATGACAGCGATGCCGGAGGAGTTAAAAAAAAGCAGAGAAAGAGCATTGAGCTTACAAGAGATTGCTTATGTTTTTAAAGCGTTCAGACAGCACTCCGAAAGCTTCTCTCTTGATAATTATCTGGCATGTGCCCTACTACTGCTTCTCGCTGTTCGCAAAAGTGAGCTGACAGAAGCCCCGTGGTCGGAATACAATTTAGAAGATAAAAAATGGTTTTTACCTAAGGAAAGGAGCAAGTCTGGTGTTGGCATAGTCATTCCGCTTCCACCGCTTACTATTGAGATTTTAGAAGAACTAAAGGTCAGAGCATGGAATTCACCTTATGTGTTACCTAATCACCGTGTGAGCAAGTCCCAGCACATGGGAAAAGACACTCTTAACAGGGCCTTAGCGAAGCTGTTCGGTGTCGAGCTTAGCAGGAAGAAGCAACCACCTAATGTAATGGGTAGCATTGAATATTTTACGGTTCATGATTTGAGAAGACCCAGCCGGAGCTTACTCGCTTCTCTGTCCGTTTCTCCTCATGTGGCCGAGCGATGCCTGAATCACAAGCTCAAAGGTGTTGAAGGGATCTATGACAGGTATGATTATTTTGAGGAAAGGCAAGATGCATTAAAAACATTATCGATATCATTGAGTTATGCCATTTTAAGCCCCTGTCAAAAATAAAAAACATTAAAATACATAGGGTTAACGATTTATAACCCTATAAATACTTAAATATTTCTTTACCTGAAATGAAATTTTTATGAAAATCAGAATATACTGAAAAAAATTTTTTAAATTACTACACATCAACAATTCGGGGTTAAAGTGGCTTCTATACAAGTTCTCAATGCTATAGCTGTAAAGATTGTTCCCCAAAAGAGGAACAAAAGGATTGGTCATATACAGTAGGAACGCCTTGGCCTATAGACCAGAGTGAGGTTACTATTTTTACCACACGAGTTGATGCCCGATTCCATAAAAGCAGTAAAACTCATGCACAATTCCTTAAACCATATCCTCTCAATTCATTCCCTGCAAAACTTTCAAGTTATGTTAAAGATGAAAGTACTTTTCAAAACTTCGTGGATGAATTTGTAAGCACAAAATTAATAACTCAAGCAAAGCAATCACGAGCCAGTAACGGAGCAGTTTTAGTTTTCACTCACTATAAGCTTGAGAATTTTAGAGAAGATGGAACCTCTGAATTATATTTTGAACGAATCTTAGTATTAATGCTAAAAAATACAGATGCTCTTAGATTTAAAGATAATCTACAACTTAACCCAGTAGATATTATTGATTTAGATAAATTTCTCCAGGGTGCCAGAGTAGATCTGGTTAGATTTAAAGCAGTAGAGGATGGAGAAAATAAAAACAACTTATGCTTCATTCGTGGCAGCGGGGAAGTAAGACAGTATTTCACATCTTCAATCGGGGCAGATGAAATTGTATCAAATAAGACAAGCAGTGAGCAGGTTATTAAAGCTATCGAATCTTTTGCAAAGGAAAACAGCTTAAACCGTGCTCTTAAAGAAAGATTAGAATCAAAAGTAAAAGAACTTTTTGATAGCTGTAAAAGAGGGCAGTCCATTTCCCTCGATAAAATACAAATTCAAATTGATGCTATTTTACCTATAGAAAAAGCTGATATTAAAAATACTTTTGTTGATTTTGTAAATGAAAATGGTTTTGAAGTAAATGAAGAATTTGAAGTTTTAGCGAGTGATAAGAAACAGCTTGAATGGCTGGACTTTGAAACCCCCATTGCAAAATTGAGTGTCCGAAAGCATCAAATTGGTCTACCTAATTCAGATAAACCTGTAAGATTTGACAAAGATACACATGAAGTGACATTAGTGCAAAAAATAACCGACCCAATATTGATCGCTAAACTATCAGAGTTAGCAAATGAATAACGAAGAATTAATTAAACTACTGCTCAACATGAAAAAGCATGTAGTTTCAATAGAATACGAAGATCCATATCAAGTGTGGATCTACGATTACAATTCTTTTTCAAAGATAGATGAGTATTTTAAAGAAGTTCAAAACATAGATTCTTTAGCATTAGAAAAAACTGAAGAAAATAGCTTTATAAAATTATCCATTCTACTGACAAGTTCAATTGGATGGTTTTATTCTATTTCGGAGCTATTTAAATCATTGAGAGTATCGATTAAAAATAAAACGGACTTCCCGCATTATTTTTATATTAATGACTTCAAAGATGAAGAGATACTGAAAGTTAGCAAGTCGGTTAAAGCTTATTCTCAGTGGTGTGAGATCTTGTCACGTATCTCTGATCATATTGAATATGAAAACTCAGGAGCATGGCCTAGCTATATTTTCGTTATGGAGGGTGGTAAATCAAAAAGGATAACCACCTATAATTTGCCGTTGAAAAATTTTGAAGATGGCTTCTTATGTGAAATAGATACTGAACCGTGCGATATTAAGAGCCTTACAAACATTGACCTACATTCATATGAAAGAAAACTTGTAATGAGATCTTCATTAATCGAACTATATAATGATTGTGACTCCCAAAATGAGTTTCTCTCATCTTTATTGAAGTCGCCAAAAAAACTTTGGGACTTGTTTGCAATAAATTATGAAATCTACATCAATAAATATTCAATTAATAAAATAATCAGTGATGTAGAAGTTCAGAAGTTGGATTTCCTTTCAAAATTAAACTCATTGGTTCAGGAGCACCAAACTAAATCATTAACAATCCCTGCTGTATTAGTCAGCACCGCGATAATTAAAGGATGGACTCCATCAGGATTGTTACTTATTTTTGTAGCTATGTTACTCACTTGTGCTGTAGTTATTATGGGTATACATAATGCTAAGAACTCCCTGAATGACATTATTGAATCTTCAAATAAAACTATGGAGTTATTTAGTAAAGAAAACTCAGATGATGCGGATCTTGTTTTAACTCAAAAAGTAAACGGTGTAATAAGCGATGCTTTAGTAAAATTAAAAGAAAAGAAAAGGTCTGCTGATAAAATATTATCAAAGCTTGAGCTTCTAATTTATTTTGGATGTTCAGTGTGGTTCCTTTTCGTGCTCTATCAATTTAAATATACCTTGATCAGTTTTGTTCTACAAATAATAAAGTAATTTTATATAATTCAATTTTATCTATGACGTTCCTAAAACTTATCATAAATTGAAAAAAACTTACAATACAACAACTTTACTAAAATTTTTTTTATTTAGAAAAAAGGGTAATGTTAATTTCTATTCATTTCGAGAGGTTTAAAATGAGTAACAACAACGAGTTATTAGACATTGGTTTCATCCAAGAAAAATCCATTCTTTTCCTAAAAGGAAAAAAAATTGAAGTTATCCCCGATAGTTTTGGCATCAAAAGTGACTCAATAGAAGGACTCGAAGGAAATTATGAAATAATATTCTTTGACACCTGTGATAATAAAAAAGTTAAGATAGCATTTGATAAAGATAAAAAGGAGATAATTTATCACACTGTTGATGAGCCAAAAGAAATAGAAAACGAAACTAAAAAAGGGTCTCATCCTTTTATAAATATTTCCACAACATCCTTTTTAATTATAGTGGCTCTTATATACTCATTCACAACATTATCTTTCTTTGGAAACACAATACTTTTAGCAATACCATTAGTTTTTGGATTCCTGTTATATTTCATGGCATATAAACAAGCTAAAGACTATCTAAAAAAAATAACACACTATCACTCTTGCAAGCTCTTTAATTTCACTTTTAGCAATTATCTATGGTGTGAATATCGGTAAATTTCTTTTTGATAGTCACCAAAATATAATTTTAAGAACATGTCTATTTGTGGTTATACAGTCATTTTCGATATTTGCGACACTTAAACTGATAATTGCCTTTCGCGAAACACTGGACGAAAGAAAAAAGTATTACGAGTTATATAAAGTTAATGATGAAAATAAAGAAACAGTAACACCAAGTTTTTTTAAGAGAACAGCAATAAATTGCAATTCAGCATTTTATTTTGGAAAAACTCGATTTATTTCTGCGTATTCAAAAATTTCAAAACCCATAAAAACCGCAATAAAAAAACTATCTACTCTATTTGAAAGTGATAAGAAATAAAATTAATAAATGGGAAGAAACGGGGTTGTCATTAATGAGACCCCAAGATAAACTCCCATCATGTGCAATAAAAATTCAGAAGAAACCAAACTTTCATTGAACATAAAATAAACACATATCACATTCAATACTGCATGGATGATTAATAATAAAAACCCGTTATTAAACAACCTCATCATTAAATTCATCTTTTTCATAATTATTAACCCATATTTTTATAGAAAGTTATAACATTTTACTTATCAATTCCTATGTAAAAGTCAATATAACCCCTATAATATATATTCACTTTAAATAAACAACAGCATTAGCAAGGGCTAACTGAGCGATGCTCAGTTGCCTTGCTTTTTCCGCCCTTCGGTTGAAAAAGAAAGATCTAAGCCACGACACAATCAAAACCCAACCCATTGACACTATTGATTTTTATGGTATTTATTACATATAGCATACGGATTTGCTATTAAGCTTAAATATCAAAAGGAGTTGATATGGAAAAATTTAATAAAATATTCGATGACGATTTCCCTTCGTCATTCAGTGATGATCCAAAAGCAAAGAAATTACCACCTAACCGCATTCGCAAACATACCGTTACGGTTCGTCTTAGTGATTTTGAACTCAAGCAAGTAAATGACTCTCGAAATCAAATGAGTAAAAGCTGTTGGCTGAGATCTTCAGCTCTCAAGCAACTACCCCCTTCTGTTCCCGAAATCAACAAAGAAGCCTGGCAGGAGCTTACTGGCTCCCTACAGAAACTGAATGATCTTACTTCGTTCCTGCTTCGCAGAGGCGAAGATGCTCAGCCACTATCGCAGGAAGTAAGCGCTTTGAAATTGAAACTGTCGCATGTAAGAGATGCTCTGCTGACACTTGAAAAGTGATCATCCAAGATGAAGGGTATGAATAAAATAAAAAGGGGTAAAAACTTCCGAGGAGTCGTCTCGTATGCTCTTTCCCCTGCTCCTCATCATATGACTACACCAATGGTGATTGGTGGCAATCTTGTCGGAATTACTGTAGACGAACTGACCGCCGAGTTCGTAAAGACTCAGAAGCTAAGAGAGGATGTTACGAAACCAGTTTGGCATAACTCCCTTCGTCTCCCTGTCGGTGAATCACTCACAAATCAAAAATGGAGGAACATTGCTGACGACTACATGAAGCGAATGGGCTTCTGTGACACTCACCTCCGTTGTTATGTCCTACACAATGATGAAGCTGGTCAGCACATACACATCATTGCTTCCCGTATAAACGTTTTAGTAGAAGGCCAACTTTACTTGGGTAAGAACGAAAACCTGATAAGCACCCGTGTGATCCAAGATCTTGAGCAAGACCACAAACTCACTCGAACGAAAGGTCCCTCTCCTGCTAAACAGCCCCAGAAGCAAAGGAAGCTCACTCGTAACGAAAAGATGATGCAGGTCAGAACAAAGGAGAAACCTCCCAAGATAGTGATACAGGAAGCTATAGATGCGGTTCTCACATTCTTCGATACCATCACTATCGAAGACTTCATACATGAACTGCAAAAGCAAAACATCTCAGCGACAGCAAACATCTCATCCACTGGCAAGATGAACGGTTTTTCATTTGAGCATCAGGGAGTCGCTTTTAAGGCATCACAGCTCGGTAAGGCATACAGTTGGTCAAACATGAGTAATCGAATCACCGTAACTCAACCTAAAGAGGCTGTTGCTCCTGAATCGATTGCCGACAAAGAAAACGTTTCGAATCCCATTGAAGTTCATCCCACAGCTACCCCAACACCACTTACGGCAAATTCCAGAGAACCTATCCGGTCTCGCTGGTTGCAAT
>Ga0256893_1000761_pt1 | contig 9891 bp, 8 predicted proteins | sample MC6MC0666MT_FD_190201 | JGI IMG/M metagenome (GOLD analysis project Ga0256893, IMG submission 190201) | Metatranscriptome of enriched soil aggregate microbial communities from Iowa State University, Ames, United States - MC6-MC0666-MT... | ecosystem: Environmental > Terrestrial > Soil >... | reverse complement strand
GTACCGCCAGCAATATCCCGATGTAGAGATGACGCTGTCGCAAGGCGATAGCGAATCGCTCGTCGCGCAATTGCGTGAAGGCACAATTGATGCCGCCTTCGTGCGCCCCCCGTTCGCGCTGGATGGCGGGCTGGCCTTTACGCAGTTGGCCTTTACGCAGTTGGCCTTTACGCAGTTGGCCGAAGAGCCGCTGGTGGTGGCCTTGCCGCTCGGCCACGCGCTGGCGCGCCGCAAGCGGCTGGCGCCCAAGGATTTGACGCAAGAGCGCTTCATCCTCTATTCACGCAAGTCGGGGTATGGCCTTAGCGCGGACATCATGGCGGCGTGCCGGCAGCATGGGCTGAATCCGCTGATCGGTCAGCGCGCGCCGCAATTGTCGTCGGCGGTGAATCTGGTGGCCGCCGGCATGGGCGTGGCGGTGGTGCCGGCATCCCTGCGCCACCTGCGGCCGGACGGCGTGGTGTATCGCCCCTTTGCGCTGGATTGGCCCCGCGCGGTGCTGGGGCTGGCGGTACGAGGGAACGCGCCGGGCGGCAGGGTGGAAAATCTGCTGCGCTTGGCGAAGGGCGCGTCGCGGTAGGCGCGGTAGGTGCGGTAGGTGCGTGAGGCGATCAATGCGTAACGTTGAAGCGCAGCGCGTCAATCGTCGTGCGCTTCATGCACCGCCACAGCGCCGCGTTTCCAATAGCTGGCGGCGCGGATGCGGCCTTTTTCGATGCCGTGCTGCGACACCATGATTTCGCGCACGGCCTTGGCCACGGCGGATTCGGCCGCGACCCACACGTAGCCCTCACCCGACGGCAACTGCAATTCGCGCGCCGCTTCCAGCAGCAGCGTGCTGTAGCCCGGCGCAGTGCCGTCACGATGCAGCCAGCGCACGGTGGTCTTGGCGGCGGAGTCCAGCGCAATTTCATTCGCGGCGGACGGCACTTCGATCAGCACCAGCGCCTGCGCCGTGGCGGGCAGTTCTTCCAGACGGCGTGCAATGGCGGGCAGCGCGGTTTCGTCGCCGATCAGCACATGCCAGTCAAAGCCCTTGGGCACCACGAAGGAACCGCGCGGCCCGCCGATACCCAGCTTCTGGCCCGGTTCGGCCTGCTCGGCCCACGTGCATGCGGGGCCGTCGCCGTGCAGCACGAATTCAATGTCGAGCTCACGTGCGGCGGCGTCGAAGCGGCGCGGCGTGTAGTCACGCGCGGCGGGCTTGGGCATGCCTTCGGGGAACTTGACGCCGTCGGCGCCTACCGTGGGCAAGGCCAATGGTTGTGACGGATCAGCGGGGAAGAACAACTTCACGTGGTCGTCGAACGAGGCGGACACAAAGTTCTGCAGATCCTCGCCGGTGAACGTGATGCGAGCCAGCAGGCCGGCGATGCGTTCGATACGCACGACGGTCAGCACGCGCATTTTCAGGTTGTGGCGCACGCGCTCCACATTCAGGTCGCTACGAGTCATTAACACTCCAGTATTTGGGGGGACGAAATCAAGCACAGGGCTTGGCGTTGATCTCGTCGGTGGCACGCGCCAGGATGGCGGCAATGCGGCGTTGTTCTGCGGGGGACGCGTCGGTGCGCTCGAGCAGCGCGCGGCGGATGGCTTGGCGCGCTTGCACAAATTCCGGCAGCCAGCCGGTGCGCGCGTCTTCGCCTTCCGGCCCCAGGTCACGCGGCGCGCCGCTCCAGGCCTGACGCATCCAATCCATTTTTTTGGCGATGTGCTTGAAGCGGTTGAACATCAGCGCCAGGCGTTCGCGATTAGCGTCCAGATGCGCGCGGCCGGCGTCCGCCAAGTGGTAGCGCTTCTTCGTACCGTCGGGTTCGACGGTGGCGTAGCCCAGCTCTTCCAGATAGGTCAGCGCGGGGTAGACCATACCGGGGCTGGGTGTGTAGAAGCCATTGCTAAGGGTACCCAGCGCTTTGATGAGTTCATAGCCGTGGCTGGGGTTTTGTTCCAGCAGGCCCAACAGCATCACTTGCAGATCGTCGGCAGACACGCGGCGGCCACGCGTGAACCCGCGCCCGTCGCCCCCGAAGCCGTCGGCATCGCCCCGGCCGCCGCCGTCCGGGGGACCGGAAAACCAATCCCCACCCGCGCTGGCGTGGTGGGGATGATGACCGTGGTGATGGGGGTGGCCGTGATGATGGAAGTGGGAATGGCGCATGGGATGGCTCTTACGATGTATCTTAAGATATAGATCTTACGATACACCCGCCAAATTCCACGCGTCAAGCGCGGCGTTTCGCGTCCTTTCCGCGCTAGGCAGTCACAGCACCCGGCTCCGCAGGCGTTTGCACCCAGCGCGCGAAATCTTCGGCGCAGGGCTCATCCGGCGCCGGCGCATAGACCACCAGCCGCAAATGACGGCTCTCGTCCACAGTCAGCGTGGCGTGTTCGAAAGCGATGTCGCCCAGCGATGCCACGTGCAATTTGCGCTGCCCCATGCAGGCGCCATGCACATCGTGTTCGCGCCACCATGTCTTGAAATCCGGCGATACCGCTTCCAGTTCGTCGACCAGTTCGGCGATGTCTGGCACGCCCGACGCGCTGGCGAAATCACGCCGGAAGGTGGACAACATGGCGGGCGCCTGCGCGGGCCAGTCCACAAAGACCTGCCGCATGGCCGGCACGACAAACAGCATCCACAGCAGATTGCGGCGGCCTGGCGGTTGATCCGAAAAATTGAACACGCGGTCTGCCGCGGCATTCCACACCACGACGTCCCAACGCAAGTTCAGGATGTACGCCGGGCGCGCGGGCAGGTCGTCCATCAAGCGGCGCACCTGCGGCGGCACCGTGCACCAGGTGCGGCCGGGTTCGGCGGGCGGACGCTGGTGGGCCAGCAAATACAGGTGGCGGCGTTCGGCCGCGTCCAGCTTCAGCACGCGCGCCAGATTCTCCAGAAAGCCGGCCGACACGCTGATGTTGCGCCCTTGTTCGAACCACGTGTACCAGGCGAGGCCCACGCCGGCCAGCGCGGCGACTTCCTCGCGCCGCAATCCCGGCGTGCGGCGGCGGCCGCCTGCGGGCAGGCCCAAGTCGGTGGGACTAAGACGTGCGCGGCGCAGGCGGAGAAATTCAGACAAGTCCGCGCGCGTGCGGTCCAGACGTTGAGGGGTGGGAGTTGCGGTCATGGGCAAGGCCTTGAGCGTCGGGCGATTACAGGCAGGGGCTTTGGCGTGCGCCGGGCTATTGCAAGCAGTAATAGCATAAGCAGCTAAATTGTATAAGGCTGCAAGGCCACCCAGAATAGCGCCGATTCTGTTTCTGAAGGCGCTGCCATGTCGTCCACCCCCCTGCCCTCCCGCTGCGCCAACCCCGCGCCCGACACCGCGCCACTCGGCCCGCTCGGCCTTGCCGTACTGCTGTCCGGCGGCTTCATCACCATCTTCGACTTGTTCGTGGTGAACGTCGCCATTCCCAGCATGCAGAGCACGCTGTCGGCGAGCTTCGCGCAGATCAACTTCATCATCGTGGCGTACGAGCTGGCCTATGGCGTACTGCTGATTGCCGGCAGCCGCCTGGGCGACCGCCATGGCCGCCGCCGCTTGTTCATGCTGGGCATGGTGGGCTTTGCGATGGCGTCCGCGTTGTGTGGACTGGCCCCCACCGCCAACTCGCTGATCGCCGCGAGCATCCTGCAAGGCGCGGCCGCCGCGATGCTGTTTCCGCAGGTCTATGCGCTGATCCGCGTCAGTTACCACGGCCACGCTCGACAGCGCGCGTTCGGGCTGATGGGCATGACGCTCGGCTTGGCCGCCATCGCGGGCCAGGTATTAGGCGGGTGGATCGTGCACGCCGACCTGTTCGGCCTGGCATGGCGAACCATCTTTCTGATCAACGTGCCGCTGGGGCTGCTGGCCTGCCATCTGGCGCGCCACATTCCAGAATCCCGCGAGCCGTCGAGTGCGGCAATGGATTGGCCCGGCGCGGTGCAAGTGGGCGCGGGGCTGGCCTTGCTGCTGTTGGCGTTGATTGAAGGCCCCGCGCGGCACTGGCCGGCGTGGACGCTGGCGTGCGGCGCGGCGTCCCTGGTGTTGCTTGCCGCGTTCGTGCGTATGCAACGCCGAGTGAAATCGCAAGGCGGCGTGCCGCTCGTCGACATGGGTTTGCTGGCGCAACCGCGCTTTGCGGCCGGCTGTCTGTTGGTGATGCTGGTGTTCTCCACCGCCAGCGCCATGTTTCTTTGCTATGCATTGCTGGTGCAGACCGGCTTCGGGCTGGACGCGCTGACGGCGGGCTTGATCTTCGCGCCCGCCAGCGTCGGCTTTGTGGCGGGGTCCATGGTGGCGCCTCGTCTGGTGGCGCGCTACGGCACGGCCGCCATCGCAGCCGCCGCCTTGCTGTATGGCGGCGCCACGGCCGCGTTGATGCTGCATGTGGGTATGGCCGGCGCGGCGCTATCGCCGTGGTCGCTCGTGCCTGCGCTGGTGTGGCTGGGCGCGGCGCAAGGCGCGGTCAACACGCCGCTGGTGAACCTGGCGTTGGGGCTGGTTGAAGACCGCCACGCCGGCATGGCGGCGGGCGTGGTGTCGACGTTGCAGCAAGTGGGCGCGGCGCTGGGCGTGTCGGCAGCGGGCATGTTGTTCAGCGGCGCATTGCAGGCGCACGCCGACGCCAGCGCGCCCGAACGCTACGCGCAAGCGTTCGCCTCGGCCATGCAATTCAACGTCGCGGCGATTGCGGCGTCGGTGCTGCTGCTGGCGTGGTTAGGGCGCCGGCGCTGAAGGCACGGCGCCCTGCACGGGATAAAGCCCGCGCTGCATTCAACCCGCCGACAATTCCCGCGCGCGCTGTTCCGCTTTATGCACCGCTTGCGTAATGGCATCGGCCACGCCCGCTTCGCGCATGTGCGACAACGCGGCATAGGTGGTGCCGCCCTTGGACGTGACGCGTTCTTGCAGCTCGGTCAACGGCACGTCTTCGCTGGCCGCCAACCCGGCCGCACCCCGGAACGCAGACACGGCCAAGCGGCGCGCGTCATCCTTGGCGAAGCCCAATTCCAGCGCGCCCTTTTCCAAGGCCGCCATGAAGTGGAAGACGTAGCCCGGGCCGCTGCCCGTCACCGCCGTCACGGCGTCGATCATGGCTTCGGACTGCGTCCAGATGCGTTCGCCGACGGCGGCGAACAAGGCGTCGACCTGTTCGCGTTCGGCCGCCGAGCAGGCGGGCGTGGCGTACAGGCCCGTCATGCCCAAGCCCACCTTGGCCGGCGTGTTGGGCATGGCGCGCACGATGCGCGCGTGGCCGCCCAGCCATGCCGACAACGACGCCAGCTCCACGCCCGCAGCGATGCTGACGACGGTGGCGGCGGCCGGCAGGTACTGATGGATCTGTCCGCAGGCTTCTTGCAGCACTTGCGGCTTGGTAGCCAGCACGCACAGCGCGGCGTCGCCGATATCGGCGCCGACGCTTTCCCGGCACGTGAGCCCGCGCGCCAGCAGCGCGTCGCGCGTGGGCGCGTAGGGTTCGATCACCAGGAAGTCGGCCAATTCGCGGCCCTGCTCGAGCAGGCCGTCAATGATGGCGGAGGCCATGTTGCCGCCCCCGACGAAAACGATCTTTTCACGCATGTTGCTCTAATTCCCAAAGGTGGTCTTGCAGAAGGTGAGGTCGCAAGAGTGAGGTTTGCAAAAGTAGGCCTGACTAGAGATGGGCTGCGCCACGCGTCAACGTTTGCGCACGGCATCCGAGTCCAACGCGCCGATGCGGTTGCGGCCAAGCAGTCGCAGGGTATTTTCCAATTCGGTGCGCAATATCGCCAGTACCTCTTGCGCGCCAGCGGGGCCTCGGCCTGCCAGGCCGTACAGCGGCGCGCGGCCCAGCAGCACGGCGCGCGCGCCCAGCGCCACCGCCTTGGCGATGTCGCTGCCGCGCCGTATCCCGCCGTCGACCAGCACTTCCAGCTGCGAGCCCAATTCCGACGCCACCTCAGGCAGCACGTCGAGCGGACACGGTGCGCCCTCCAGTTGCCGGCCGCCGTGGTTGGACAGCACGACGCCATCCACGCCGTGCGCGTGCGCGCGACGCGCGTCGGCCAGCCCTTGAATGCCCTTGATCACGATGCGTCCGCGCCAATGGCGGCGCAGCCAGGCGACGTCATTCCAGCTCAGCGCCAAGTCCATCTGCCGGCTTAGCGCCGAGGCCTGCTCGGTGATGTTTTCACGCGCATTTGAACTGACGGCCAGATTCTTCAACTGCGGCCCGCCATGGCGCAGCATGCGCCAGCACCAGCCGGGATGCGCGGCCAGATCCAGCATCAGCCGGCCTGAAGGGCGCAACGGCAGCTTGAAGCCGTTGCGCTTGTCGTGGTCGCGGTTGCCGTGCACCGGCACGTCCACGGTCAGGAACAGCACCGTGTAGCCGTTCTGCCAGGCGCGGTCCATCAGATGTTCGGCGATGCGGCGGTCGCGCTGCACATATAGTTGCAGCCAGAGCTCGCCGGCCGTGGCCGCGCGCACGTCTTCCAGAAGCGAGGTGGATGCGGTGGACAGCACGAAGGGCAGCCCCGCTTGATGCGCCGCGCGCGCCAGATGCACGTCAGCGTCGGGCCAGAACAAACCGTTCAAACCGGTGGGGCCGACGATGGCGGGCATCGCGGCCGACGCGCCCAGCACGGGCGTGTCCAGCTGGCAATCTGTGACGTCAACCAGCACATCGGGGCGGAACTCAATGTCGGCGTAGGCCGCCGCGTTGCGCGCCAGCGTGCGTCCGTCTTCGGCGCCGCCTTCCAGGTAATCGAACGCCAGCCGGGGCAGCCGCCTTTGCGCTTGCCGCCGGTACTCCATCACGCTGGGAAGCATGTTCCTTCCTTGATTTGCAGAGTCAACTTAGAATTGCATATCGCACGATATGATTGTATTTCGATCATTTCAGGAATCGCAATCCGGGACTGCCACTCCTAGGACATACCCTAGATTCAATTGAAATACGATTAATCAAATCGAAAAGCGATTTAAGTAATCGTATGCTGTGCCTCAATGCGCTCGGGGTTCCGTCGATCTCCGAGCCCCATTCGGGACCACAGACATGACCAACGGCACCACCCTGCTAGACGCGTTGACCCAGGCCCTGGGCGCGGACGCCATCCTTCATTCCGAGGCCGATACCGCCGGCTACACCGAAGACTGGCGCGGCCGGTACAAGGGGCCGGCGCTGTGCGTCGCGCTGCCCGGCAACACGCAGCAGGTGGCCGACATCGTGCGCCTGTGCAACGCACATGCCACCCCGGTCTTGCCGCAGGGCGGCAACACCAGCTTGTGCGGCGGCGCAGTGCCTGCCGCCCACGGCACGCCGCCGGTCATCGTGAACCTGGCGCGCATGCGCCGCGTGCGCCGGGTCGACGCCGCCAACAATTCCATGGAAGTCGAAGCCGGCTGCGTGCTGGCCACGGTGCAGGAAGCGGCCGTCGCCGAAGGCCGGCTGTACCCGATCAGCCTGGGCGCGGAAGGCTCGTGCCAGATTGGCGGCACCATCGCCACCAACGCGGGCGGCACGGGCGTGCTGCGCTACGGCAATACGCGCGACAACATCCTGGGCCTGGAAGTGGTGCTGCCCGATGGCGCCATCTGGAACGGCCTGACGGCGCTGCGCAAGAACAATACGGGCTTCGACTTGAAGCATCTGTTCATCGGCGCGGAAGGCACGATGGGCATCGTCACCGCCGCCGTGCTGAAGCTGCATCCGCTGCCCACCAGCCACGCCGTGGCGTGGATCGCCCCCGACAGCCCGCAAGCCGCACTCGACATCCTGGGCCTGTTCCAACGCGCCTGCGGTTCGCGTTTGTCGGCCTTTGAAATGATCGACAGCAACCAGCTGGACATCGTCATGGCGCACGTGCCGGGCCGCAAGAATCCGCTGGCGGGCGCGCATCCCTGGCATGTGCTGGTGGAATTGTCTGACACCGGCAGCGGCGCCGAACTGCAAGACCTGTTGCAGCAGATTCTGGAACAAGCGTCTGAGCTCGGTCTGCTGCACGACGCCGTGATCGCCAGCAATGACACGCAGCGCGCCGCGCTGTGGGAAGTGCGCCATAGCGTGTCCGAGGGCAATAAGAAAGCGGGCGTGGGCCTGACGACCGACAGCGCCGTCCCGGTCTCCAGCGTGCCGCGCTTCATCGAGGACGCCACCGCCGCCGTGCGCCGTCTGGCGCCTGGCCTGCCCGTGCTGATCGTGGCCCATCTGGGCGACGGCAACGTGCACTTTATTCCGTTCTTCACCTTCGACGCCTGGAACGCCCTGCCCGACCGCGACACGATGGCCGCCGATATCCGCCGCGCCGTCAACGATGTGGCCGATGCGCTGGGCGGCACGTTCAGCGCCGAACACGGCGTGGGCCGCACGTCGCTGGCCGAAATGGCGCACTACAAATCGCCCGTCGAACTGGCCATGATGCGCGCGCTGAAATCCACCTTCGATCCCGCCAACCTCTTCAACCCCGGCCGCTTGCTGCCTTGAGCCTCCGGTTTGATCCGCCGTCCCTGACCCGACCCGCAGGAGTCTTCCATGAAATCGACCTCCCATAACGCTTCGCGCCGCACCGCGCTGAAAACCGTTGCCGCCGGCGCCGCCGCGCTGGCCATGCCCATGATCTGGACGCCGTCGCGTGCGGCGTCCAAGCGCATCGTGGTGCGCGATGACGGCGGCATCTACAGCAAGGCGTACGGCGCCGTGTTCTACAAGCCGTTCACGGAAGCCACCGGCATTCAGGTGGTGGGTGTGCAGGCCAACGCCGAACCCACCGCTCAAATCCGCAGCATGGTGGACACCGGTAACTACACCTGGGACATGGCCAAGATCAGCCAGCCCGCCATCCTGATGCTGACCGAAGGCGGCAAGGTGTACCTGGAAAAGCACGGCCTGGAATCCGACCCGGTCGTGGCCACCATCCCCAAGCAATACATGTCGCCGTATGGCGTGGGCAACAACGTCTACACGACCGTGCTGGCGTATCGCACCGACGCCTTCAAGGGCCGCCGCGCGCCGGCCTCGTGGGCCGACTTCTGGAACGTGAAAGACTTCCCCGGCCGCCGCGGGCTGCGCAAGCATCCGTTCGACACCATCGAAGAAGCCCTGATGGCCGACGGCGTGCCGACCGACAAGGTCTACCCCTGCGACATCGACCGCGCGCTGGCCAGCCTGGACAAGGTGAAGCCGTCGGTGGACGTGTGGTGGAACACGGGCGCGCAGGTTGAGCAGATGCTGGGATCGGGCGAAGTCGACATGATCGCCACCTGGGTCTCGCGCGCGCAATCCGCAATCGCCAACGGCGCGCCGGTGCAGATCGTGTGGGACCAGAACATCTGGGGCTGCGACAACTGGTCCATCCTGAAGGGCACGCCCAACGCCGACGCTTGCCGCGAGTTCATCAAGTTTGCGTCCGACCCCAAGCGCCAGGCAGCGCTGGTCGAATACTTTGCCGCCGGCGTCACGCAACCCGCCGCCTTCGACTACATCAAGGCCGACGTGGCGCGCAATTGCCCGACGCACCCCGACAACATCAAGACCGGTCTGCACATCAACGCCGCCTACTGGCTGGACAAGCAACGCGATGTGCTCGAGCGCTTCAACGGCTGGGTCCTGAAGTAATTCTTTTCTGAATGAACACCATGTCTTCTTCCAATCTGCAAATCTCGGGCCTGGGCAAACGCTATGGCGATTTCGTTGCGCTGGCGCCCACGCACCTGGACGTCGCCCGCGGCGAATTCCTGACGCTGCTGGGTCCGTCCGGCTCCGGCAAGACCACCCTGCTGAGCCTGATCGCCGGTCTGGCGCAACCCGACGAGGGCCGCGTGTTGATCGACGGCGCCGACGTCACGTATGGCGCGCCGTATGAACGGGATATCGGCATGGTGTTCCAGAACTACGCGCTGTTTCCGCACATGAGCATCGAGG
>Ga0256893_1000746_pt1 | contig 10001 bp, 5 predicted proteins | sample MC6MC0666MT_FD_190201 | JGI IMG/M metagenome (GOLD analysis project Ga0256893, IMG submission 190201) | Metatranscriptome of enriched soil aggregate microbial communities from Iowa State University, Ames, United States - MC6-MC0666-MT... | ecosystem: Environmental > Terrestrial > Soil >... | reverse complement strand
GTTGTTATTAAGTCCATTAAAAATATTCCAATTTATAATGAAATTAGAAATGGTCAAGGCGTTGAAAGATATTATTTAAAAGAAGATATCAATCAATTTATTAAAGGATTAGCCAATTATGACTCTGAATATCCTATCGATCATGTTTTTAATTATGAAGGAAAAACAGAAAAAATCGCTTATGAAGATCTACTTTTTATTCATGAGTTTAGATCTGCAACACTGCATAGAGCATTTGTTAATAAAACGAATGTAATTCCTTTAAATGTAACGTTAATTAACAGTTTTTTAGGAAATACATTAAGTATCTCCGTTTTTGAAAAATACCGTTTACTTGAAAATGAAACAGAATACTCAAAGCTTACAAGTCATATCCCACGGCACAACATCAATACTTTTCTTGCTCTCAGTGGTTTAGCTGAACATTTACAAGCAATGCTCATGGGGCGTGTAGACATTAAGCAAAATCAATATTATCAACACTTAGCGTTAAAACAACGTAAAGTCACTGCTAGTTTGTTAGAAAAACATGAATTGGCACTTTACGAAAATGATAAACGAGAACTAAAGCCAGACTATCCAATTGATGCTATTAAAAATGATGGATTAATGTACTTCTCAAACCAATTGGATCTAGAAAATAATCTAAAGATGAATTTACAGACATTTGATTCAAAAAATGAAGTGGCAAGCTATGTAAAAAACTCCTTTTTTGATGAATATTTTCAAGATATCGCAGAGTCATTTAATGAATTGGTTAAAGAAGATCAATCATTAGCCAACTCATTGGTTCAACGCCATGCTTGTTTACACCCCTTGCCTTTTGGTGGATGCATGCGTGAAGTCGCTGTACACGATTGCCCTAAACGCCTTGCATGCCAATCTGGTGATCAATGTGGAAACTTTGCTTTAACTGGCCGTAAAGGTGAATTAGAAGCCTTACAACATACTTTGAATAATTTGCTGGATGAGTTTGCAGACATAGAGCAAATCGTAGTCCATGATTTATTTTATAGAGAAATGCTTGAGGACTTACGTCAAAAAATACTTTATTTAAGTGATTTAAAAACGAAAGCAATTGATAGGCAAATGAATTTAACGACTATTCCTGTTTTCCCTTATGAAAATAAGACTAGTAAATTACCAACTACATTGAGTGAACTGTTCGCCATCGAACAACAAAAAATTGAGTCTAAGGAAGCCTGATATGTTACGTGGTAAACAATTAGATGAAGTCATCGAACAAGAATTGCAAATGATGTTGATTGAAGGCTTTGAAAAATCTCCTATTTCGCACAAAGCTCTTCATAGTCGTCTAACAGCTAAGGGCTATATATCAGGTGGGCTAAGTACTTTGAGTTCGGCTGAGCGGAAGAAACTTATATCGCTGTATGTATCTGAGCAAATTTCTCCACTGCATCTAAAAACTAAAGAGCAGCAACTTTATGTGAATAAAAAGACAAGGCAGGCTCTTACGGACACCAATAAAAATCTGCGTACACAAATTGATGATTTGGAGTTACAGCTTCATCATAACACTGAAACGCTTATAGATATTATTGAAGAAGTAAAGTTAAGAACCAATTTGAAGGTAGACCATCTACTAGCGCCTCATCTTCTCAAAAAATATTTATCACGGGAGTAATATTTTAGGGTCAACATTGAGTGTTTGTGAGATTTGATAGAGTTTTTCAACTGTAATACTGACTTCCCCCCTTTCAATTCGCCCCAAATAGCTACGATCAATCGTTGTTAATAAGGCTAATTGTTCTTGACTAATAGATTTATTTTTCCGAGTTTCCCTTATGTTAGAGCCAATCGACAGAGCTAGTTCTTGATTCATTGGTGACAACCGTAAATACAAGAACTATCAGGAATTGAAGTGTTTTAATCCACGGATTATAATCCTCATTATTTGAGTGGTGAATATGGAAATTCAAAACTTACCAATGTTTAAAGAGCTTTCCCGTGTACTTTGTAGCTATAAGATTGATTCATGGCAAACGATAGACTTTTGGGATAAAGTTAAACTTTTGAAAGTAGTAGATAGTAATGTTAACTATCAAAGTGTTTATAGATTGATACTTCGGCTAGTTAAAGAAGGTTATTTAATAATTGATACTGAAAAAAGTAGATATGGACAAACCACTTATACCGAAGCTGAAAATTTGCATGATCTACGAACGCAGTTTTGCATTGAGTCAACATCTACCCTCCAAGAACTAAATTTGAAAAAAGAAGAATTTGAGAGCGAAATAACTGAGCTCGAAGAAGAAATTGAAGTATTGCATGATTTAAAAGGACAATTTCCTGATATCCAGTTTAAAATTGAACAACTTAGACAAACGAAAATTCACGATTATGAATTGTTAAAAATAAAAATTAGAGCAATAAATTCATTGATAGATTATTTATGCACTTAGCTAACTTTAAAATATTGAGTAAATTATGAAGTTAATTATTGGAAAATAGGGAAAAAATATATAAATTATCAAGATAATTAGGCTTTTAAAATTGAGGTTTTTAGTGTCTTTAGAACCAGGTGGCTTGGCTGAGAAAGTTGGAAATCGTTACGAGTCATCTTGGATCACATTCCAATTATTAAGATTATTGGATGAGAAAATTTCTTACGTCCAAGTCGAACCATTGGGTGATGATGAGGATGCTGTAGATGTCATTGTTGGTAATCTCGATGGCTCTAAAGAGCATCACCAATGCAAAATTGGTAATATTTCTGATAATTTTTGGTCTATAGCTACTCTACAATCTAAAGAACTTTTAACCAAAGGTTTTCAACATATATTATCAGGTTCAAAATCCTATAAAGTTGTCTCAAGAATTGGTTTTAGGCTATTGGAGGATATCTGTCAAAGTGCTTTGAATAGCACAGGTTCTAGCACAGACTTCTATGAACATCAAATTAAAGGTATAAGCCAAGACCGAATAAAGTTGTTTAATGAATTATGCAAAAAACTCAGCTTAGACCAATCAAAACCTGATGATTTAGACAAAGCTCTGCAATTTTTAAAATGTTTTGAAATTAGGCAATTCAATGAGGATGATACGGACCATGAAATTTGTAGATTGTTCGCTGAAAAATTAGTATACGCACCTTCTTTTCATCTAATTCACTTCTTGCAAACTTATCCAGTAAAATGCAATAGACTCAGAGAAAAAATTACTGCCCATCTGTTAAAAACTGATTTAGAAACTCATCGATTCTCTTTTAGACCTTCTCCAAGTGACCCTCATACGTCCTCTGTAATAGCAGCACTAAATGATGAGTTTGATCACTCAATCGAGCCTTATTTAATATCACAACAAAATATTCAACGTCCTGAATTCAGTAGTACACTTGATACCGTTAATAATAGCCCTATCACAATAATTAAAGCAGATGCAGGGGTTGGGAAAAGTGCATTTTTATTGGATTTGAAAAAGCATTATGTTCGCTCTGGAACTATTGTTCTTCCTATTCGACTAGATAGGCGAGTTCCTGAAAAAAATCTAGATCAATTTGGAAAAGATTTAGGATTTCCATATTCTCCTATTGCTTGCTTAGAAAAATATGGAAAAGGTCAAGAAATTATCATCTTGCTCGATCAATTAGATGCACTTCGTTGGACTGCCCTTCACTCATCAAATGCATTAGATATATGCATCAAAATGGTTAAGGAAATTCTTTTACTACGTCAACATGCTAATGCTAATATAAAAATTATTATGGCTACAAGAAACTTCGAGTTCGAGGATGATGTACGTCTAAAAAATTGGATTAGTGGACTCAACAATGATGTCAAACAGATAGAACTAAAGCTCTTTGAATCAGATCAGATTAAGCCATATGTTAGCCAATTTGAAGACTATGATCATTTGAATAATGAGCAAAAAAATATTTTAAGAATCCCTTTATGGTTAGGTATTTACATCAATTTAGCCAATGATTTAGGGTGTGCTCCCAAATTTACAAGCAAATTGGATTTAATCAAAGGTTTCCTCGATAATCGCTTTGAACAGCTCAATGAGAGTTATGGAATTTCCACAGCTGATAGTGAGAATTTATTCAATGAAATTATAGATTTGATGAATCATTCCAACAAATTAAGTATTTCATCAAATCAATTATCAAATGGTTCATCAAAAATTAAGAGAGCTATGATTTCTGTTGGATTGCTTTCCGAGCAAAATAGAGAAATTAGCTTTAGGCATCAAGCGATTTATGATTATGCGATAGGTAGAAAGCTATACCTACTTGGTCGTACTTCTACTGAAAATTTCATAAATGAACTAGGCACAAGAAATCAGCAAACATTATTGAAACGAGAACATCTCAGATATGCCTTGGCAATGTTATATGAAGAAAATGAAAACACTTTCTGCAATTGCATTGAGGCAGTTCTTTACCATCCTGAAATTCGATTTCATTTGAAATCATTAGTATTTAGCGTATTACGCCATATAGAAAACTTTAAAGTTCCTCTCAAAAAGCTGATTAATAAAATTGTTGATGATGCTGAACTCGCTCCTCATTTTATAAGATTAAGTTGCAGTGGCACTCCTGCTCTCGTTCAATATCTATCAGAAAGTCATTATCTAAGTGATTGGTTAGATGCGGGTGGCGACATGCGATCTAAAGCTCTAGAGCTTCTAAGCTCAGTTGCAGATAAAGCTCCAAACTTGTTAATTAATGAATTATCTAAGTTCATGAATGAATCACCTGAATGGAATCAAAAGATATACAACTGTTTATGTTGGAATATGAAAAATGATTCTGATGAACTCTTTGATTTTCGTATGCAACTTATTAAAGTTGGCACTAACAGTCACTATATTTTTTGGGATGATTTAACCAAAGAACATCCGTTAAGAGCGTTACACCTCTTAGAACTCATGTGTAATGAAGAATTTCATGCAAGCCTTAACTCAAGAGAAGAATGGTCTGATTACGACACAGAATGTGTTGAGAAGCTTGCTGAAAGCCATTCATTAGATGTATTAAAAGTCTTTTTACCCTTTTTAGATCAGTATTATTCTGAACCTATAAATGAAGATTTTGATACGTACAAATGGTCTAATGAATACGGCACAAGAGAACCTCTTGAAACTTTCATCTATAAAGCCTTATTTATCCTTATCATTAAGGCTTCCCAGAATATGGCTTTACAATCCACTGAACTTTTCCAATTATTAAGTCCATTTAAAAAAAATGAAAATCTAATATTTAATCGTATATTTGCGAATGCTCTTCTAAACATTGATATCAGCTATGCTGATGAAGCTATAGAATGGCTGTTAGATAATCCAAATCATAAGTTTAAATTAGGAAATGATTATGAAGAACCTGTTTGGAAATTAGCAGGGAAATTAATTGAAAAATTTTCACCACATTGTAGTTTAGATAACTTTAAACGGCTTCAAAGTGAAATTTACTACTCACCTTCTGACTACGATTTAGAGCAGATTAAATGGCGTTTAGAAGCTACTCGTAAAAATTACTACACTCCTTATTGGGGGAAAACTCAATACTTTTTATTACCTAAATTAGATCCTTTACGTATTTCTTATAAAGCTGCACAATTGATTCAAGTACTCAATCGAAAATTTGAAAAATATACGGATGATGATTTTTGTCATAGATTCAATGGAATGGTAAAAACTGTTAGATCACCAATCAATAATTACTTTTTGCTGTCTAACAAAGCTTGGAAGAAACTTATCACTAGTAATTCAGACAAGTTCGGTGATACTAAATTTAGAGCAGATAGCACAGAAGCAAGTATTCGCCAATTTTCAAATAACTTCAGAAGTGTTGTAAATGCTGAACCTAGACGGTTTGCAGAATTTTCTTTAACCTTGTCGACTCATATCCATCAAGATTATATTGATGCTTTATTTTCAGGGTTAAGCGAAAATAATATTGGTCAAGTTCCAGAACATCTGAAAGAACAGTGGGCACCATGTCACATTGCGTTAATAGAGCAAGTTGTCGATCATTTTTCAACTACAACCTATTCACGAGAACTTCAACGATTACTTTCTGAAAGAGTTAAATTATTATCCCCTAAATACATAGAACTATTAGAAGATATTGCCAAACTTGCAGATGATCCATCACCAAATTCATTAAACATGCATACTGTTGGTCATCCAGACCAATTAGATGAAATTTCTAGCCATGATTTGCGCGGAAATACTATTAATTGCACAAGAGGTGGCGCATATAGCGGATTAGCTGAAAAATTTTGGGATGATCAAGAATATGCTCTTTCACACAAATATATTATAGAAAATGCTTTAAACGATGAACATGCAGCTGTGCGAATGGCTACTGCTGATTTACTACTTCCTATGTACAATTATGATCGTGACTTTGCTTTTCAAAAATTTATAGAATTATGTCAAAAAGACATTAGAAATGCTTTAAGTCATGGCTATCACTACTATTTCAATAATGCATTTAGTAGCGAATTTAAAGAGCCTTTTATAACCCTAGTTAAAATGATGCTTAACTCTTCATTCCAAGATGTTAGAAAGGAAGGTCACAAACAAGTCATTGCTCGGTGGTTATTCAATGATTTATTTGAAGAAGAGGTACAGCAAAGTCTCAATTCTAAAAATAAAGAAAATCTTTTGGGGTATGCTTCCGTGATTAACCAACTTTTGGGTGATGATACAAAAGGATATAATCACTCAAAAATGAAACAAATTTTTGAAATTTTAGTTAATTCAGAAAATGAAGAAATTCTAAAAAAAATAGGGAGATTTTTCGGTCAAAAATTTTGGTCAAAAAGATATGCACGAGATTTTTTTGAAATGTATGTACAGTCAAAAGCATTAAATCATAATGTTTATAATGTCTTACACTCAATAGAAGAAAGCTCTATAGGTATGGCTCAATTTAGTGATCTCATCATTATCATGATTCAAAATATTCTTAAGTTAAAAACTCAAGAGCTAATGAATAATTTAGATACAAATGCTATCACGAGAGTCATCCAGCAATTATATGATCAAGCAGAAAATGATGACGATGATGAAACACTTGGCTATTGTCTTGACATGTGGGATGAGCTTTTGGCTAGTAATCACTCATTCATAAGAAATATGACTGAAAAATTGGATGGTGGATTGCTAGCATGATTTGTTAAACTTAATATGTTATGACGATTATTTAAAAACCGAATTATTGAAAAATAATACTCTGAGTTTAAACTAAAAAACATTGGAAAAGTATGAAAAATTTACAACTCGCTAAAAATATAAAAATAGAAATCTTAAGACTTCTTGCTCAACAAGAAGAAAAGTTATTCAAGAAAATAGGACCAGTAGAATTTTTTGATACAATTTTAAATTTGCGGGCTCTGCCATCTACGGACAATAGATACAAAGATGCAAAAGGTGATTTTACACAGCACTATATCAATAACAATGATTGGACTCTTGAAGAAATCTTACTCGATAGATATGATTTCATAAATTCTGATGAAAATTTTTTCAATCTTCTCAATCTAGTTGTATCCCCTACTATCAATACAACAGATGAAGATGTAAAGTTTTTCTATTACACTTTAAATCCAATTCTTAACAGCCACTCGATTGAGTATCGATTAACTAATATTAATGAGGATGGTCTCTCAATATTTAAATTGGATAGTCTGGATAATAATAATCAATTTAAAGATGTAGTTGATAATTTCGCTCAAATTTTTGTTAATAAGAACAATGATAAGGAAATTATAAATAGATTAAATAAAAGTTACTCTACTTATATTTTACTTAATCCTACAGATTGGGATGATTATACAAAAAAAAACCAATTCAGAATATCAGTTCAATTTCAAGGTCAACACACAGATTTAGGTCTATTAAAAATAATATCGCACGATGCAAAAAGTACAACAGTGAGTTTACCCAATCAATTCACTATGCTAGGAAAGGAATATTGTTCATTAGGACAAACAATCGAATACTATAAAAGCATTAAGAGTTTTTTCGGAAATCATTATTTGAGCATCTTAAAAGCATTTAATGATGTTGCTTTTTTTCCACAAATAAGTGAATCTTTTGAAAATTCTTATGACTTCAAAAACAGTTTAATTAGATTTGATGGTCAAGAGCAATTAATGCGTCAAGCCCGCTATATCATTGACAACTATGATCTAAGTAATCTTTATTCTTTTGAGTATATCTACAAGCCTAGTTATTCAAATGATATTGATGCTTTAAAGATACCTTTTAATTTTAATGATAATTCTATCCTTCCTGATAGAATTTATGCACTTATCGGTGAGAATGGTGTTGGTAAAACCCAATTAGTTTCAAAACTACCGATAGATTTAGCTAATCATGTATTAGATACTTTCACTCCTAGAATACCGCTTTTCAGTAAAGTTATTGCTGTTTCTTATAGTGTTTTTGATGATTTTAAGATTCCAGAAAGCTCATCAAAAATCAATTACGTATACTGTGGTTTAAGACAAGAAAGAAATGATGAAAAATATACGCTTACTAAAGGTGATTTAAAGGAAAGATTTTTTAATTCTATTAACAAAGTTCAAAAAAGTAAAAGGTTCGATAGTTGGTGTGAAATTGTTGAAAACTTTTTCCCAAATAACATAGTCGATCAATGGAAAACATGGAATGAATCTGAGTCTGAATACGAATTAAGTGTTACTGAATTTAGTAATTCTCTCAATAAATTCAGTTCAGGTCAGTCAATTTTTGTTTTTATTTTAACGGAAATATTAGCAAACATTCGATATGATTCATTGATTATATTCGATGAACCCGAAACACATTTACACCCGAATGCTATCTCTCAGTTAATTAATAGTATCCATTTATTAGTAAGAAAATTCCAATCTTATTGTATTATTGCCACTCACTCTCCGATCATTGTACAAGGTATTCTTTCTAAAAATGTTTATGTTATAAGAAATGAAAACAATGTATTAAGTGCCAAGCATCCTTCCATAGAAACATTCGGAGAGAATTTAACCAAGATTACAGATGATATTTTTGGAGCACGTGACACAACATCTCAATTCAAAAATGAATTACAAATATTAATTAATAAGGGCTATAGTTATAATGAAATTATAAATTTACTTAAAACGAATAATGTACCACTAAGCTTGAATTTAACCGTTCTATTAAATGGTATGGTATCGAATTAATATGATTAACTTAACCCCATATCATCTTGATAGTAAAGATTTTTTAGAAATAGTAGTTAAATCTAAGAAAAAAGGTAAAGATGAGACTCCTCCTCTTTATAAAGATAGAATAGTCCCCTTATCTCAAAAAATATTACCTTATTATCCCGTATATGATAGCGCATTTTCAACAAATAAATTACATACTATAACAGCATGTAATTTATTTACTAACAGTGAGGAGTCTGACTTATTAAAACTATACAAATATAGTTCTAAACCATTCACCTTATTAAAAAATGCAATAGTTTCACGACCAGATAATCGTGAGGATCATACCTGTCAATACTGTTCTATAAATAGCGTAAACACTTTAGATCATATTATGCCCAAGGATGATTATCCTGAATTCGCAGTTCATCCAAAAAATCTAGTTCCAGCATGTTCTCAATGTAATGGTAAAAAATCTAAAAAATGGATCACAAGTGGAGTATTTGAGTGTCTAAATCCCTACTTGCATCAATTGCCACCAGTTCAATTTTTATTTGCAAGAGTAGTATATATTAACAATACTTTTAATGTTGTTTTTTATTTAGATAATCAGAATAATGTGTTACCACCTTATTTATTTAATGTTATTCAAAATCATTTTCGTAATCTTGACCTGTTGGAAAGATATAAAGAATCTTCTTCAAAAATAATTTCTGAGTTTGACAACTCTATTAAGGGATCACTTACAACACAAAGCCTTCAAAATGCTTTAGTTAGTGCAAGAAATACAGTGCAATTAAACCAAGCTGAATTTGGCTATAATCAATTTGAAAATATCCTTAAGTTGGAGCTATG
>Ga0256893_1000703_pt1 | contig 10418 bp, 10 predicted proteins | sample MC6MC0666MT_FD_190201 | JGI IMG/M metagenome (GOLD analysis project Ga0256893, IMG submission 190201) | Metatranscriptome of enriched soil aggregate microbial communities from Iowa State University, Ames, United States - MC6-MC0666-MT... | ecosystem: Environmental > Terrestrial > Soil >... | reverse complement strand
CCGCATCGGCCCTGTCAGCGACCGGGGCGGGGGTGCGTAGGAGGCGACCGAGTCGCCGCAGGCCCGGGGCGTGAAGAAATGCCAGCGCCTGCGTCAGGCACCGCGCGACGCGGGGGTGTCGGGGCTCGCCGTCGTGTCGGCCTGCGGCGCCGGCTTCACCACCGGCAGCATCGCGGTGAGCCGCGTACCCTGGCCGGGCGCCGAGGTGATGGTGAGCTTGCCGCGCGCCGCCTCGACCCGGTGGCGCATGCCCGCCAGGCCGTGCGTCGACGGGCGCATGCGCTGCGCGTCGAAGCCCTTGCCGTTATCGGCCACCTCCACGATCACGTGGTTGGCGTAGTTCTTCAGCACGATGGTGGCTTCGCTGGCCTCGGCGTACTTGCCGATGTTGGTCAGGCTCTCCTGCACCATGCGGTAGATCGTGAGCTGGCGCGACTCGTCCATGGTCACCGGTTCCAGCGCCATCTCGATCTCCAGCCCCGAGCGCTCCCCGAACTCGCGCCCCAGGATTTCCAGCGAGGCGACCAGCCCGAGGTTGGAGAGCGACGAAGGCCGCAGGTCCTCGATGATGCGGCGCTTCAGCGCGATGCCGCTGTTGAGCAGCTCGGTCAGATGCTGCAGCCGCTGGATCGCGTCGGGCGAGTCGGCCAGGCGCGACTTCAGCCGCGCCACGTCGAGCTTGGCGGCCGTGAGCAGCGAGCCCAGCTCGTCATGCAGCTCGCGCGCCAGGTAGCCGCGCTCGGTCTCGCGCACGTCCTGCAGGTGGGTGGCGAGTTCGGCCAGCGAGGCGGTGCGCTCGCGCACCTCGTCTTCGAGGGCATTGCGTTCGCGTTGCAGCGCTTCCTGCTGGCGCTCGCCCACGGAGCGCAGCGCGTGCGTCTGGCGCAGGTACAGGAAGAAGGCGATCAGCGCCGCGAGCGCCACGATGCCGGTGCCGACGCGCGCCAGCTGCAGCGACTTCATCACCTGCAGCTGACCGGCCTGCAGCGTCGCGTTGCTGGTCTTCACCAGCTCGTTGGCCGTGGCGCGGATGGCTTCCATCTCCTCGCGGCCGACGTCGGTGGTCATGACGAACTTCCAGGCGTCCTCGTTGCCCTCGTGGCGCAGCCGCACGCTCATGTCCATCTCGGCGATCTTGCGCAGCACGTGCTTGGACAGCTCGGACAGCTGGGTGCGCTCGGCCGGGCGTTCGGCGTACAGCTGGCGCAGCGTGGCCAGGTTGCCGTCCACCTGCTTGACCGCGATGTCGTAGGGCTGACGGTAGGCGGCTTCACCCGTGAGCAGGAAGCCGCGCTGGCCGGTTTCGGCGTCCAGCATGTTCTGCAGGATCTGGTTGAGCGTGCCGCGGATCTGCTGCGCCTCGTCGATGTCCGCCAGGGCGCGGCTCGATTGCCGGTATCCTGCCTCGTTGATGCCCACGAGGGCCAGTGCGGCCAGCGCCGCGAGCAACAGGCTCACGGCCATTTTTTGGGGGGCTAACCAGTGCATGACACCCTTAGGGTCGCATTCAATGCAACTTCGTGAATAATTGATAACAATCAGGGACCGGCATGCTGCGGCTTCCAAAGCTGCGGCACAACGACGAAAGTAACAGATGATCAAAATTGGAATTGTGGACGACCACGCCATCGTGCGATCGGGCCTCCGGCAGTTCTTCTCCGAGCACGTGGACCTGCGCGTGGCGGGCGAGGCAGCGAGCGGCCGTGAAGCCATCGAGCTGGTACGCACCACCGAACTGGACGTGCTGGTGATGGATCTCTCCATGCCGGGACAAAGCGGTATCGATGCCCTTGCCATGATCCGCGCCAAGGCGCCGGACGTGGGCATCCTGATCCTCAGCGGCTACCCCGAGGAGCACTACGCGATGAACCTGATCCGTCAGGGCGCCAGCGGCTACCTCAACAAGGAATGCGATCCGATCGAGATCGTGAACGCCATTCGCACCATTTCGCTGGGCCGGCGCTACATCACGCCCGCTGTGGCCGAACTGCTGGCCCGCCAGCTCGACCGCAAGGACGACGCCGCGCCGCACGAGCAGCTCTCGGAGCGCGAGTTCCAGGTGTTCCTGAAGCTGGCCAAGGGCGAGACCGCCGGCGACATCGCCAAGACGCTGTCGCTGTCGGTGAAGACGGTGAGCACCTACCGCACGCGGCTGATGGAGAAGATGAACCTGTCCTCCAACAGCGACCTGACCTATTACGCGCTGAAGAACAAGCTCATCGATTGAGCTGCGCCTAGGCATCGCCGGGCGCGGACCGCAGCGCGGCGGCCTGGCGGATGCAGAAGTCGACCAGTGCGTCGATCTCGTTCGACTTGTCGAACACCGCGTCGACCCCGAACTCGGCGCAGCGGCGCCGGATGTCGGGCGTCGCATAGTTGCTGAGCACCACCACCTTCTGGCCGGGCTTGCGCGACTGGCAGGCCTGAAGGATGCCCAGGCCACTTCCCTGCTTGAGAAAGAGATCGACGATGGCCAGGTGCCACTCGTCGGCATGGTCGCGCAGCCAGTCGCGCGCGTGCTGCTCGGTTTCCGCAAAGCCCACGACCGTGGTGCAGGTGAGCTCTTCCAGAGTGCCGATGAGGTTTTCACGGATCGTGGGGTTGTCTTCGACAACGTAGGTCTGCAATCTGGAATCCATGCCGAACCGCGCTTCCTCTGAGGTGGGCAGGTGCTCGTGTCCAAGCGCCCCGCGGAGGAGAGAGCCTGCCCATGGACATTGAGGCTTTCCCGCAGCGGATCATGCAGGGTTCAAGGGCCGCGCGTTGTAGGCGGGTTCTGACGCATGTGCAGGCGGCTGTCTCCACGCCGCCTCGCGCCCGCCCGTAGGCCAAGCCGCACGGGGTCTGCGGCCCGCCGCCGACCCGGTTCGGGCGCGCATCCGGGTAAGAATCGACCATGGCAACCCAATCCCTTCGCACCCGGCCGCGCTGGCAGAAGCTGCTGGCGGCCTTCGTGCTGCTGGTCGCCGTCCTGCTGACCGCGTTCGCGCTCCTCGTGGCCTTCTTTCCGTGGGACACGCTGCGCGAACCGCTCAACCGCTTCGTGAGCGAGAAGACCGGGCGCAAGTTCGAGATCACCCGCCGGCTCGACGTGGACCTGGGCTGGAAGGCCGCCACCATCCACTTCGACGGCATCGAATTCGCCAACCCCGACTGGGCGCGCGATCCCTACCTGGTTAAGGCCGAGCGCGCGAGCTTCGAGATCCGCCTGTGGCCGCTGATCGACAAGCGGGTGGTCATTCCGAGCCTGGCGCTGACGGCGCCCACCGTCGGCCTGCAGATGGAACCCGACGGGCGCCGCACCTGGGCCTTCGGCAAGGACACCTCCGACACCGGCACCGTTCCCACCATCGGCCTGATCCAGGTCGACAAGGGCGCCGTCGACTTCCTGGCCACGCACTTGGGCGTCGACGTGCACGCCGACCTGGACTACGACAGCGACCGCGGCGAGCTGCCGCTGCACTACCGCATCAAGGGCCGCTACAAGGGCCAGCCGCTCACGGCCGACGGGCGCACCGGCAACGTGCTGCAGATCAACGCCGCGGGCGCGCCGCCGTTCCCGCTCGAGATCAACGCCGCCGCCGGCCAGACCCGGCTCAAGGCCAATGGCACGGTGGCCCAGCTCGCGGGCTTCGACGGCATCGACGCCACGTTTCAGATCAAGGGCCAGACGCTGAGCGCGCTGTACCCGCTGCTGGGCATCGTGCTGCCGCAGACCCCGCCCTATGCGCTGAGCGGCGGGCTGCGCAAGCGCGGCAAGCTCTGGGAGGCGGCGGGGCTCAACGGCCGGCTGGGCCTGTCGGACATCGGCGGCGACATGGCCTTCGACCAGGCCGGCAAGGTGCCGCGCCTGTCGGGCACGCTGCGCTCGCGCGTCATGGACATGGACGACCTCGGCCCGCTGATCGGGCTGCCGCCCACGGCGCGTTCGGCCAACGCGGTGGAAGGCGTGGCGCCGGTCGCCTCGGCCCAGCCCAAGCGACCGCCCGGCGGCAAGGTGCTGCCGACCAATCCCTTCGACTTCGCGCGGCTGCACGCCATGAACGCCGACGTGAGCTACACCGCCGAAACCATCCGCAACGTGCGCCAGGTGCCGCTGGACCGCGGCAGCGCCAAGATCAAGCTGACCGACGGCGTGCTGTCGCTCGACCCGCTCGACCTGGGCGTGGCCAACGGCAAGCTCGTGGGCGCGATCCGCATCGACGCCACCAAGACGCCGGCCGACATCCGCGCCTCGCTCGACGTGCGCGGCCTGCGGCTGGCGCGGCTCATTCCCAAGCTGGAGAACTCGGGCAACAGCGTCGGCCGGCTCGACGGGCGCATCAACCTGTCGGGCGCCGGCAATTCGGTGGCCAGCTGGCTCGGCGGCGCGTCGGGCGACATGGCGGTGCTGTCGGGCCGCGGCCAGTTCGGCAACCTGATGCCGGTGTTCGCGACGCTGGTGGGCGGCGACATCCTGAAGTTCCTGCTGCGCGGCGACCGCGACGTCGAGCTGCGCTGCGCCGCGCTGGCCTTCGACGTGAACAAGGGCGTGATGAACGGGCGCACGCTGGTGCTGGACACCACCAACGCCGTCTTCACCGCCACCGGCCAGGCCAACCTCGCGACCGAGTCGCTGGACTTCGTGATCCGCCCCGAGCCCAAGAGCGCCAGCTTCCTGTCGCTGCGTACGCCATTGGTCGTGAGCGGCACCTTCGGTGCGCCCAAGGGCGGCGTCGAGATCGGGCCGCTGGCCGGCCGCGGCCTGGCGGCGCTGGCGCTGGGCGCCATCAACCCGCTGCTGGCGCTGGCCGCGACCATCGAGACCGGTCCCGGCGAGAACGCCGACTGCACGGGCGTGCTGGCACTGGCGAACCGGCCCACGGCCGGGGCCGCCGCGCGCGGTGCGGCGCGGGCCAAGGGGGCTCGCCAGCCTTGAGAAAGAACTCGAGAAAGAAGAAGGCGGGCGCTCAGGCGCCGGCCTGGGGTCGCTGCGCGCAGACGCTGCAGTGCGGGTCGCGCGAGACGCGCAGCGTGTCGAAGCCGGTGCTGCGCCCGTCGAACATCAGCAGCTTGCCCGCCAGCGACGGCCCGATGCCGGCCAGCAGCTTGAGCGCCTCGCTGGCCTGCAGCGTGCCGATGGTGCCGACGACCGGGCCGAACACGCCGAGCACCGCGCAGCGCGTTTCCTCGAAGCTGGCCTCGGGCGGGAACAGGCAGGCGTAGCAGGGGCAGGCGGCGTCGCGCGTGTCGTACACGCTCAGCTGGCCGTCGAAGCGGATCGCCGCGCCCGCCACCAGCGGCTTGGCGTGCGCCACGCAGGCGCGGTTCACGGCCTGCCGGGTGGCGAAGTTGTCGCAGCAGTCGACCACCACGTCGGCCTCAGCCACGAGCCGCGACAGCAGCGCCTCGTCGGCGCGCACGGCGTGGGTCTCGATGGCGATGTCGGGGTTGATGTCGCGCATGGCCTGCGCGGCGGATGCGACCTTGGACTGGCCCACCCGCGCGTGGGTGTGGGCCACCTGCCGCTGCAGGTTGGTGAGATCGACCTCGTCGTCGTCGACCAGCACGATGTGGCCGACCCCCGCTGCCGCGAGGTACAGGGCCACCGGCGAGCCCAGCCCGCCGGCGCCGATGACGAGCACCCGCCCGGCACTGACGCGCGCCTGGCCGTCGATGCCGAATTCTTCGAGGAGGATGTGCCGCGAATAGCGCAGCAGGTCGTGATCGTCCATGCGCGCCTGCCTGGGCCTGTGCGGGGGAGGGGAAAACGCCGGTGGCGCGAACCGCACGGTGCGTGCGGCCCGCTCGCCGGGATCAGTTTTCCTTCTTCTCGTCCTTGTTGTCGACGATGACCTGTGTCTTGCTGACGAGCACCGGCTGGCCCTTCAGGCGGTTGAGCGCCTGCACCAGCGGGAAGTCCTTGTCGGTGCCGAACTCGGGCACCTTGCGGTCCTGCGGTGGCTTCTTGGCTTCTTCCTCGAGGCGCTTGCGGGCTTCGTCGCGGGCCTTTTCACGCTCGGGGTCCTTCACCTCAGGGCCCTGGCCGCTGGCCAGGTGCTTCTCGAGGTCGGCCTCACGCATGCGCAGGGCGGCGAAGGGGCTGCCCTCGGCGCTTTCGTCGACCAGCACGTTGGGCACGATGCCCTTGGCCTGGATCGAGGTGCCGCTGGGCGTGTAGTAGCGCGCGGTGGTGATCTTCAGGCCGGTGTCGGGGCCGAGCGGGCGCACCGTCTGCACCGAACCCTTGCCGAAGGTCTGGCTGCCCATGATGATGGCGCGCTTGTGGTCCTGCAGCGCGCCGGCCACGATCTCGCTGGCCGAGGCCGAGCCTTCGTTCACCAGCACCACCAGCGGCACGTTCTTGAGCGCTGCCGGCAGGTTGCGCAGCGGGTCGCTGCCCGAACGGCGCTGGTAGTACTCCGGCGCCGCCTTGTAGATCGACTTGCTTTCGGCCAGCTGGCCGTCGGTGGTGACCACCGTGACGTTCTCGGGCAGGAAGGCCGCCGACACCGCCACCGCCGCGTCGAGCAGGCCGCCCGGGTCGTTGCGCAGGTCGAGCACCAGGCCCTTGAGGTTCGGGTCTTCCTTGTAGAGCTCCTCGATCTTCTTGACGAAGTCGTCGACCGTGCGCTCCTGGAACTGCGACAGGCGGATCCAGCCGTAGCCCGGCTCGATCATCTTGCCGCGCACCGACTGGGTACGGATTTCCTCGCGCGTGATCGTGACCGGGAAGGTGCGGCTCTCGTCCTTGCGGAAGATGGTCAGCAGCACCTTGGTGTTGGCCTCGCCGCGCATGCGCTTGACGGCTTCGTTCAGCGACAGGCCGCGCACGGCGGTGTCGTCGATCTTGGTGATCAGGTCATTCGGCTTCAAGCCGGCGCGGAAGGCCGGCGAGCCCTCGATGGGGGAGACGACCTTGATGAGGCCGTCTTCCTGCGAGATCTCGATGCCCACGCCGACGAAGCGGCCCGTGGTGCCCTCGCGGAATTCCTTGAAGGACTTCTTGTCGAAGTACTGCGAGTGCGGATCGAGCCCGGCGACCATGCCCGAGATGGCGTCCGAGATGAGTTTCTTCTCGTCGACCGCCTCGACATAGTCGCTCTTGACCATCCCGAAGACGGCCGCGAGCTGCTGCAACTCCTCGAGCGGGAGCGGCGCGAGCGAACCCCGCGCGACCGTCTGCAGCGAGACGGTGGTCAGGACGCCAGCAACGGCGCCGGCGGCGACCCAGCCGGTGATCTTCAGTTTCTGGCCCATCATGAGTGAAATGTCCTGTATGTCGACGGCTGTCGAACCAATATACACAGCTTGGAAGCAAATTGCCTGCCGGGGTTCCACGGAGGAACCGGCAGGCGGGGTTTTCTTCTTTTGCTTACGTCTTCAGCCCTTGCCCTGCGAAGCCACCGCGGCGGCGGCCTTTTCGGCGGCCGCGGCATCGCCCAGGTAGTAGTGGCGCAGGGGCTTGAGGTCGTCGTCCAGCTCGTACACGAGCGGGATGCCGTTCGGGATGTTCAGGCCGACGATGGCGTCGTCCGAGATGCCGTCCAGGTACTTCACCAGCGCGCGGATCGAGTTGCCGTGCGCGGCCACGACCAGGCGGCGGCCGGTGCGGATGGCCGGGGCCATCGATTCGTTCCAGAACGGCAGCACGCGCGCCACCGTGTCCTTCAGGCATTCGGTCAGCGGGATCTGCTCGGGCGAGAGCTTGGCGTAGCGCACGTCGGAGCGCTCGCTGCGCGGGTCGTCCGCTTCCAGCGGCGGCGGCGGGGTGCTGTAGCTGCGGCGCCAGACCAGCACCTGCTCGTCGCCGTACTTCTTGGCGGTTTCGGCCTTGTTCAGGCCCTGCAGGCCGCCGTAGTGGCGTTCGTTGAGGCGCCATGAGTGCACCACGGGCAGCCAGGTGCGGTCGAGCTCGTCGAGCGTGTGCCAGAGGGTGCGGGTGGCGCGCTTGAGCACGCTGGTGTAGGCCACGTCGAAGTCGTAGCCCTCGGCCTTGAGCAGCCGGCCGGCCTGCTTGGCCTGCTCGACGCCGGTTTCGGTCAGGTCGACGTCGGTCCAGCCGGTGAAGCGGTTTTCGAGGTTCCAGGTCGATTCGCCGTGGCGGATCAGTACCAGTTTGTGCATGTCGGAGGCCTTTGGCAGCGCGTGGGAAAACCAGCATTCTAAAATCCCGGGTTTGCCATCCAAGGAACCCCCGTGAAATTGATCGAATTCGTCACCGCGAACTGGATGCTGATCCTGATGGCGCTCACCTCGGGCGGCATGCTGGCCTGGCCGATGCTCCGGGGTGCGGGCGGCGGCACGCTCACGGCCCAGGGCGCCGTGCAGCTCATCAACCGCGAACGCGCGGTGCTGGTCGACGTGCGCGAACCCGAAGAATTTGCGACCGGCCACATGATCGGCGCCAAGAACGTGCCCCTGAACCTGCTGGACGAGAAGCTGGCCAGCACGGTCAAGAACAAGAACGTGCCGCTGCTCCTGGTGTGCGCCACCGGCGCCCGCGCCCAGCGCGCCGTGGCCACGGCCAAGAAGCTCGGCTACGAGCAGGCCCAGGCCGTCGCCGGCGGGCTGAAGGCCTGGAAAGAGGCCAACCTGCCGGTTGAAAAAGCCTGATTTCCCCCAAGGTAGAGCGCATGCAAGCCGTCAAGATGTACACCACCGCCGTCTGCCCGTACTGCACGCGTGCAAAGCAGATCCTCAAGGCCAAGGGCGTCGAGCAGATCGAAGAGATCCGCATCGACACCGACCCGCAAGCCCGCACCACCATGATGGAGATCACCCAGCGCCGCACGGTGCCGCAGATCTTCATCGGCGACACCCACGTGGGCGGCTGCGACGACCTCATGGCCCTGGACAGCCGCGGCGGCCTGGTCCCGCTGCTGCAAGGCGCCTGAAGCTCCGCGCGGCCGGGCGTCACGAAAGTGCGCGGGCCGTCGGGCGATAATCGTTTGTTCCCTCATCTGCAGCCCGCTGCGGGACCTTCTCCCCGGCGGGCATTGTTTTGATTCTCGAAAGTTCAGCCATGGCCGACCAGCAAGCCCAAGATCCCGTGTTCCAGATCCAGCGCGTCTACCTCAAGGACCTGTCGCTCGAACAACCCAACTCGCCCGCGATCCTGCTGGAGCAGACGCAGCCCACCGTCGACATCCAGCTCGGCGTGGACGCCCAGCCCGTGGCCGACGGCATCTTCGAGATCACCGTGTCGGCCACCGTGCAGACCAAGATCGAAGACCGCACCGTGTTCCTGGTCGAAGCCAAGCAAGCCGGCATCTTCGAGATCCGCAACCTGCCGGAAGACCAGATGGGCCCGATCCTGGGCATCGCCTGCCCGCAGATCGTCTACCCGTACCTGCGCGGCAACGTCGCCGACGTGATCCAGCGCGGCGGCTTCCCGCCCGTGCACCTGGCCGAAATCAACTTCCAGGCCATGTACGAGCAGCAGCAAGCCCAGGCCGCCGGCCAGGCTGCCCCTACCCTGGCCCAGTAAACCGGCCGCACGACGCCGCCAGCGCACGATGAAGATCTGCGTTCATGGCGCCGGTGCCTGGGGCACGGCCGTCGCAGTCAACGCGGCGGCCCGCCACGAGGTCACGCTGTGGGCGCGCGACGCCGCCCAGGCCGACGCCATGTCGGCCGCGCGTGAAAACACCCGCTACCTTCTCGGGCTGGCCCTGCCGGCCTCGCTGACCGTGCGCGCGGGCGACATCGCCCAGGCCCAGGCCGGGGCCGACCTCGTCATCGTGGCCACGCCCATGGCCGCCCTGCGCGAACAGCTGATCGCCCTGCGCGGCACCAGCGCCCAGGTGGCGTGGCTGTGCAAGGGTGTCGAGCCCGCGCTCGATGCCTCTCCCACCGCCTACGGCCTGCTCGCCCATGAGATCTGGGCCCAGGTCGCCCCTGAATTGAAGGCGGGCGTGCTCAGCGGCCCCAGCTTTGCGCAGGAGGTCGCCGAAGGGCGTCCGACCGCGCTGGTGGCCGCCAGCCCGCATGCCGGCGTGCGCGATGCGCTGGTCGACGCCTTCCACGGCCCGGCCCTGCGCGTGTACGCCAACGACGACATCGTCGGCGTCGAAGTCGGCGGCGCCGTCAAGAACGTGCTCGCCATCGCCACCGGGCTGTGCGACGGCCTCGCGCTCGGGCTCAACGCCCGCGCGGCGCTGATCACCCGCGGCCTGGCCGAAATGACCCGCTTCGGCCTGGCGCTCGGCGCTCGCGCCGACACCTTCATGGGCCTGTCGGGCCTGGGCGATCTCGTGCTGACCGCCACCGGCGACCTGTCGCGCAACCGCAAGGTCGGGCTGCTGCTGGCCCAGGGCCGCACGCTCGCGCAGGCCGTCGATTCGCTGGGCCACGTGGCCGAGGGCGTGTACTGCGCCCGCACCGTGGTGCAGCGCGCGCGCGGCCTGGGCATCGAGATGCCCATCGCCGAAGGCGTG
>Ga0256893_1000682_pt1 | contig 10738 bp, 7 predicted proteins | sample MC6MC0666MT_FD_190201 | JGI IMG/M metagenome (GOLD analysis project Ga0256893, IMG submission 190201) | Metatranscriptome of enriched soil aggregate microbial communities from Iowa State University, Ames, United States - MC6-MC0666-MT... | ecosystem: Environmental > Terrestrial > Soil >... | reverse complement strand
CTAAAGAGATTTCTGCCGAAGGATTTTCGAGATTATTTAAATAATCTAATTCCTGCTCACGCCGAGGCTTCTCGTAAAAAAGCACTGCCCAAAGCAGCATGTACAGGCGAAGTCGATTAGGAAAGAGTCCATGGCGTTCTAATAAAAATTTCCTTACTTCCTCTTGGAGGGCATCATAAAATGGATCTGTCGCAAAAAGTCGAGATCGATTAGTTAGCTCGGTAAGAATACTCTCAAAAGATTGGCTGCTTTGATCAATAAAGTACTTCATATAAGGTGAATCTAACGAATGGCCAGGTGTTTCATTCAAATGTCGCCAGATAGTATTAAAAATGGCTAACTCCATAAATAGTTTATAAAGAGGTTGCCATTCACGCTCAAAAGGCATATGTCGACGAAGACGCTCCAATGCATCTGTCCTTATCGCCGAAAGGCCATAGCCTTCTAAAACGCGCCCTGCTGGTAATAATCTTTTCATTACTTCTTCAACCATCATTGACCAACTTTGTGGGCTACGTTCATCAGCTAATGATTTTAACTGGACAGATTTTTGAGCACGCCAAGCACTCGACCAATTTTGAACTGAATCAAAATACTGGTAGAGAGCAAGTAAAGCACCCACCTGATGACGGCACCATTTTTGTTGAGGACAGCTACAGTGTAGCTCTTCTTTGGAGAAATCAATTTCAACAGAAGCGGGTCTGACATCCTGAACAGTTGCATATAATATAGAACTTGCTCCATTAAAACGTTCAAAAATAATGGATTTATTTCTAACAGAAAAGACAGCACGACGTACTAGTTCTTCATCTTCCGTAGAGGAAGGGTGTAAATCATGTTCAGCTTCTTTTAATTTAGTTAGTACAAATGTTTGATGCTCTTTAGCCAATTGTGATATTGACAATGCCATAACCTCACTCCTTTCTTCATGTACGGCTATGTTTAACATTGATTAAATGTAGTAAAGGAAAAAAGACTGTCCTTCCATTATACGATTAAAATGCGGCAATGATAAGCTGAATGATTAGAAAGAAAAAAATTGAAACAAAGATAGTTAACAAGACTTTTAATTTGTGTTAAAATCTGAATAATCAGATAACTAAGGAGGGATGAAGGATGATGCAAGTTCAATACATGAAGCCGTTTTATACAAAAATCACTGGGGACAAATTGCGTCTCGTATTTGCTTATCAATATTTCTCTATTTTAAAAGAGAATGAGATTTTCCATTTCATTCCCATAGAAGGTAAAGAGATGATTATCAACATGAAGACACAGCAAATTGAAAATTTATCTGAGGTTTTTGTTTTCCAAAAGGGCAATCGTTTTATCCGATTACCACTTTATCAACTACTGCTTATTACGAACGTTCATGAACATCTAGCACCAATACTTGAAAGCGCTACACCGAAGCAACAAATTCCGCTTGTTTCTACAGTGACCGTAGGCGAAATTGATCAGCTTATTGCTGAGATAGAGGACAGGAATCTTGATAATTTAATCGATCAGGCATTGTTAGAAAACAATAAAACACTCTTTTTTGATCTACTACAGCAAAAGAACCATCAACTTGGAGGTTTCAAAATTGAATAGATGGCATGCCTATTAAGCACCTACTTTTCCTAAAACGAGAAAGGGGTGCTTTTATTTATAATAAGTAGGCCAAAAGTTTAAGACTAGGATTTGCTAGTTTAAAAGTTGTAAATAAATCCTAAAATTTTGGAAACTATTTCCGAGAGAAACGTTGAAAAGATAGGAAAAGAGCCGATATAAGTGGCAAGAAGGTGGTGAGTAAATGCTTGGTAAATGGTCAGCAACGGGAATGTCAATCCTGAATAATATGAATCGACATTACGGTGCTATGAGTAAAGCAATGTTACGAATTTCTACAGGGTATCGAATCAATAGTGCAGCAGACGATCCAGCAGGTCTAGCCATTTCTGAAAAAATGCGTGCTCAAATTCGTGGGTTGAATATGGCGGCCAAGAATATACAAGACGGCATCTCTTTAGTGCAGACAGCAGAAGGGGCATTGAACGAGACACATGCGATGATTCAGCGTATGCGAGAACTAGCAGTGGAAGCATCCAATGATACGTTAACGGATGAGGATCGGAAACAACTTGATCTGGAATTCCAAGAATTAAAGAAGGAAATTCAACGTATTTCAACTGATACCGAATTTAATACAAAGACACTACTTAATGGTGATTATGAAACAAATGGGATTAAAATACAGGCAGGGGCCAATGCAGGGCAGAGCATTGAGCTGTTTATCAATGGCGTAGGTTCAGAAGCACTCGGTCTGAAGGATGTCTCGATTGCTACTCGTGAGGATGCGGATAAAGCCCTCTCTTCTATGGATGATGCTTTAAAACGTGTATCCAATGAACGCTCTCGCCTAGGTGCCTATCAAAATCGTTTGGAACATGCCTACAATGCCAATGTGAACACCGCAGAAAATTTACAAGCAGCTGAGTCACGGATTCGTGATGCAGATATCGCAAAAGAGATGATGAATATGGTGAAGGCTCAAATTCTAATGCAGGCAAGTCAATATGTATTGGCAGTGCATATGCAGCAAGCACAGTCCATTTTAAAATTATTAGAAGCCGGAAAAAAATGATGAATTTCAATAAATATTGAAATTCATCATTTTTTATGTTTATTTTGAGAAAACCTCAATCGCTAATTTAGCGGTCGCTGTTGCTTCATGTTGTAAAGGTAGTACAGCCTGACGCATATTCTCTTGAACGGTCGTATAAGATTCAAGGATCGCGATAGCTCGTTCAAACAATGTAACACCGTTCCAATCATCTATCTCGACATGTCCAATAACCGGTTGATCAACAATTTCAGCAAAAGCATCGATTTTTGGATCGTACGAAATCGCGATAAAAGGTGTAGCGTAAATTGCAGAAAAGATGAGGGAATGTAGTCGCATCCCAATTAATATTTGAGATTGTCCAATCACCGCAATTTTCTCCTCTATAGATAAATCGGAAGGAGCGATTAAACTTTTTTCCTTCATCAGTGATGCAACTTCCTGTGAAGTTTTTAAATCATGCTCACCATGCATTGGTAAGAAAACGATTTGCTCACCCTGACGTACTAATTGGTCTAGACTATGTGCAATTTTTTCTTTATACGCTACTGTAGATGGCCAATCACGAACACTGACAGAAATATAGCTTTCGGCAGTTAGGGATTTCTGATCTAACCAATTACAATGAAAATCGCCACCGTTTAGGCCCATAACAGGATCTGGGACGATCTTAGTCTCTTTACGCACACCAATCTCTGTTAAAAGAGTTTGAGAGGCTTTATCTCTAACCGTAATTTGCTCGACCTTGTTAAAGGTTTTACGCACGATGAATTTACTAAGAGAGTGGTTGATTGGCCCCATACCTTGGGCGTAAACAAATACTGGCTTCTTCAACCATTTTGCGATTTGAATAACGCCTGCATAATAGGGAATGGTTTTCATGCCAGTTTGATCCTGCATCAAACTGCCGCCGCCACTAATGAGGCCATCAGCTGTTTTAAGCAATTGACGAATTTCTTTCATTTTCCAACGATTGACGGCTTTCACACCGTATGTTTGCTCAGTAGCAGTTGGGTTATTGGATAATACAGTGATCTCGATATCACTCTGCCATTTCTTTAATGACTGAATAATGGATAGTAGAATGGCATCATCTCCGACATTATCGAATCCATAATAACCAGATAAAACAACGTGCATTACGACCACCTCGCGATTGCTTTAGAGACCCAACGATAACCTACCTTGAAGATTAGGATAAAGACAAGTCCTATAACAAAACCAAGAGTAACACTGTATAGTGTACGTAATACAGAAACAGCTACTGGAATGTGTAAATGTGTAAAGGTATTAACGATTGATAAGAAGCCGATAACACCTGGTACAAGTAAGATACTGCCCCATTTGCGATTAATGCCCATTACATATAACGCTAAAATAAAGAATGGGAAACCAATAATAAATTCTTTAAATCTTGGTCGAACATAAAATGTATCTTCTAGCCATTGTCTAAACACTAATTCAAAATCACTAACAGACCCAGAGTTTCCAGTTCTGCTAATATAGAATAATCCGACACCAGCCACAACAACTAGTAACAGCACATGCCAATATTTTAATTCTTTATTTAATAATGTGACAGTATTGGTTAACGAATTTTTGATGTTTTGATCAGCTAATCGGTTAATCTCAATTACCGTAAATAGTAAGACGCCCATGATTGGAATAAGATAAACAAGCTTAACCCCTTTAAATACAGCAAATCCTGTCAAAAAGGCATTTCCATTTAATAAGCCAATCACAATGATGATCCCGATCAGGCTAATCGCTACTGCCTTCAAATATTGGACAAGTATTTTGGACATTTTCGTAGAACCTTGCGCAGTTTTAATAACGGCATAGGTTGGTGCAAGGACTGCAATAATTAATGCGAATACTTGTAAGAATAGGGTACTTTTCAATAGGAAGTACGCAATAGCAATCACCGTCATAAATCCAGTTGCTGCGATACGAAGCGGCATCCATTTTACTAATTCTGAGATGATAAAGGTAAATAAAATACCCGCCAATAATACAGCTGCTGTTACCCAAGTAGGTACTGCCACCTTATCAAAGAGCTTTGGCTCGTCTGGTTTGAAATGATCTGGCATTCTTTCATGAACACCGTTTAAGTAGTCAATTGTCTGCTCTACATTTTCCTTGGCATTGCCAGTTGTTTTAATATGATAGAAAATAGAGCGGATATTACGCTCTTTCACGGCTCTTGTTGTACGGTCAATACTTTCATTTAACTTTAATTTTGTCTCTCGGTTGACATTAATACTATGCAAACGAATCATATTGAAATCTGTCATTTGAGCGATTTTACTTTCGCCTTTCAATGGGTTACTTTCAATTGTGTAGAAGTAATAACCCGCATCGCTTAATTTCTCCACTAATTGGTTGCCATCTTCTTGTCCAAAGCCAATTGCTTCGTCACCTTGGCCAAGCAAGCGACCAGCAGAACCGTCTTTTAATGCCAGTAATTGATTCACCAACTTTTCGTTAGCCACTTCACTATCTGCATTTTCCACTTTAAAGATGTAGCCTAGTCCATGCTTACTAATCATATCAAGTGCAGGTTGATCGTAGCCGATCGGTGTTTTTAAATCAAAGTTATGGTTAGAAGTAGGGAGGAAATAAAAAGCTTCTTCTCCTATTTGAACTTCCTCTGGCTCAACGCTATCCTTGATGAGTTTTTGATAGTCTGTATGATCAGGCACTCGGATATAATAACCACTCTTTGTAATATCAACAGCATCTTTATAAGGTGTGAACAATAATTGTGCTGCTAAGTCGTTTTCTTTATAGACAGTAATCAAATTTTGTTTTTCCATTTCCTTTAACGTTAAAGGCTCTAGACTAACAGTTGTGAGTCCGGCTTCCTTTAAGGAGGAAAGGATTTCATCCATTGTTAGATCACTGTTTTTATCTGCAGTTTGTATTTCATCATAGGGAATCACAACTTCATAAGCATCATTGGATTGCTCCGCGTTCCACCTCATCATTATACCTGTGGAGGAAACGACGAGTAGAAGAACAATGATTCCCCAAAGCCATTTCTGTTTCGACATAAGTGTCCTACCTTTCTTATTTATGAAAATCTTTTTCCGATAACAGGGATTTTCTTTAAATCTTGTTTATGAATAGCTTTCATTAGCCATAGTAAAAGGAAGTAAATAGCTCCTCCAACGATGATAGCAATAGTCAGATAGCCCATTGCCCACATACGAGACCAATGTGTAAAATCAAGCCAAAGCGTTGGTAAACCAACAACTGCTCCCATTACGATCGAAGACACAATCATTTTTACTGTATTTTTTCCAAGAACAGTAAAGCGAATCATACGATATATAAAGACAGTATTCACAATAAATAACACAAAGTACACCAACAATGTTGCATAGGCGGCACCATCTAAACCGAATGCTTGAATGAAGAAGATGTTTGCAAACACCTTCAGAACAACACCACTCAAAATAATGAAGGCGCTTGTTTTGGCAGCATTCATCCCCTGTAAAACACCTGTCCCAAGAAGCGTCAGTGAAGTAAAGACTGAGCTAAGGTTAATCATGGCTAACATTAAGCTCCCCTCTAAGTCTTTGAAAAGAGCTAGATTTAAAGGCAAGGTTAAGGCTAGCAGTCCAATAGCAGCTGGCCATGATATGAGATGAGTCATACGATGTGTTTGCTCAATAATACTGCGTGTTTCATCGATTTTACGTTCGGCAATCTTAGTAGTAATCAGTGGCACAAGTGGTAAAATAATCGAAGATGCAAAAACAGTCGTAATTTGGACCAATGTCAGTCCTCGACCATAGATCCCGTAAAGGAAGCTAATTTCACTTGCGTCAGCTCCTGCATTTCTCAACCCGTATGTGACTGTAAAGGAATCCACAAAGTTAAAAAGTGCCATTGTAACTGAACCAATCGCAATCGGAATGGAAATCTTTAATATCGTCTTACTATATGTTGAGAAATCCTTACTGGAGTATTTCTCCTTGCTCTTCACTTTTACCGAAGAACGGAAATATTTATAGAGTAAATAGAAAAGTGATCCGAGTGCTCCTAAAACAGAACCAGCCATAATTCCACCAGCTACAATATCATTCGAATAATCCATCGCAACAAGGAAATACGCAACAATTAAAATCAAAGCAACACGGACTAACTGCTCAATTACCTGAGAGATGGCAGTAGGTCGCATATCTCCAAAGCCTTGGAAAAAACCTCGATAGACAGCCATATAAGGAGCTACAAGTAACGTCATTGCTACAATAATTAACGCAATTTCTGTTGATGGTCCACCAAGTGCATTCGCAATCTGTGCTGAAAAGCCGTAAATGATTGTAAAACTAATGACGCCAAAGGATAGGGCAAGGATTCTTGCGGTCACATAAATTTTCTTAATTTTGGCAGTATCATGACTCGTGTTAGCTTCCGCAATCAGCTTAGAAATAGCGATAGGGATACCAGCAACAGATAAATACAACGCCACCATATAGACAGGATAGACAAGACTAAAAATACCGAGTACTTCATCACCAGCAATATTTTGAAGTGGTATACGGAAAATACTACCGATTACTTTTGAAAGTAATGTCGCAACTGTTAAGACGAGTGTACTTTTGACAAATGTTGATTGACTCATGTTGTTTTGCCCTGTCCTTTAAGCTTTAATGCGAAAATCTTTAAAGCAAAGCGAGGAAGAACGAGCATTCTTATAAATCGACTTGGTTGGCGTAACAATCGATAGAGCCACTCAAGGTTTAACTTTTGCCAAATGACTGGCGCACGCTTCACAGTACCAGCGATGACATCGAAGGAACCACCTACACCGATAAATACACCTTTTGAAAACTTATCCAGGTTTTCAGTAATCCATTTTTCTTGTCTCGGTACGCCTAAAGCCACAAACACCAGATCAGGTTGTAATGCTGCAATATCATTGGCAATATGATTGTTATTCCAGTCGAAGAATCCATCATGATAGCCTACGACTTCAACATTTGGATAATTCTTATGAATATTGGCGATAGTCTTTTCGATTGTTTCTTTTTGTGCGCCCAATAAATAAATTTTAAAGCATTTTTGCTGACCAACCTCCAAAAGTTTTACCATTGTATCATAGCCTGTCACACGTTCTGGAAGAGAATCTCCTAGTATTTGTGCAGCCTTCACAACACCAATGCCATCCGCACAAATGTAGGTCGCTTGTTCTAAATAACTCATCACAGTCGGATTTTCATTCGCCTGCATAACAACTTCAGGATTAGCTGTGACAACGAAAGTCTTTTCTTGCTGTTCAATACGATTAACGAGTAGATCTACAAACCCTTGCTGACTTATATGTAAAAAGGGTACGCCCATAATCGTTACATGCCTCATATAGTGTTCAAACCTTTCTGTAATTCCTTTTTCACTGCAATCTATCATACCATAAAAGCAATATTGACAGGAAATTTTCGATAAGAGTTTACTTATTGGTATAGGGTAAATAAAAAGGATATCCATCGTCATAGGCAGGTAGATGCTATGACTTATAGGGAAACAAATCAACAGCAAAATGAACTAAAAAATGTCCTGAATTTCATGAGGAAATAGAGGTGTTCATAAACAGAAATTCCGAGTTTCTTCTATTATATAGCGTTTTATGTAGGTGCGAAAAAATACAACAAAAAAAGAGTGCGAAACAATGTCGCACTCTTTTTTGGATCATCGCAGGGTAATCATTTTTTTACAATATAATCGCTATGCACCCAGCCAGTTTTTCCGTTATAGATAACCTGATACCAGGCACCATTTTTAATGAATTCACCGTTATCATTTACAGCACCGATAATAAAGCCATTTGGTTTAACGGTACCTAAAATAGCAGCAGTAGTAGATGGTTCACTTCGAACATTAAGCGTGATGTTCATATCGACAATCTGTAAACCATTTTCAAGCTGAACATAATCATCAAACACCCAGCCTTCTTGTCCATTGACACTGACTTTGAACCAGCCACCATTTTCTCCAAGTACTTTAAAGGATGTGTCCTTTGGTAAATTCGTAATAATGGATGCAGCATCAGCTGTATTTGGATACGTTCTCATATTGAGATTAGTTGTAGCCTTTCCAGTTGCCCCAGCCAAATATGGATCTAAAGCATATTGCTTCGTAGCGCTAGGTAAAGATGGAGCGGAAGGCTGACCTTGATAAACAGGAACATCAAACACTAAATTCGTTGTTTTTTCTGCCCCAATTAATTCGTAAATATCATAAATCTTCTTCGCCTGAATCACTGCCCACATGACATGTGTAGCATATTGATGGACAGTTGGATTCTCAGGGTTCCAGCGCATTTTATACAACGTGTCTTGGCCTTTACTAATATACTGATCCTTTACAAATTGTGCGCCGCCAATAATAGCATCCTGTACAGTAAACCAACCATTTGTATAAGCACGTTCCGCACCATATTTATTGGCATCAGCATCAATTGCACCAATACCATATGCATTATAAGTTTTCTGAATGGCGGTTAAACTATCTCGATTTTCAGGGGTTACCATCAATGGTTTTCCATTCGTATCTAGGCCAACCTCAATCCCTTTAATAAGTGCAGAGCCACCATTAGCTGTTTCATGTAATGCGTGTGATAACAAATAAATAGCATTTACATTGTTATCGACACCCGCCTGAATAAAGGCATCAGCCATACTTGCCAAGCTTCCTTTATTAGCAAGCACTTTATCGTTCAGTTCCTTGGTATTCAAATTATTGACTACCGTAGATAATTTTAAAAATTGATAAAAAGATGGGCTATCTTGCATAAAGCTCTTAGGGTGTACATAGTATGACACTAGTGCGTCGCTAGCTGTAAAAATGCCAGCACCATCGACCTTTGGATTATTGGTAGCTTGTTTATTAACCACGGAAGCGTAATCTTGTGGGTAGTTCGTTGTTGAGTATTGCTTCCCGCCAGTCTCGGGTGCTTCCAAATGGATTAAACGATAGAGTACAGTCGCTGCTTCAGCACGAGTTGTTTGAGCAAGAGGTGCAAATTGATTATTAGGCTTCCCAACAAGTAGCCCAGTTGTGACAACAGCTTGTACATCAGCATAGGCCCATTTGGCAATACGAGCATTGTCACTAAAGTTAATAGGGGAGGAAGATGTGTTGATGTTTTGGTAATTGAGAGCTCTTTTTAACATAGCCGCCATTTCCTGACGATTAATATGAGCGTTCGGGTTGAATTTGCCCTGCTCGTCACCTTTAATCAATCCATGATAGCTTGCTTGCTCGATGACTCCGTAATACCAGTCGCCTTTCTTGACATCCGAGAAGGTTGCATGACTAGAAGCAGCTGGCAAGTTAAGTGTTCTAACGAGAAATGCTGCAAATTCAGCACGAGTAACTGCATCGTTTGGACGATAGTTGCCGAATTCATCACCCTTCATTAAATCGTTCGTAATCAGATAGTTCATTTCATGGTAGGCCCAGTGCTTCGAAATATCTTCTGCTGAAGCGGTAGTAGGTGCAAGATATAGCATTCCTGCAAGCACTGCCCCGTAAAGAGGTAATTTGCGTTTCATTTTTTAAGCTCCCTTCAATAGCTGATGGTTATTCTATCAAACTACCAAAAGTGTAGCATAAAAAAAGGCAATCTATTATTACAACATAGGGACAGATAATTTTAGTAATACTTAATAATGAAGAGATCTATAAAAAAAGGAAACGTAGAGGCATAATTCGCTAAAAATCTCTAGCTATATTTCTGTTTCTTTACAATTATAACTAAAATATTACGGGAGTCTTTAATTTTTGACAATTTAGTAACCATTCCAGAAAATGCTTGGTTATTATTGAGAGTAAGGTATAATAGGTAACGGAACTATATGTTACCAATCCAAATGAGGATATAATTAGTTGTAATTTTAATGGTTTCTATTAAATACCATATCAGGCATGGTAAAAAAATCTTCTATAACTAAATTTATGTCCCAATGCTTGAATTTCGGAAAAGATAGTGTTATATTATTGTAGAAAGTGAATAAACTTACTAGAATGGTATTCTACTACGCTTTTTCTAGTAAATTTACTAACAAATTTGCTTTAGTTTTGTATTATTCAAGAAAGCTATAATACATACATTTAGGTAACTAGGCG
>Ga0256893_1000644_pt1 | contig 11210 bp, 9 predicted proteins | sample MC6MC0666MT_FD_190201 | JGI IMG/M metagenome (GOLD analysis project Ga0256893, IMG submission 190201) | Metatranscriptome of enriched soil aggregate microbial communities from Iowa State University, Ames, United States - MC6-MC0666-MT... | ecosystem: Environmental > Terrestrial > Soil >... | reverse complement strand
CGGCGCCGACCTTCACCTGCTGCACCACGTCGCTTTCCTTGCCGAGCTGGTTGTTCGGGAAGTAGTCGATCCGGATCTGATCGCCGACGCTCGCTTTCAGGTTCGCAGCGAGGTTTTGATACCACACGTAGTGCGCGGCGTTTTCGTTGGGAGGCATGGACGACGACAGCCGCAACGTGGCGGCGGGCTGCGCACGCACGATCGCGGGAAACCCCGCGCCCGCGGCTGCAAGCGAAGCTGCCGAAGCAGTCTGAAGGAACCGTCGCCGGGAAATGGAATGCATGGTGTTGTCTCCTGGATGCCGCGTTGACCGCGGACGAGTTTGTCGGGCGCGGCAAGACAGAACGCGCGACTGTATCGATTTAGTGTATCGATACAGTAAATCGCGGCATCGCTGGAACAAATGGGCGTTTACCCGGGTGCACGCGGTGTTTGACTATGAGGCGGGGCGCACTGGCACACCGCATAAAGCGACCGCGATATAGGCGTGAACAAGCGGCTCGCGGCGCTCGATGGTCAACGCCGCACCAAGCTGCGTGCGTTAAATTTCTCTGCCGATGGCCTTGTCGATCGAATAGCGGCCGGCGCCCTTGAACGCAATATGCAGCGCAAGCAAGCCCATCAGGACGGGATATTCCATGCCCTTGTCCAGCCAGACCCATGCTGGCGCGAGGACGAAGCAGATCCCGATCATCTCGAACGTGATCATTGCGGCAAAAATGCGCGTCATGAATCCCAGGGCGATACACAACGCGCCGCCCGACTCGAGGAAGGTCACGAAATAGGCAAGCATTTCCGCTGCCGGAAGGTGAAGTCTGGAATCGATCAGCCGCATGGAACTCGCCAATGGATTGTCCATTGATCCATGTGAGTGGCCAAGCACTTTTGGGAGTCCGTGGGTGAGAAGGACGATGCCGAAACCAAGTCGCAGTACGGCGTATGACACAGGATCAAAGAGCCGATAGAGCCGGCCGAGTTGCGGAATGATCAGCTTCGGAGCCGTCGCACCTGCGTTGCGGGTGTCGAGTTCCTGCGTGTCGAGATCCATAGCCAGGCTCCGCATGAATTGAAAAGACCGGGTGAGAGCAGCGTGCCGGACCGCGCACGGACCGGAACGAGTAGTCCGGTGAACCCTGCGCGTTCCCCGAACGACAGTTATTTCGACTTCGGAGCGAGTCCCATTTTTTCGAGCGTCAGGGTTTCGTCGGCGCGACCCCATCCTCCGTCGGCAACTTCCTCGACAAGAACCATCGAATACGGGCGGACACCTTCACCGAAGTATTCGACGAACATCGCCGTAGTGCGATGGATGATTTCTTCCTTGCGCGCGTGATCCAGAATGCCTTCCGGGAACTTGTAATTTGCAAACGGCATAGTGCTTCTCCTGTAGATGCCTCGTTGACGAGGCGCATGTCGTGGCACCGGGCGGCCCGGCATGACTGACCGCATTTTTGTCGTTGCCCGCCTTGAGATAAAGAGTGGCAGATGGACAACTGCATTCGAGGTCGATCAATAATGAGTGAGCGAAGGGGGCTGTAAACGGGGGCGGTGTTGCTTGCTGCCCAACAGCGCGTCACCTGGAAATCGCTGTAAGTCGGTTTAGCGCCGAAACCAGTGTCATCAGACGATTCGTTGCATCGTCAAGGAGCACCGCTGCGCGCCGGGCGGATTGCTGCTGCATGCGAATGTTTGCCTGATCGCGACGGACGATAGCGAGTCGGTACAAATAATGCTGACGCATTTGCAGCCAGGCCGGTTGCATGCAGTTATCGTTGATGCAAGACAAGGACTACAACCGGGGTAACGATGACTTTGAAAAAGTACCCAATGCGACTCTTTTTATGGCTGCTGACGCCCGCCCTCTTTTTGTCGACACCGGCATTCAGTCATGCACTGGATCAGGAAATGGCATGCGAGGGCACGCCCCATGACTTCGTCGAGGAACTGGTCGATCAGCAATCGATTGAGACGCCAGCCAACCGCGTTCAGCCGGATTCAGTCAACGCGTTCCGCCCAACCCGCGGTGCACATCTGACCGCGTTCGGTTTCCGGGTGAAGGCGATTTTTGGATATCAGCCCGGCGATCCGCTTTTCGAGGCCGGCACCGGCAAGCCAGCGTCCGCGCCGCTCTATGGCGTGGTCGTGTTCGGTTCGTCCGAGTCGGTGCAGCGTGAACTGGCTGCGGCGGGCAGCCGTGCCGTCACTCATTCGGTGATTCCGATGGTGCTAACCGCAATTGTGTGTGCGCAATGACACATGACGAAGCGCCGCGCCTGGTCAGCTCGACCGGTGGCGGATACGTTTAATCATGCCAGCGCCAACGGCACCCGCGAACGCGCTGCGCAGGCCGTGGAGACCGTTGAGCAGGCAACTTTAGAAGATTTCGATTGCGGTGGAACTGTGTATGTTTGCTAACACTAGAGCATTGGCTGTCGCGCTATTAGAGGCGAATCCCGCTGCGTGCGCAGTGCTCGCTCGTGACTTGACCGTAATTGAAGCTAACGTCCGTTTCAGCGACCTGTTCGACTATCGCCCGTCACCGTCGGTGTCCACGAGCCTTGTTTCTCTCGTCATCGAGAAGCTGCCGGTTCTGTCGAGGGAGGCGTCGCGAGCAAAACTTCTGGCGGCCGCGGGCCGAGCATTTGAAGAAGGTCGAACGCAGAGCGTCGTCATTGCCGACGCTGCGATCGATGCGGACGTCGCGCAGGATGCTGCTGGTTCTGAGTCGGGCATCACGTGGCGGATCGAATTCAATCCTCTTGCCGTGGACGATGCCACCGGCGCGGTGCCAGCGATGGTGGTGCTGGTGAAGTCCAAAGACGCCGCGGGCGAGGTTTCATCGGCAGGCAGAAAGTTAGAGGGCGCCGCCGCGTCCGGGAACGATGACGCTCGTGACGATTCGGAATTGCGCCGATTGCTGTTGGAGGCCCGATATCACGCGCTGGTGAAGGTAGCCAGCTCGGCGGCCTACGTGTGCGATGCCATGGGCAAGTTCGTCGTGCCGCAACCTTCGTGGGAAAGCTATACGGGGCAGCCTTGGGAGAAGCACCAAGGTTATGGGTGGGCCGAAATGATCCATCCGGACGATCGGCTCGTGGCGCAGACAGCGCTGAACAGGTCTCTCGAAACAGACGGGCCGTATCGCGCGGACGTCCGGCTGTGGCACGCCGCATCTTCGACCTACAGGCGTTGTCAGATTCGGGCGGCGGGCTCGCATGACGAGAGCGGCGCGATCTACGAATGGGTGGGGATGATTACCGATGTTGAAGAAACGCTAATCAACGCGCAAAGTCTCACGGAAGAACGCGAGCGTCTCGACCTGTCGATCCAGGCAGCCGAAATCGGCACGTTCCATTGTCCGATTCCGCTGGACCGGATCATCTGGAACGTCAAGTGCAAGGAGCACTTCTGGCTGCCTGCAAACGCCGAGGTCGGCTTTGACCTGTTCTACGCAAGGATTCACCCGGACGACAGGCAAAAAACGCGGGACGCTGTCGAGAAGGCGGTCAACGAAGGTGTCCCTTACGACATCGAATACCGAACTGCTTCGCCATCGGGCGATATCCGGTGGATTCGTGCCAAGGGACGAACACATGTAGACGAAGCGGGTCGGCCGTTGCGGTTCGACGGCATCACCATCGACGTCTCTTCTCACAAGGCGCTTGAAATGGAGCGCGACCGGCTTCTGACAAACGAGCGGCTGTTGCGGTTAGAGGCGCAACATGCCAATCAGCTCAAAGATGCCTTTCTTGCTACCGTGTCTCACGAGCTGCGAACGCCACTGAATGCGATGCAATCGTGGCTCTATCTTCTGCAACACGAAAACACCGATCCCGAACTCATCGCGCGCGGCATCGAGGCGATAGACCGCAACGTCGAACTGCAAACGCGGCTTGTCGACGACCTGCTGGATCTGAGCCGGATCGCCGCCGGCAAGCTGTTCATCAATTCGAGCGAGGTGGACCTCGTGCCGCTGCTCGTCGCCGAAATCAGTGACGTTAAGTTGGCTGCGCGCGCTAAGGGAGTCGAGATCGTGCCGCAGCTCGCAGACACATTGCTCGTGGAGGGCGACCCGCTCAGGCTGCGTCAGGTGTTTTCCAATGTACTCAGCAATGCGCTGAAGTACTCGAAGGCTGAAGGGAAAATCGATATCGTTGCCAGTCGCGCCGGCAACTGGGCGGAGATACGGGTTGAGGACAATGGAGCGGGAATTCCTGCTTCTTTCATCAACCACGTATTCGAGCCATTTGCACAAGCTTCACAGGCGACGACACGCCGCTTCGGCGGGCTCGGTATTGGTCTCGCAATCGCGAAGAGCATCGTGACGCTGCATGGCGGATCGATCACGGCCCATAGTGAAGGCGACGGGCGTGGAAGCACGTTCGTCGTTCACATTCCTTTGCTGGCCGAAGATAGAGAGCCACCGGCTGGACCGCCGCTGACCGACATAGTGACATCGTCCCGCGACGAAGCGCTCGCCGGCATCAGAGTGCTTCTGGTCGAAGACGAAGCGGACGTGCGCGATGCGATGCTCGCCGTGCTGGAGTCGGCTGGAGCCGGAGTGCGGGGTGCCGAATCTGCGCCCGAAGCGCGCCGGCAGATCGATGCGGAGCAATTCGACGTCATTCTTTCAGACATCGGCATGCCGGACGAAGACGGCTATTCGCTTATCCGCTCACTGCGGCAGCAGGCCAATCAGACGCCCGCGATCGCGGTGACAGCTTTCGGGCGTCCGGAAGACAGAGCTCGTGCATTGCAGGCCGGCTTCGACCTGCATATGCCGAAGCCCGTCGAGCCGATGAGTCTCTTCAGGGCCATTCGGGAATTGCTCCGAATCTAGGTTCCCAATGACGTCGGCTGAAGCATACCGAGCGGCGGCGCAACGCTACGAACGTGATCGAGGTCCTGCGTGCGCCCGCCGCGCTTCTTCACGCGTGGATCGTTGCGTGGATCGTTGTGTGCGTCGTTCTCTCGCGGCCTTTTTCTCGGCCGCCCCCTCTGCTTCCGCATGAGTGTCGCCGATCACCTTGCCGATCGCTTCCTTCACCGAGCCTTGCGCTTCACTGGTCTGAGTCGTCCTTCCTCGTGGGTGATTCATTTTTGTCTCCCGTCTTGCACCAAACAAAACCATTGTCTTTCATAAGGTAAGGAAGAGCGGCGCCTGGAAAGTTCCCGACCGACATTCGAACCGGAACTTCGGACGCTAAGAGGGCAGAATCATTTGCATGTCAACATGCAATTGCCCCCACGCTTTGGGTGCATTTGCGGCTACCGGTCGGTAAATACATCCCCGATAATCTCGCGATAGCGAACGTACCCGGAAGACCCTATCCGCACGTTCTCATGATGCTGCCGCATATGCCGTTCGGGACGATTTCCATGGCGTGTGCGCGACCCAGGTGGTTGTAACCGGCGAATGCGCCGGTGCGCCGCCGCGGGCGCTTTCGTCCTTGAACCTTGCCGCGACGCGGCGCCCGAACAGAACAGCCAGCCGCGATGGACGCTTCCGTGCAACGCCCGAAAACTGACCGCCGTCAGCTCCAGCAGATCATCGCAGGCCTGAGCGAAGGGGTCATTCTCATCGAACCCGACCAGAGCATTCGTTGGGCCAATCAGGCCGCCCTCGACATGCATGGCGCCAGCAGCATCGAGGAACTCGGCCGGAATGTGTCCGAGTACCGCCAAAGATTCCAGCTTCGCTACCGGAACAATCACCGCATCGAACCGGGCAGCTACCCGATTGATCGCGTGGTCGCCGGTGAATCTTTTAGCGACGTACTGGTGGAGGTCGCCCCCGCCGGGCAAGCAGAGCCGCGCTGGGTTCACCGCGTGCGAAGTCTGGTGATTACCGACACGGACGGCGAGCCGGATTGTCTCGCGCTCATCCTGCACGATGCAACTGAGTGGGCAAGCGCGGAAGAGCGCTTCGAAAAGACATTCGGCGCAAACCCGGCTCCTGCCGTTATCTGCAGGCTCAGCGATCTGCGCTTCATCAAGGTCAATCGCGGCTTTGTCGAGATGACGGGCTATACACGCGAGCAGGTAATCGGGCGTTCGGTCTATGAACTGGATGTTCTGGAAAATGCTTCGCAGAAGGAACTGGCCGTCGAGCGTCTGACAGCAGGGCAGACGATTCCGCAAATGGAAGCGTTGCTGCGCCTCGCGGACTCGGAGTCCAAGCTGGTTGTCGTCGCCGGACAGCCGATCGATCTCGCCGACGAGCCGTGCATGCTCTTCACGTTCATGGATCTCGAGCCGCGCAGAAAGGCCGAGCAGGCGCTGCGTCGCAGTGAGGAGCAGTTTGCGAATGCATTCAGGATGGCTCCGATTCCGACCATCGTCTACGCACGTGATTCGCTCCGGCTGCTCGAGGCGAACCAGGCGTTTCTCGACGCCACGGGTTTCGCGGCCGAAGAACTTGTCGGTCACACGCTCGAAGAATCGACCTTCTGGGACGCGGAGGATGCGCACGCGAAGATAGAGCAGATGCTCGCCACGTCGGGCAACCTGCGCAACGTCGAGTTCAAGGTGCGCACGCGGGCCGGGCTTGCGGTGGACTGCCTGATCTCCGCCGAGTCGGTCCCCATTCATGGCGACGACTGCGTGCTGATGGTGTTTCAGGACATCACCGAGCGCAAACGCACCGAGCTCGAACTCCTTCTCGCGATCGAAGCGGTCATGCAGGACGCGTCGTGGTTCAGCCGGTCGATTCTGGACAAGCTTCGTCATATCCGCAGCGGGACGGCACCCGGCAAGATCGATGCGGCGATTTCGGACCTGACACCCCGTGAGCGCGACGTTCTCGCGCTGATCTGCGAGGGCCTGGCCGACAAGGAAATTGCCACGAGACTCGGCGTGGCTCCGAACACCGTCCGCAGCCGCGTGAGCACGCTATACGCAAAGCTCGGTCTGCACAGCCGCAGCGAGGCGATCATCTGGGCGCGCGAACACGGCCTGCCGGCTGGCGGCGTTGCAAGCGCGCGTCCTGCAGCACGCGCTTCCCGACGTTCTTCCTGACTCCGATGCCGGCACAGCCGGCGTCTTTTTACCTCTCATGGAAAATCAAAGTTCTGACCTCCGTGGCAGTCACATGGACCGCCGCGTATCAACCGGCGTTGCCGGCCTCGACGAGATCCTGGCCGGCGGTCTTACGGCAAGCCGGGTCTACCTGGTCGAAGGGCCGCCCGGCGCGGGCAAGACGACTCTTGCACTGCAGTTCCTGCTCGAAGGTCAGCGCCTGGGGGATACCGGTCTCTACGTCACGCTGTCCGAGACCGCATCCGAGTTGCGTTCCGTTGCAGCGACTCACGGATGGTCGCTCGACGGTCTGGCAATCGTGGAGTTGTTGAGCGACGAAGGGCTCACGCCTGAGTACGAACAGACGGTGCTGAATCCGGCCGAGCTCGAACTGGGCGAAACGGTGCGTAATGTGATGCGAGAGGTCGAGCAGGCTCGTCCGACACGTGTGGTGTTCGACAGCCTGTCCGAGCTACGGCTTCTGTCGCAGAGTCCACTGCGTTATCGCCGGCAGTTACTCGCGCTCAAGCGGTTTTTCGGCAACCGGAATTGTACGGTGCTGCTGCTCGACGACGAGACTTCCGACGCCGGCGACGTGCAGTTGCACAGTCTGGCGCATGGGGTCATCAACCTGAATCAGGTCACGCACGAATACGGCACGCAGCGCCGCCGTCTGCGCGTCGTCAAGATGCGCGGCGTGGCTTTTCAGGGAGGTTTTCACGACTTCACGTTGAAAAGCGGCGGCATTCAGGTTTTCCCGACGCTGGTGGCCGGGGATCGACACGTACAGTTCGACCACGAAAACCTCTCGACCGGCGTGCCCGAACTCGACGCGCTGCTCGGCGGCGGCCTTGCACGCGGAACGAATACTCTGCTGGTAGGCCCGTCAGGCGCGGGCAAAACCACTACCGTGCTCCGGTGCCTGCAGACGGCACTCGAACGGGGCGAGCACGCCGTCTACTATCTCTTCGACGAAACGCTCGGCACACTACTGCGTCGCGCAGCAGCACTCGGCATGAATCTTTCGCCTCATCTGGAAAGCGGTCTCCTGTCGATCGAACCGATAGATCCAGCGGAGCTGTCGCCAGGGGAATTTACTCACCGCGTCCAGGCGGCGGTCGAGACGCACGGTGCGCGCGTGGTGGCTATCGACAGCCTCAATGCATATCTGCAGGCGATGCCTGGCGAAAAATACCTGATGCTGCAGATGCACGAGCTGCTGACCTATCTGAACCAGCAGGGCGTCATGTCTCTGCTCGTTCTCGGTCAGCACGGGATCATCGGCGAGATCCAGAGCAATATCGACGTGAGCTACCTGAGCGATGCGTTGCTGCTGTTCCGGTTCTTCGAAGCAGAAGGCTCGGTGTTGACTGCGGTGTCGGCCGTCAAAAGCCGGACCAACATGCACGAGCGCTCGATCCGGCAATTCCGGCTGAGCGACAAGGGACTCGAAGTAGGCGACGTGTTGAGCGACTTCAAAGGCGTGTTGTCGGGACTGCCGTCTTATGCCGGACATACGCCTTTGCTCGGCGCGAATGCCGTCGCCTCCGAGTGACAAGCCGTCGCCCGTAGCGGGCACATCCCGGTAAAAACTTACGCAAAGAGCGAGGCGGCGCCCTTCGAACACCGCGGCATGACGGAACATTTGGAACATTTCGGTAACATTCGTCCAGTCCCTTAAAATGCCGGGATTGATCCAATGACGCCGGAGCTGGTGATGCGTATCCTGGTGATCGAAGACGAGCCGAAAACAGGCGCGTACCTGAAAAAGGGCCTGGAAGAATCGGGCTATTCCGTCGACCTCGCCAACGACGGTGCCGACGGCCTGCTGCTTGCACAGGAGCAGGACTACGACGTGATCGTCCTCGACGTGATGCTGCCGACAATGGACGGTTGGGCCGTGCTGAAGGTACTGCGCGCGACTCATACCACGCCGGTGCTGTTCCTTACCGCGCGCGACGACGTGAACGACCGCGTGCGCGGTCTCGAACTGGGCGGCGACGATTACCTCGTCAAACCATTTGCGTTTGTCGAACTGCTGGCACGAGTGCGTACGTTGGCGCGGCGCGGTCCACCGCGAGAGAGCGAACTGCTGGCGGTCGGCGACCTGGAAATGGACATCAACCGGCGGCGCGTGAAACGCGGCGCAACGCGTATCGATCTGACGCCCCGCGAGTTCTCGCTGTTGCAACTGCTTCTGCGCCGTCAGGGCGAGGTGCTGAGCCGCACGCAGATCGCTTCATACGTGTGGGACATGAACTTCGACAGCGATACGAACGTGGTCGAGGTGGCGATTCGCCGCTTGCGAGCGAAGATCGACGACGCTTTTCCCGTCAAGCTGATCCAGACCGTGCGCGGCGTTGGATACGTAATTGAAGCGAAAGAGCCGGACTGATGGCAGCACGCTCGCTGACCGCTACGCTTGCACTCGCATTCGCGGGCACGACGCTGCTCGTATTCGCGCTGGTCGGCAGCGTGCTGTACTTCGCGCTGGACCGCCAGGTGAAGCAGCAGGACGACCTCGATATCGTGCTGATCGCGCGGCACACGCGGCGTCTCGCGCAGGAACTCAACACGCTCGACGAACTGCGCAGCCACGGCGACCGTCTGACTAGCCAGGTGCTGGGCAACCTGGCGCTGTCGATGGAAGTACGCGATCCGCAGCGCAAGCTGCTGTTCGAACACAACACGGCGGCCATTGCCGACACTACGACGCCGTCGCCCGCGCTCATGAAACGAATCGGCGCCTCACAACGCATCACCGAAGCGGACATCGCAGAGTGGCGCACCTCGCAGGGCGTGCCGGTGCGCGGACTTGCTGCGGATGCGATGTTGCGCGACGGCACGCCGGTCACGATCATCATTGCGCGCAATATGGCGGACCGCTGGCGCCTGCTCGACCGGTATCGCGATCGGCTGTATGTCGCGGGTCTCGCGGGTATGCTGCTCGCGTTCCTGATGAGCTGGTTGCTGGTGCGCGAGTCGTTGCGGCCATTGCGCGAAATGGCGCGCAGCGCGGCCACCGTCACCGTCGACAAATTGCACACGCGCATCGAAGCCGATGGTGCGCCGAACGAACTGGCGGCGCTCATCGCGTCGCTGAATGCGATGCTGGACCGCCTGCACGGCGGCTTTGAACGGATGTCGCAATACACGGCGGACCTCGCCCACGATATGCGCACGCCGCTTGGCAATCTGCGCGGATCGACTGAAGTCGCGCTGGCACGCCCTCGTTCGGCCGATGAATATCAGTCCGTGCTCGCATCGAATCTCGAAGAGTGCGAACGATTGTCGCGCATGATCGAAAGCGTGCTGTTTCTAGCCCGCGCCGAACACCCGCAGTTCGTCAAGACGCTGACCCAGGTCGATGCGCAGCAAGAGCTTTCGCGCATCGCCGAATACTTCGAAGGCGTCGCCGACGAAGCCGGCGTGCAGATTCGCGTAACAGGCGGTGGCCAGTTGCGCGCCGACGTCGAACTGTTCCGGCGCGCCGTCAATAACCTGCTTGCCAATGCGCTCCGTTATACGCCGCGCGGGGCCATGATCACATTGGATGCACAGGCCCCCGCCGAGGCTCCGCATACGTTGCGTGTGACCGTGGCGAACGAGGGCAAGCCGATCGATCCGGCTTTGCTCGAGCGGGTGTTCGACCGCTTCTATCGCGTGGACCCGTCGCGCAAAAGCGAGCCGAACGCGTCCGGATCTGCGGGTCTGGGTCTTGCCATTGTGCGCACCATCATGGAACTGCATGGCGGCAGCGCGCATGCCGAAAGCGACGCGGCCGGTACACGCTTCATCCTCACGTTTGCGGCCGCGTAGATGGCGAGTTCGGTGACGTGGTCGCCGCCGCGTTCCCGCTTTCATCGAGCGAGGTGCGACTCCAGCCGCCGCCCAGCGCTTTTAGCAACTGCACGCTGGCATCAACACGCCGTGCGTCGATCAGTTCCTGCGTGCGTTCATTCGTGAGCGCAATGGTTTGTGCGGTCACGACATCCAGGTAGCTCACGGCTCCTGCCTGATATCGGTTCGTCGTGAGCTTCAAGGACAGCTCAGCGGCCGATGTCGCGCGTTGCTGGCTGTCCGCTTCGCTAGCCAGTGTCGTCAGCGTGGACAGGTTGTCTTCCACTTGCTGGAACGCGGTCAGCACAGTCTGCCTGTAATCCGCTACTGCGCTGTTGTACTGCGCGTTCGCG
>Ga0256893_1000643_pt1 | contig 11218 bp, 9 predicted proteins | sample MC6MC0666MT_FD_190201 | JGI IMG/M metagenome (GOLD analysis project Ga0256893, IMG submission 190201) | Metatranscriptome of enriched soil aggregate microbial communities from Iowa State University, Ames, United States - MC6-MC0666-MT... | ecosystem: Environmental > Terrestrial > Soil >... | reverse complement strand
GATGAGCTGCGTGGCGGTGCTGCCCAAAGGGCACCGCCTGACCAAGCTGAAAAAGCTGAAGCCCGCTGACTTCGCCGGCGAACCGTTCATCGCCTTTCCCAGCGCCACGCCGCTGCGCGAAAAAATCGACGCCGTCTTCAAGGCGGCAAAGGTGGAACGTCAGACGGTGGCCGAAGCCGGGCTGGGCTCATCCGTGTGCGCACTGGTGGGCGCGGGACTGGGCGTGGCGCTGATCAACCCGCTGGCGGCGCGCGAAGAGTACGAGGCCAACGGCGTCGAGGCCCGCCCCTTCAGCCCGTCGGTGCCGGTGACGGTGGCGCTGCTGTACCCGCCGTATCACACGCGCACCCGCCTGGTCAGCGTGTTCTCACGCTACGCGCATCAGCTGATGAATGAAGAGATGGCGGATCTGAAGGCGCGGGCGCCGCGGTAGGGTATGGGCGCCCGGCAGGAAAAGAGGCACGCGCGATGGCCACCGCCGCGCCCACCCGCTAGATGAACGACTGCTCAAGATAGCCCGCCGCTTCGCCAGACTGCTTCAGGGCTTCCCATTGCGCCAGGTTCAGCTGCGGCATCTGAAAGGCGGGCTGCGGGCGACTGTACCAGCCGGGGTTATGCAGACGGGCCAGCAGGTCCATCTTCGGGCCATCCAGGTACAGATGGTCGTGGTCGGCCACCAGCTCATCCTGCACATGCATGGCCACCACGTCGGCCACCACCAGGCTGCGGCCGTCGATGCGCAGCAGTTCATGCACCCGGCACTCGAACGCAACAGGGGACTGCATGACCCGTGGCACGCCGATACGCTCGGAAGGGGACAACACCAGACCGGCCTCGGCCGATTCGTCGACGCCTGCCGGGAAATCCACCGCCGTCACATTCATTCTGGCCGCTAGCCGGGTCGACACCAGATTGACGGTGAACTCGCCACGCTCGGCGATATTGCGGGCGGTGTCCTTGGGTGCGCCGTCACGCATCCCGATACCCACGCAGATCAGCGGCGGGTCACCCGACATCAGGTTGAAGAACGAGAAGGGCGCCACGTTCGTCGCCCCCCGCGCGTCGCGCGACACGATCCACGCGATGGGACGCGGCACGATCGCTGCGGTCAGCAGCTTGTAGCGGGCAGCGCCCGCCAGCGCATTCAGATCAATGAACATGACTGATCCCCAGGGCCATCAATCTTGCGGGGCGGTTTGGGCCGGCGCCGCGCCCTCGGCGGCCTTCGCATCGGCAAACAGGCGGTCACTGCGCTTGCAGCGGCACCGGCCAATCTGATGCAGCTCGATCAAGTTGCCCACCGGATCGCGCAGGAACAGCTGCATCAGTTCGGGCGCCGCCACATTGTCCAACTTCCAGTAGTCCACCGCTTGACGCTGGAGTTCGGCTTCGGCCGCAGCAATGTCCCGCACCGCCAGCGCCACATGTTTTCCACAGGGTCGCGGCCCGGCCCTTGGGAATAGGGCGAGGGGCCGTCGCTGCCCAGCAGATGGATCTGACAGTCATTGCCCATGTCCAGGAAGTACCCGGCAATGCCCGGGATTTCCCAGCGGCCCTTGTCGGTGTCCAAGCCCAGCACGTCTCCATAGAACGCACCCATCGCCGCCACCTTCGCAAGCGGCATGCGCACCGCGTGATGATGCAGTTCCAGAACGTCTAATGCCATGTGTGTCTCCTTTGTTGTCCGGCTGGCGCCCAAGCGCTGCCAAGGGGGCATTGTTGGCGGCGTCGGACCCGGTGGGGAATGCCGTTCAGCGCAACTCACGATTGCATGGCGTGCAACTCCCGCAGCCCGATTCTGCCGGAGAGCCGCGCTATGCTTGGCGGCATGACTACGCCAGACCTCAACATGCTGCTGACACTGGATGTCCTGATCCAGGAAGGCAGCGTCGGCGGCGCGGCGCGCCGCCTCAACCTGAGCACGCCCGCCATGAGCCGCGCCCTGGCCCGCATCCGCGAGGCCGTGGGCGATCCCGTACTGGTGCGTTCGGGCCGCGGGCTGGCGCCCACGCCGCGCGCCCTGGCGCTGCGAGATCAGGTGCGCAGCGTGGTGGAACAGGCGCAGACAGTGATCTCTGCATTTAGGCAGGATGTGGACCTGGGTTCCTTGACGCGGGTGTTCACGCTACGGTCCAACGACGTGTTCGTCAGCGCCTACGGCGGCCGCCTGCGCGAACAGCTGCGCCGCGACGCGCCTCACGCCGTGTTGCGCTTTCTGTCGGAAGCGAAAGATGACAGCGACGCGCTCGCGGGCGACGCCGACCTGTACATCGGCTCGTCGCAGAAATTCGGCGCCGACATCAAGGTGCAGACGTTGTTCACAACGTCCTTCTGCGGCCTGGCACGCGCCGGCCACGCCATCTTTCAAGACGACATCACGCCCGAACGTTTCGTCGCCTACGAGCAAATCAGCGTCTCGCGGCGCGGCCGCGCGCACGGCCCTCTGGACCTGGCGCTGAGCGACTTGGGCCTGTCCCGGCGCGTCGCGCTGATCACGCCCACCTTCCACGCCGCCATCTTCGCGCTAGCCGATTCCGACATGATCCTCCCGTCCATGCCGCAGCATCTGATGCCGGGCATCGAGCGCTTGGGACTCGCCGTACGCGGCTTCGCCGTGCCAATCCCGATGGCGTCCGTCAGAGTCGTGCAGGCGTGGCCGCCCCGGCTGGACAGCGACCCGGCGCACCGCTGGTTAAGGCAGACGATCAAGCAGGTGTGTGGCGGGGAGGCCTGAGCCCGGGCGGGCTAGCCAATGCGCTACACGTTGAGAATAGCCTCAGCCATGTCATCAAGTTCGCGCTTTCTAGCCTGCCAATCCGGCACCATGCCGGACAACAACCGGTAGAAGCGCTCGCTGTGATTATGCTCACGCAGGTGGCAAAGTTCATGGCTCAAAACATAATCGATGCAGGTGCTGGGCGCCTTGACCAGCAAGGGATTCAAAATCAGTTCGCCCTTGGGAGAACAACTTCCCCACTGCGTCTTCATCTTCAACAGCCGCAAAGCGGGCGGCTTTTTTAACCATCGAGCCTGATCGACACAATGCTGTAGCCGCCTAGAGAACACCTCGCTCGCGCGTTGTCGGTACCACGCGTCCAGAAGCGCCTTGACAGCCTCTGGTTTACCTTCTGGCACGACCACATCCAAACGGCCCCGTAGCATCTTCACGCCACCCCGCGCCCCATATGCCGCGTGCACCTTCAACAGATGCCTACGGCCCAGATACAGATGGCTTTCTCCGCTGACATACTCGCGAGGCAGCACATGGACGCGACGTTCGTGGCCAGCCTCCAGCCGCTGCCAGATCCAGCGCAACCGCTTACGCACCGCCTGCATCACTTCTTCAAGGGATGTGCCTTCAGGGGCCAACACTTCAACTTGCCCATCGGGCAGCACACTGATGGCTACCCGGTTCACTGCGATGGGTGCAAAACTAACCGTCAAGGCGATGCGAGCATCGCCATACTGAATCGAACGTTGGCATTCAGAGCGAACCACGACTCAACCCCACGCGGGTGACCTGAATGATCTCTTCGATCACAGCCATGGTCTTATCCATTCCCAGCAACTTGAAGTATTGGGGCAATAGGTTCTTCCGTATCGCCGCCTCAATGTTCTGCGGATTCAACGAGTGTTCAGCGACGGCTCGCATCACCACCTCGTCAGTCATGTATGCCTGCTGAACCCACCGATCCTCATCAATCGCCGCAAAATCGGCTTCACCTAGAACGAGGCGGCATATGCCGAAATAAGCCCGCGCATGATCGTTGCCGCCGAAAACGTCGGGCATGCCATCAACCTCCCGCGCGTCGACCTGCTCTTCAAATTTTTTGAACAGCGCGTACTGCTTCAAGGGATGATCAAACATCGCCTCGGCCTCAGCAATTGCCTGTCTCAACAAGTCTGCAAACACCTTTTGCGCATACGGGTCTTCTGCCAGATCCTGCTCAATGGTCTTCTTCAGCCGCGTTCGGATCATGTCCGTTTCGTTGCGCGTCTTTTCCTCGCTCCACGACTCGGGCTCATCGTCTAGGCCCAGCTTATGCACGAGGTACACGCCGACCGGTTCGCGGATTTCATTGCCAATCACCTGCTTGTCGACCAAGCTGCGAATCTGCTTCTCGTACACGCTGTAATCGACTGTCTCCTGTGCGTCCTGCTTGGCGATGGTTCGCAGCTCGGTGAAAAAGTGCAGATCCTTCTTATAGGTCTGCACCAATTGCTCAGAAAAGCCATGGTCTTCGTAGAAGCTGCGCGAGGACAGTGCGGTTTGCAGACACAGCCCAAATTTCGTCAGCGCCTCGTAAAAATCATCCCGCACCTTCAGTCGGGTGTCATAAGCCAGGCCATCGGCATCGTCAAGGAAGCGTGGCATCAGCACCTGGCGGTACTGCTCGCGGTCACCGCGATTTTTCACTTCGGCAAAAATCTTCAACAACGCATCGTGCAGGGCAGGCAACTGCCGGTACTCCGTGCTGAATTGCTGATAGAGGCCTTCGATATCCGCAAGCTCAAACCCCCCTTGTGTGCGCGCTTCCAGATCCTGATACGCGCGTACGGCAGTATCGAGTTCCTTCAGAATGCCGCGGTAGTCCACCAGCACGCCATAGCGCTTGGCTTCATGAAGGCGATTCACCCGCGCCACCGCCTGAATCAGGCTATGTTCTTTTAGCGGTTTATCGATGTACAGGACGGCGTTGCGCGGCTCGTCAAAGCCCGTCAACAATTGGTCTACAACAATCAGCAGGTCCGGCCCACCATCACTGCCAAAATCGCGTAAAACCTGCTCTTCGTATCGATCTTGCTGCTTGCCGACGTGCGTGTTCCACCACTTCTGCACCTCGGGAACTCGGCTTTCATCCACGTCGGTATTGCCTTCGCGGCTGTCCGGCGGCGACATGATGATGGCGCTCGTCACCAGTCCGGTATCGTCCAGGTACTGCTTGTACCGAATGGCCTCCAGCTTGCTGGACGTCGCGACTTGACCCTTGAGTCCCAGACCCAGCTTCTTCACGTTCTCTTTGAAGTGCTGGGCAATATCCCATGCAATCAATTCAATGCGATTTGCCGCGCCGTAGATTGCCCGCTTGTTGGCAAACTTGCGCTTTAAGTCGGTGCTTTGTGCGTGGCTCAACCCCGCCGTGATCTTGTCGAACCACCGATTCACCGCCGCTTCGTTGATCGTTAATTCAGGCACACGTTCTTCATACAGCAGAGGCGCCACCGTGCCATCTTCCACGGCGCGCTGCATGGTGTAGGCATGCACGATAGGCCCGAACTTGTTGGCCGTTTTTTCATTCTTCAGCAGCGGCGTACCGGTAAACGCCAGGTAGGCCGCGCGCGGCAAAGCCTTTCGCATACGCTCGTGTGTTTCGCCGCCATGGCTACGGTGCCCTTCGTCGACCAGCACAATCAGGTCGGACGAATCGTTGTGGCACTCAGGCAGCTTGGAAGCCGTTGCGAACTTGTGGATCAAGGTGAAGATGATGCGTTCATTGCCTTGCCCAATGCGACGCGCCAATTCTCGACCCGACCCCACCTTGGCCTTCTCGCCTTCTTTTTTTGTCGCCACCGCAGAACCGAAAGCACCACTGCTCATGAAGTTGCGCGACAGCTGATCTTCCAGATCCAGCCGGTCGGTCACAACCAGCACGCGACAAGCTTGGGTGTTTTCATGCAGCACCAGGGCTTTGGTAAAAAACACCATGGTGAAACTCTTGCCCGAACCCGTTGTGTGCCACAGCACGCCGCCTTCGCGAGAGCCATCCGGCTTGCGCAGATTGACCCGATTCAACAATTCCCGAATGCCAAAGAACTGCTGGTAACGCGCCACCACCTTGCCCACCTTGCGGTCGTACAACACAAACAGGCGTAGAAATTCCAGCAACCGTTCCGGCTTTAGCAAGGCGGTCAGTAATCGGTCTTGCTCGGTTGGCAGCAGCGGCTGCGACCACAAGCGCTGAAAGTAATCGCGTAGCTTGGCGGGCTTGCCTTGCAGCAAGGCGGCGGTGGTTGCAGAATCTAGCGGCTGATTCTTCCACGCGGCCAATTGCGCGTCGGTGAATTCCTCTTCACGCCAGCGCGCCCAGAATTTCAATGCCGTACCCGTAGTGCCGTAGCGGCCATCGGTGTCGCTGATCGCCAGCATGACCTGGGCGTAGGCATACAGATGAGGAATTTCGTCATTGCGCTGATTGCGCAGATGCTGGCTGACGCCTTCATCCACCATGGCTTGACCCGACTTTCCGCCCACCGCCCGCTTGGCCTCGATCACCACCAGCGGCAAGCCGTTCACATAGCCCACGATGTCTGGCGTGCGGTGGTGGGTGGCGTGGGCGGACAGCACTTCAAGCTCTTCGGTCACATCCCAACGATTCGCCTTGGGATCGTCCCAGTCAATCAGCGCGATCGTTGGCTGATGGCGCTTGCCGTCCGGCATGAACTCGGTGACGGTCACGCCCAAGGTCAGGAGTTGGTACAGCCGCTCGTTGGCGGCGAGCAGGCCTTCGGTCAGGTTCAGCGCTTGAACCTGGCGGATGATCTGGTCGATGCCGCTGGGGGACAGCGGGTGCAGTTCGCCTTTGTATTCGTAGCGGCGCGTTTGAAGTACTTCAATCAGGCGTGGCTTGAGGATGACGTCACGGGTGCTGCCGCGTAGCTGCAGGGCGTCAGCGGTGGGCAGGAAGGTCCAACCTAGATTGCATAGCAAGTGCAAGGCAGGAAGGTGAGCGCTGTACTGCTCGCGAGTCTCGGGCGTGGAGATCATGCGGCGGTCGGAATTGAGGTGGAGCCTGGTAATCGGACGCGGCGTTTGCCGGTTAGGAGGTCTTGCACGAGGGCCTCTTTCTCTCTTTTTAGCCTATCTAACTGACGCCCAAAGATCTCTGTCTCCATTTCAGAAATAGCGATAACTCGCGCTATTTCGAGCTGTTCCTCCAACGAAGGCAGAGGTATCTCGATACTCTTGAAATCTGACCATCGCAAACTTCCTCGACGATCAACAGACGCGTTAGTTTTTGCCGCAAATATCTGACGGTAATGCTCCGTTTTCAACAGCTTATAAATATACCTATCAACGACTTTTTCCGTTGTACTAAAAACTGTGTACATAGGACTTATCAGTGCATTTTCATATAAATCTTGATAGCCGATCGACCCTTCGTCGATATGATTGGTCGCATATGCAAAACTGCTGCGCGGCACGAACTTATAGCTCGTGGTGTCCTTACTAAAAACTCTCTTCTTAAAATATTGGAGAGACGAAACTAGCCCCGAATGCTTCGTACACGAAAGCACAGGCAGCAATTCGTCAGCTTTGTTTTTTTTCGTGGATTCATGAGCGATGCTACCAATAGATGCACGAGCCCAATCTGTGGGAAACAATCCAGAACGAGATTTTGAAAGTTCGTGAGAGGTCGAGAATCGGTTCAATCTCTGTCGACCAAGAACCAACTGTTGAGTCTGCAACTTCGTCTGCGTGCGACTATTCTCGACCAAACACTCCGCAGTCCGAATTGCGTCATCCCAGCATCGCATGATGCGTGTCATTGCTACTTGCTCTTCCAAATCCGGCATCACTACAGGAAAAGCCTTTAGCTGAGATGAGTTGATACTGGCAAGGTTGGTACTGCGCTTTGCACAAGTAAGAAAGTAAGCGCGTCCATAGCTACTAGCCGATAGCGCCGATAGATAGTCGGGATTGAGTACTCGCGCATCAGGGCGAACAACGAATACATGATTTTGGTGTAAGCATGGGTTGATTTGCTCCATCCAAACTGCACCCCGCCCCAGTTTGTCGAAATCTCCACCCTCGGTCATCAGCACATCTCCGCGACGAAGACTATAGCGATCAATGTCACCACGCTCCACTACGATGGTCTTTACTTCCGAAAGATCGAAATGCCCATCTTGAACATTAGCAACGCGTAGATAGGGCACGCTTACGGGATCACGCTGCCCGACCTTCCCTTTGGCCAAACCGGTGCGGACCTCTGCGACTTGGTGCAAGGGCACCTTTTTCCATCCTTTAGGCAACATCCGTATTCCCCTCATCCCCACGCGCCCGGCCGTTCAACACCTTCTCCACCCGCTCCAACTCCCTTAAATCTTCCCGATCCGCCGCCAACGCCTCTTCCTTCCGCCGCGCGGCATCGAATTGTTCGTACCGCTCATACACAATCGTTGTCATCGCCTTGTGGCTCATCTTGCCCGCCCCCTTCAACAGAGGGCCCTCGTTGAACTCAATGAAGCTGTCCACATATGCACGCCAATCCGCCATGCGAAGGTTCTGCCGCTTTTTTGCACGCAGCTCTGCAAAGTCCATGAACATGCTCGCGATGCGGTTGAAGTCGTCCAGTTCTTCCGCATTCAGATAGTTCTTGGCCACGATCACATCCGCCTTGCGCACCCGTCCTGCCTTCCACGACAGCAGCGCCATATTGGGCTGCGAAGGGTCCGCACGCTGCACCACCAATTCGGCAGCCGTATGGCGCGTCACCGCGTAGAACATCTTGTTCTGCACCTCGGCAAAGAACAGGCCGGTGGAGGCAGGATCATCGGCGTAGTCAACCGACAGTGCAAACAGGTCTCGAATCTTCTGATAGAAGCGCTTTTCCGACGTCCGGATATCCCGGATGCGTTCGAGCTGTTCGTCGAAGTAGTCCCATCGGGTAGAGTCCTTCAGGCGTTCGTCATCCATGACGAAGCCCTTGATCAAGAACTCCTTCAGATGGGTTGTGGCCCATTGACGGAACTGCGTACCGCGCGGCGACTTCACCCGGTAGCCTACCGCCAGGATCATATCCAGGTTGTGGAGCTTGACGGTTCGCCGTACCTTGCGCGTCCCTTCGAATCGAACTATTAAGTCATCCTTAATAGTTCGATCTTCGTCCAACTCCCCCTCTTTCAAGACGTTCTTGATATGAATATTGATGTTTTGCACGGAAGTCTGGAACAGCTCGGATAGCTCGATCTGGCTCATCCAGACCGACCCGTCCTCGGCTCGCAGAAAGAACTGCGCCGACCCGTCTTCAGTGGCGTAGAGCACTAACTCCGAAGGGCTTTTGGGTTCATTCATACCCCAGCTCCTTCAGATACCCCGCCATCTTCTCTTCCAGCACTTCCAGCTCAGCCTTCAGCTTCAGACGCTCGGCCCGCACCGCCATCAGATCAATGACCTCAGCTTCCTCAAACGTATCCACATAGCGCGGAATGTTCAGGTTGTAATCGTTCTCGGCAATCTCAGCGGGGCTGGCCAGGTACGCGTACTTATCCACACTCTGCCGTTCAGTGGCCGTCTGAAGAATGCGATTCAGGTCTTCTTCGCGCAACTGGTTCTGGTTCTTACCGTCCATGTACGCCCGGCTGGCGTCAATGAACAACACCTTGTCATCGGTCTTCTTTTTCTTCAGCACCAGAATGGCCGCCGGAATACCCGTGCCGTAGAACAACTTTTCGGGCAGGCCGATCACAGTATCCAACAAGTTTTCATCGATCAGCTTCTGGCGCAGCTTGCCCTCGGCCGCGCCGCGAAACAGTACGCCATGCGGCACCACGACGGCCATGCGTCCGGAACCGGCTTTCATGGTTTCTACCATGTGAAGAATGAACGCGTAGTCGGCCTTGGTGCGCGGCGGCAGGCCACGACGAAAGCGGTGATGCGGATCGTTCGCGGCGGCTTCATGACCCCATTTCTCCAAGGAGAAAGGGGGGTTGGCAACCACGATGTCGAAGTGCTTGAGCTGGCCCTTCGCATCCAATAGCTTGGGGTTGCGCAACGTGTCACCCCATTCGATGCGATGGTTGTCTTCCGCATGCAGGAACATATTCATCTTGGCCAGTGCCCAGGTGCTGCCGATGGCTTCTTGCCCATACAGCGAATACTTGCGGCTGCCCGTACGCGCCCGAATCAGATGGCCGCACTTCATCAGCAAGGAGCCCGAGCCGCAGGTGGGATCGCAGATCTCGTCGCCTTCCTGCGGATCCATCAAGCGCGCCATCAGTTGCGAGACTTCGGGCGGCGTGTAGTACTCGCCCGCCTTCTTGCCGCTGGACGATGCAAAGTTCTTGATCAGGAATTCATAGGCATTGCCGATCACATCCAGACTTCCCACCCGGCTTTCACGCAGGTTCAATTCCGCCTTGGCAAAGTCTTCCAACAGATGGCGAAGGATGTCGTTTTTTTGCGCCTCGTCACCCAGCTTGGTGGAGTTAAAGCTGATGTCCTGAAACACATCGCGCAGCTTGGACAGATTGGCTTCTTCAATGGCGTGCAAGGCTTTGTCGATACGTTCGCCGTTGCCCGGCTTCTGACGATCCTTGTACAGGGCATAGAAGTTGGCACTGGCTGGCAGCACGAAGCGCTCGTTCTTCAGAAGCTCGGCGATCAGCTCGGGATGATCGCCGTGTTCGGCCTGGTAACGCTCATAGTGATCCTGCCAGACGTCCGAAATGTATTTGAGGAACAGCATCGTCAGGACGTAATCCTTGTAGATGCTGGCGTCTACGGTGCCCCGGAAGGTGTCGCAGGCGGACCACACGGCGGCGTTGATGGCGTCTTGGCTGATGGCAGTGTTGTGATTCATGATGCTTGGCGATTCGGATGGGAGGGGGACAACAGCGCGTCGGCCAGGGCGTCCAGCTGTTTTTCCCGATTATGGATAAGTGCCTCTAGGCACCGCTTTTCCTGGCTCGCGGCGGCGGCCAGTTCAACAATCTGGTGTTGCCGCATCAGGGACGGCACGGCGATGCCGATGGCTTCCAGCACGCCTCGGCGTATCCCAAGCTGGACAGTCCCTTCGGCATTGCTGGCCAAATAGCGCTGCGTCGGGGCGCGGTTGATGTGCCACGCCAAATAGGCCGGTAGAAGAGCATCCGTTTTGCAGCGCAGGACGAAGAAGTACTGCGAGCACACAACGCCGTCAGGCACGTTCGACAAGCAAACCGCATAGTTGTGCGCGCCACGGGCGGTGAACAACACGTCTCCATCGCGGAGCCAATCCAGGGTCCTATTAGGCAGTACCGCGCTGCGCACCAAACCTTGCCACTCAATCGAGCCATCTGGCTTCAGATCGCGCATCTGTATGACATGGGCGTTGCCATCGTCGATGACGGGGACGGTGCCCCGGAATGGATGGCCCGCGCGGACATGCGTCAGATCGCGAAGCGCTCTAAGTTCGCTACTCATTACCGCCTCATGTTTAATGGTGCACGAATTGTG
>Ga0256893_1000623_pt1 | contig 11444 bp, 9 predicted proteins | sample MC6MC0666MT_FD_190201 | JGI IMG/M metagenome (GOLD analysis project Ga0256893, IMG submission 190201) | Metatranscriptome of enriched soil aggregate microbial communities from Iowa State University, Ames, United States - MC6-MC0666-MT... | ecosystem: Environmental > Terrestrial > Soil >... | reverse complement strand
ATGTTGGTCTGGAACGCGATGCCGTCGATCACCCCAATGATGTCGCCGATCTGCCGCGAGCTCGTCGTGATCTCGCCCATCGTACGGACCACGTCGTCGACGACGCGGCTGCCGCGCGTGGCGACGTCCGCGGCCTGACCCGCGAGTTGTGCCGCTTGCAGCGCGCTGTCGGCGTTCTGCTTAACATTGACCGTCATCTGATCCATGCTCGACGCCGTCTGCACCAGCGCGGCCGCCTGCTCCTCGGTGCGCTGCGACAGGTCGGTATTACCCGCGGCAATTTCGCTCGCGCCGATGTTGATGTTTTCGGTGCCGGTACGAACGCGCGAAACGGTGTCGACGAGACCCGCCTGCATGGTCTGCAACGCATGCAGCAGGCTGCCGGCGTCGTTGTCCTTGACCGGCACGCGCGTCGCAAGGTTGCCGCGCGCCATCAGCTGCGCATGTTCGACGGCCACTTCCAGATCGCCGCCCAGCGAGCGGCGGATGCTGCGCAACACGAGCAGCATGATGGCCGTGGCAACAGCGCCGAGCGCGACGGTGATGGCGAGCCAGCGCAGGAGACTTGAATAAAACGCGCGCTGCACGTCGTCCATATACATGCCGGTGACGACATACCAGTCCCACGGCTGGAAGTGCATCGCATAGCTCGTCTTGGCCACGGGCTTGTCGCTGCCGGGCTTCGCCCACAGATAGTCGACAAAGCCGCCGCCTTCGCGATTGCCTGCGTTGACGATATCCACGAACAGATGGTTGCCCGCCGGATCGGTGAATTGCGCCATGTTCTTGCCGACCAACTCTTTCTTGAACGGATGCATCAGCATGACCGGCTGGGAATCGTTCACCGAGATGTAGCCGTCCTTGCCGTAGCGCATCGCCTCAATCGTTGCGAGCGCCTGCTTTTTCGCTTCGTCCTCGGTGATGACGTGCTGCTGCGCCAGCGTGTAATAACGGCTCACCACGTGGTTCGCCTGATCGATCAGCGACGTGAGCTGATCGCGCCGGTCGGCAATCATCGACGCACGGTTTTGCCATGCACCGAAGCCGCCGATCAGGATCAGGCCGAACCAGAGGACGGCGATCATTGAGGCCAGTTTTTTGTTCAAAGTCATAGCAATGGGTCGTGCTTTCACAAAGGGTCGATCGGATTGGCTGTTTGCTTTTCGCTGACTGTGTTTACGGCAGTCGCAAGGAGTCTCCTGAGGCAGGGGAAACCCGCTGTTTTAGCAGGGGTTTTGTCTGACTAAATAACCTCTGCGGCTTTGTAAGGCGACGAGTCGCCTGTTTATTAAAAATGCAATGAAATTTGAAATGCAGTAATCAATTAATCGTGAAGCGTTATTCAACTGTATTTCGCGATTAACTCGATTTTCATTGGAATACGCCTGTTGCAATTTGCGTCGCTGGAGCACGCCGATTCGGCTGCCAGCGCGTGGGGACAGGGTGTCCTGTCAAGTTTCCACAAAACGCCAATTAACTCCAAAGGCCACGTGGCTGTGGATCTCTGCAAAAATCGACACATTTTTCCACTTAACAGCAAGGCCGAAAAAGCAGAGCCGTCTAAATGACCAATAAATGAAAATTCCGCTATAGTCGCCATTTTCCAGTCGCCAGCCGGGCAAAAAGAGCGCCAATAAGCCCGCCACAAGGAGTACCGAAAATGAATGCCCGCGAACCCGCCTTCGTCTCCGCTTCCCGCAGCGCACGTCTGCGTCAGATGCTTGTCAGCAACGAACTCGAATTCATGATGGAGGCCCATAACGGCCTGTCCGCCCGCATCGTGCGCGAAGCAGGTTTCAAGGCGATCTGGGGCTCGGGCCTCGCGATTTCCGCGCAATTCGGTGTGCGCGACAACAACGAAGCAAGCTGGACGCAGGTGGTCGACAACCTCGAATTCATGGCCGACGCAAGCGATCTGCCCATCCTGCTCGACGGCGATACCGGCTACGGCAACTTCAACAACGTGCGCCGCCTCGTGCGCAAGCTGGAACAACGCGGCATTGCCGGCGTGTGCATCGAAGACAAGCAGTTCCCGAAAACGAATAGCTTCATTAACGGCGAAGCTCAGCCGCTCGCCGATATGGACGAATTCTGCGGCAAGATCAAAGCCGGTAAGGACTCGCAGTCGGACGAAAATTTTTCGATCGTGGCGCGCGTGGAAGCGCTGATCGCAGGCTGGGGCATGGACGAAGCGCTGCGCCGCGCGGAAGCTTATCGTCGCGCCGGCGCCGACGCGATTCTGATTCACAGCAAGCTCTCGCGTCCCGACGAAATTCTCGAGTTCGCGCGTGAGTGGGCGGGCCGTGGGCCGCTCGTCATCGTGCCCACCAAGTACTACAGCACGCCGACCGAAGTGTTCCGCGAAGCCGGCATCAGCACGGTGATCTGGGCGAACCATCTGATTCGCGCGGCGACCTCGGCTATGCAGGCCGTCGCACGAGAAATCCATACGAGCGAAACGCTCGTCAATGTCGAAGACCGCATTGCCGGCGTCAACGAAATTTTCCGCTTGCAGGACGCGGACGAATACTCCGAAGCGGAAGACCGCTATCTGTCGAGCGGCCGCGCGGCGAGCGCCGCTGTCGTGCTTGCGGCGAGCCGCGGCAAGGGCCTCGAAGCGGTCACTCAGGACCGTCCGAAGGTCATGTTGCCGATCGCCGGTAAGCCGCTGTTGCGCTGGCTGGTCGACGCGTTCAAGAAACAGGGCGTCAACGACATCACCGTGGTCGGCGGGTATCGCGCCGATGCAATCGACACGGCCGGTATCAAGCTGGTGGTCAATGAGAAGCATGCGGAAACCGGCGAACTCGCATCGCTTGCGTGCGCATTCGACAAGCTCGCGGGCGACACGCTGATCTCGTACGGCGATCTGCTGTTCCGCAGCTATATCCTGCGCGATCTGGTGGAGAGCGAGGCGGCGTTCAGCGTCGTGGTGGATTCGTCGTTGACCGATGCGGAAAACGCGAGCGTGCGCGACTTCGCATGGTGCTCGTCGGCCGACGACCGCGGTCTCTTCGGCAACAAGGTGCTATTGCGTCACGTTTCGAGTGGGCAGCAGGCGTCGTCGGAGATTGCCGCGCAAACGCCGCATGGCCGTTGGGTCGGTCTTCTGAACGTGCGTGGCGAAGGCTGCGAGCGTCTTCGGGCGGTCATGCAGCAGTTGCAGGCGCGTGCCGATTTCGCGTCGCTCGATATGCCCGCTTTGCTGAACGCGCTGATCGAGGCCGGTGAATCGATCGAGGTGCAATACGTGCACGGCCACTGGCGCGGTGTGAACGATCTCGAAGACTTCCGCCGCGCCGGCGACTTCGCGCATGGCCAGACGCCGCTCGCGGCGTCGGTCGGCACGCAGGCAACGGATTCCGCGAACGGAGCCGCGCAATGATCGAGGCGGCACAGTTCGTCGAGGCGGCGCGCGATCGCGGTTTCGACTGGTACGCGGGCGTGCCGTGCTCGTATCTGACACCGTTCATCAACTACGTGTTGCAGGACGAGTCGCTGCATTACGTGTCGGCGGCGAATGAAGGCGACGCGGTCGCGCTGATCGCCGGCGTCGCGCTCGGCGCGCGCGATGAGCGTGGTGGAGGCACACGCCGCCGCGGCATCACGATGATGCAGAACTCCGGGCTCGGCAACGCGGTGAGCCCGCTGACGTCGCTCACGTGGACCTTCCGTTTGCCGCAATTGCTGATCGTCACGTGGCGCGGCCAGCCCGGCGTCGCCGATGAACCGCAGCATGCGTTAATGGGTCCCGTCACGCCCGCGATGCTCGACACGATGGAAATTCCCTGGGAGACCTTCCCGACGGAAGCCGACGCAATCGGCCCGGCGCTGGATCGCGCCATCGCCCACATGGACGAAACGGGCCGCCCGTACGCGCTCGTCATGCAAAAGGGCAGCGTCGCGCCGTACGAGTTGAAGGCCGGCGCCGCCAGCGAGCGCCGCGTGCCGGTGGCGGCGCGTTCGCAGTTCGCCAACGTGGTCGCGAGCGAACTCGCGTCGCGCCATGACGCGCTGAAGAAGGTGATCGCGCATACGCCGATCGAGTCGACGGTGGTGCTGGCGTCGACCGGTTTTTGCGGGCGCGAGCTTTACGCAATCGACGATCGTCCGAATCAGTTGTACATGGTCGGCTCGATGGGCTGCGTGACGCCGTTCGCGCTGGGTCTGGCGCTCGGGCGGCCGGACCTGCATGTCGTCGCGCTCGACGGCGACGGCGCCGCGCTGATGCGCATGGGCGCCTTCGCAACGCTCGGCGCATACGGCCCGTCCAATCTCACGCACGTGCTGCTCGACAACGGCGCGCACGACTCGACCGGGGGACAGGCGACGGTGTCGTCGCAAGTCTCGTTCGCGGGCGTTGCGGCGGCGTGCGGTTATGCGTCGGCGGTCGAAAGCGACGATCCGGCCGTGCTCGACCAGTTGTTCGAATCGGCCCCGCTCGATGGCCCGCGTTTTGCGCGCCTCGTGATTCGCCGCGGCACGCCTGACGGCTTGCCGCGTCCCACCATCACACCGCCCGATGTGAAAACGCGCCTCATGCGCCACATCGGCGCCGCGTGAAGTCAAAGTAAAGGAGCGCCCATGCTGCTGCTCAATCCCGGTCCGGTGACGCTCACCGAACGTGTTCGCAACAGCCTGTTGCAGACGGACCTGTGCCATCGCGAAAGCGAATTTTTCGACTTGCAGGAAGAGGCGCGCACGCGTCTCGTCGACCTGTACGGTCTCGACGCGAGCGAATGGCAAGCGGTGCTCATGACGGGCTCCGGTACGGCCGCTGTCGAAAGCATGACCGCCGCGCTGGTGCCGCAAAACGGCAAGCTGCTGGTGGTGGAAAACGGCGTGTACGGTGAGCGCATTTCGCAGATCGCGGCGCAGTACGGCATCGCGCACGAGTCGCTCAAGCACGACTGGATGCAGGCGCCCGACCTCGCGAAAATCGCCGAACGTCTCGACGCGGACAAAGCGTTCACACATGTTGCCGTCATTCATCACGAGACAACGACGGGGCGTTTGAACGACCTCGCGGCGTTGGGCACGCTGTGCCGTGCGCGCGGCTTGCGTTTGCTGGTGGACGGCGTGAGCAGCTTCGGCGCCGAAGCGATCGATTTCGCCGACGCGAGCCTCGACGCGGTCGCCGCGACGGCCAACAAATGTTTGCACGGCGTGCCGGGTGCCTCGTTCGTGCTGGTGCGCCGCGCCGCGCTCGCGCAGGCGGCGAGCCGCACGTACTACCTCGACCTCGGGCGGCTCGCGCGCTTGCAGGATCAGCGCAACACGCCGTTCACGCCGTCGGTTCATGCGTACTACGCGCTCGTCGAAGCACTGCGCGAGGTCGCCGACGAAGGCGGCTGGCGCGCCCGTCATGCGCGTTACGCGGCGCTCGCGGAACAGGCGCGCGCGGGACTGGCCGAGCGCGGCATCGGCAGCGTGCTGGCGCCGGCGGAATCGTCGGTGGTGTTGCGTGCATACCGGCTGCCGAACGGCGTCACGTATCCGCAATTGCACGATGCGCTGAAGGCGCGCGGATTCGTCATCTATGCGGGACAGGGCGGGCTGTCAGCCGAGCTGTTCCGTATTTCGACGATGGGCAATATCCACGCCGCCGACATCGACCGGCTGTTGCAGGGCTTTACCGAACTGACGCGCTGAGCGCTGCGCAGCTGGCTCACACAGGGTCTTTGTCCGGCGGCCCTTCCGGGCGCTGCGGCTCTTCGGTGTGATGACCGGGCGATGGCGGCGTCAGCGGATCGCCTTCCGGATCGCGGGTCGGATCGGCGTTAGGGTCGGGGATCGGGCTTGTATGCATGTCGTAGCTCATTGCATCACCTGTGGTTGAGAACTCTGCGATAGCGGGACTGCGTCCGGCGTTCTCTTCAAGCGTAGACGCTTCCTGTCAGGCTTGACCGCCAGAGTTGCTGCGCTGATCGTCCTGTTTACTTCTTCACGCGACGGCCGACGGTGAGGTGCCAATAGCGCTCGGCGGCAAAAACGTCCTCGTAGTTGCCGGCGCCGAACGCGCGCAACTGGCTCTGATACGCATTGACCGCTTCGCGCTTGATCTGTCCGCGGCGCTGTGCGTCGATCGTGTGTCCGGCGCTCGGATTGGCCGGCGTCGCCACGATGCCGCGCTGCGCGAGATCGGCAAGCCGTGCCTGCACGACACCCGGCGTGCGCCGGTGAATGGCTTCCTCGTAGCCGAACCATTCGAGATGCGACAGGCGCGGCAGGATCTCGCAGCATGCTTCGAATACGCGCACATGGTCGTCGTGAAACAGGCCGAGCGGCATCAGCAACGTGTTCGCCGTGGTTCGGTAAATGGTTTCCTCTAACGCCGCTGCCATTTTGCTGATCGACGGCGAGTCGGAATACTGACTGTCGCGAAACGGCATTCGCAGCGGAATCGCATCGAGCAATTCAAGCGCGCGATTGTCTTCGAGCGTGCGCTCGTGAATTGCCTCATGTGCGTCGCTGAAGCCCGACTTTTCGTCCCATTCGGTACGCATCGTATGCTCGGGCGGCGCGGCGAAGACCGTACAAACCGCAGCGTCGGGATGCGCGGCGAGCAATGCGCCGCAACTAAAGACGGCGTCGTCGAAATGAGGTGACACGATGAAAAGGCGCGGACTGGTTTCGCTCATGGGAAGTCGGGTGGTTTCGGAACGTGCGCCGCGTGAGCGGCGTAGCGTTGCGTGACAATCGCGGCGTCACATCAGCTTAGGCGGAATTAGAACGAGTTGCGCGGCTGATTCGCAGTCTACGAACGGTTCCGATTGCATTGAGCATTAATCATGTTCCGCGCAAGCCTCATGCCTGAGGCCCTTTCACTTTCAGCGGGCGGTCAGCGCAGAGCCCGCAAATCGTCGGGCGTGTCTATATCGCGCAAGATTCCGGCGTCGTCGACATCTAGCCTCATGACGCGTTCGGAGCCGAGCAACGAGCGCGCGCCGCTGTCGCCGTCGAGGCACAGCAGCGCGTCGCGGTAGTCCACGCCAAACCCTACGGGATGGCCGCGCTGCCCGTCGTAAAACGGCGCCACGATCGGCGCGCCGCCGTCAAGCGCGCGCGCCACCGCTTCGATCGTGGTGATCTCGATGCGCGGCATGTCGGCGAGCGCGACGATCCAGCCCTCGGCGTCCTCACTCGCCTGAATACCTGCAGCGAGGCTTGCACCCATGCCGCGTTCGGCCCCGGGCGCGAACGCCACGTCGCAGCCCGCATCGTTCAAAAGCCGCGCAAGCGCCTCAGCGCCCGGCCGCACCACGGCCAGCACGTGCGGCACGACCCTCAGTAGCCGGTGCGCCGCTTCCTGCGCGACCGGCGTGCCGTCGGGCAGCCGCGCAAGCAGCTTGTTTTGCAGGCCGTGCGGATCGAAGCGGGAGCCGATCCCGGCCGCGAGCAATATGCCAGTGGCGAGCGACGCGTAAGCCATGGATGGGCACCGTTGAGTAAGATGCCACCGATTGTGCGGCGCAACGCACCGCGAGGCAAGCGGCCCGCGCAGCGCGCTCAGACCTGCGTCGTCGTCATCACCTTGTCGAGTGTTATCGGAAGATCGCGCACGCGCACACCGGTTGCGTGGTACACCGCGTTGGCAAGCGCGGCGCACACGCCCGTAATGCCGATCTCGCCGATGCCCCGCACGCCGAGGGAATTGATGTACGGGTCCGGCCGGTCGAGAAACGTGATATCCAGCGCGCCGATGTCGGCATTCACTGGCACGTGGTACTCGGCGAGATTTGCGTTCGTGAAACGCCCATAGCGCGTATCCAGCGAGGTTTCCTCCTGCAACGCCGCACCCACGCCCCATACAATGCCGCCGAGCATCTGGCTGCGTGCGGTTTTCTCATTGAGCACGCGGCCCACGTCGTACACGCCGACCACGCGCGGCACGCGAATCGTGCCGAGGTCCGCGTCCACATGCACTTCGACGAACACCGCGCCGAACGAGTGAAACGAGTACTTCTGCTTCTCGCCGCCCGGCTTGACGGTGGACATCGCCTCGATCGGTTTGCCGCCGGAGCGCGCGACGATCGCCGCCGCGGGATCGCGCTTCGACGGTTGCGAGCGGCTCGTTACCCAGCCGTTCTCCACGGTGATGTCGTCGAGCGCCATGCCGTGCACGGGCGACGCAGGGTCCGCCAATGCCAGCGCGATGAGCCGCGCGCGCGCTTCGGTCGCGGCGTCGCGCACGGCCGGCGAAACGCTCGCCGCCGATTGCGAGCCGCCCGACACCGGCGCCTTTGGCAGCGACGAATCGCCGAGCGCAAAGTGGATGTTTTCCGGCGCGAAGCCAAGCGCGTCCGCGGCGACCTGGGTCATCACCGTGTACGTTCCAGTGCCGATGTCCTGCGTGCCCGAGGCCACCATCGCAGTGCCGTCGGGCAAAATTCGCGCGATGGCGCTCGCTTCGCTGCGATTAGCCGGGTAGGTCGCGGTCGCCATTCCCATGCCAATCAGCGTATTGCCGTCACGCATGGAACGCGGTGCGGGGCTGCGCCGCGACCAGCCGAATTTCTCCGCGCCGATCTGATAGCACTCACGCAACGACTTGCCCGACCAGGGCTTGTTTTCCTGCGGATCGGCTTCCGCATAGTTCTTCAGGCGCAGCGCTAGCGGGTCCATTTTGAGCGCGACCGCCAGTTCGTCCATTGCGGATTCCAGCGCAAACGAGCCGGTCGTCTCGCCCGGCGCGCGCATGAAGGTCGGCGTGCCGACGTTGAGCGGCACGAGCCGGTGCGTGGTCACCTGGTTCGGCACCGCATACAACATACGCGTGACCATGCAGCACGTCTCGGTCCAGTCTTCGATCATGGACGTGTTCGAAATGCTGTCGTGACGCATGGCGCTCAGCGTGCCGTCGCGCCGCGCGGCCAGCACGAGGCGCTGTTCGGTGCGCGGACGTGCACCGACCGGACCGAACATTTGCGGCCGCTCGAGCACGAGCCGCACCGGACGCCCGGTCTGTTTCGCGGCCATCGCGCACAAGGACACATGCGACCAGGACGAGCCCTTGCAGCCAAATCCGCCGCCGACGAACGGCGAGATCACGCGTATGTCGCCAGGCGAAATGCCGAGCGTTCGGGCCACCGCCTGCGCTTCGCCGCTCACGCCCTGGGTCGAATCGTAGAGCGTAAGCTGCGGGCCGTCCCAACGCGCCATGGTCGCGTGCGGCTCCATTGGATTGTGATGCTCGATGGGCGTCGTGTAGGTTGCGTCGATATGCACCGCGCTGTTCTGCATGCCGTCTTCGAAGCTGCCACGCTGCGTATCCGTTTGACGCCCTTGCGGTTTGTCCGGCGCATGTGCATTTGCCTTCGCCTGTGCGAAGTCGAGCGTGGCCGGCGTGCTCTGATACGTGATGCGCAACCGGCGCGCGGCATCGGTCGCATGTTCGAGCGTATCGGCGACGACTACCGCCACCGGCTCGTTGTTGTAATGCACCTGGTTGTCCTGCAGGAGCGACAGTCGACGCCCCGCAGGCGGGGCCAGTTGCGCCTTGCCGCCGTTCGGCAGACGCGGTGCGTTCTGATGCGTCATGACGAGCAGCACGCCGGGCACGGCCTGCGCGCGGCTTGCGTCGATCGACGCAATCGTGCCGCGTGCAATCGTGCTCGTCACGAGCACCGCGTGGGCGAGACGCGCTTCCGGAAATTCCGCGGCATAGCGTGCTTCGCCGGTTACTTTGAGTAGACCGTCGATGCGGTCGAACGGTTGACCGATCAGCGTCATGCGACACCTCCTGCGCGGCCGGCGGCCTGATTCACTGCACGCACGATCGCGCGTTGCGCGAGCTGCACCTTGAAGCGGTTGTCGGCGAGCGGCCGGGCATCGCGCAATGCAGCGGCAGCGGCGTTGGTGAGCGCGGCTTGTGTCAGCGGCTGTCCGTTCAGCATCTGTTCCGCTGCACTCGCGCGCCACGGTTTGTGCGCGACGCCACCCAAGGCCACGCGGATGGCGCCGATCCGCTCGCCGTCCAGTTCCAGGGCCGCCGCCACGGACACCAGGGCGAAGGCATAGGAGGCCCGGTCGCGAATCTTCAAATAGTGCGCGTGGCGGCTGAAACGCGGCCGAGGCAATTCGATGGCGGTAATCAGCTCATCGTCCTCCAGGCAGTTGTCGCGCTGCGGGTGGTGGTCGGGCAGCACGTGGAAATCGGCGAAGGCGATCTGCCGCTCACCGCCACGCCCACGCACATGCACGCGGGCCTCCAGCGCGGCCAGGGCCACGCACAGGTCGGACGGATGGACCGCGACACACTCAAGGCTGGCACCGAGGATCGCGTGGTTGCGATTGAGCCCGGTGCGCGCAGGACAACCCGTGCCAGGCTCGCGTTTGTTGCACGGCGTGGTGCTGTCGTAGAAGTAATGGCAGCGGGTGCGTTGCAGCAGGTTGCCGCCGGTGCTGGCCATGTTGCGCAGTTGCGGCGAAGCCCCGGCGAGCACAGCCTGGACCAGCAGCGGATAGTCGCGCTCGATCGCCGGATGCCAGGCCAGGTCGGCGTTGCTCACCAGCGCGCCAATCAGTAACCCGCCGTCGGCTGTGGCGGTGATCTCGCGCAGCGGCAGGCCGGTGATGTCGATGATCCGCTCGGGGCGGGCGACGTTTTCCTTCATCAGGTCCAGCAGATTGGTGCCGCCGGCAATAAAGCGGGCCGTCGGGCCGGCGAGTTGCAGCGCCTGTTCGATGCTGGAGGGCTTGCTGTAGGCAAAGGGCGTCATGGGCGCGACCCTCCGCTGGCGGGCAAGGCCTCCTCGACCGCGGCGAGGATATTGCTGTAGGCGCCGCAACGGCACAGGTTGCCACTCATGCCCTCCTGGATGTCAGCGCGGCTATGCGCCCTGCCCTCTCGCGCCAGCCCCACCGCCGAGCAGATCTGCCCGGGCGTGCAGTAGCCGCACTGGAAGGCATCGTGGGTGATGAACGCTTGTTGCATCGGGTGCAGCGTGTCGCCGTCGGCGAGGCCTTCGATGGTGGTCAGCTCATCGCCGTCGCACATCACCGCCAGGGTCAGGCAGGCATTGACCCGGCGCCCGTTGCGCAACACGGTGCAGGCGCCGCACTGACCGTGGTCGCAGCCCTTCTTGGTGCCGATCAGGTCCAGCTGTTCGCGGAGCAGGTCGAGCAGGGTCAGCCAAGGCGGCACGCTCAGTTGCCGCTGCTCGCCATTGATCAGCAGGCTGATCCCGTGGCTCGCCGGCGCGGGGTTGTTCTGGGTCATGACAAAGGCCTCACGGTCGGTATGCTTGTGTGCTGCTTTTTCAGGTCCGACCGGGAGGCTGACAGATGCGTTCAAAGCGATTGACGGAGGGTTGCGTCGCCCTGGTGCTGGGCGCGGGGCGCGGCCGGCGGTTCGGCAGCGACAAGCGCCTGGCCCGCCTGCCTTCGGGGGAGACCTTGCTGGCGGCGACACTGGCGCGGGTGCTGGAGGTATTCGAACGCGT
>Ga0256893_1000613_pt1 | contig 11573 bp, 8 predicted proteins | sample MC6MC0666MT_FD_190201 | JGI IMG/M metagenome (GOLD analysis project Ga0256893, IMG submission 190201) | Metatranscriptome of enriched soil aggregate microbial communities from Iowa State University, Ames, United States - MC6-MC0666-MT... | ecosystem: Environmental > Terrestrial > Soil >... | reverse complement strand
CGGCTCTCGGGCCTGATGGTTTTCAAGGGCAAGACCGCAGGGGTGGTCGAGTGGCTCGACGGCAATACGCGCGTGATCGAGCGCATCGGGATCGACACGCTGCAGCAGCTGGGCGTGCGCGTCGAAGTCGTTGGCCCGGCCGTCAAGCTGAGCATGGGCGGATGGAACGCACTTGCCACCATGTGGCCCGTCGAGTCTGAAGGCCGGGTGTCGGATTACAGGCAAGCCTCCATGCGGACGGCCGCAGATGGCGGCCTGCCGCCATCGCAGGCTGTCCCTTCGGGCGATCGGTCTTCTGTCGTTTCGCCCTCTGGTTTGTCGATCATCGACGGAGCGAAGGCCGGTTCGGGTGATCCTTCGGCCGCAGCAACCGGAGAGCCTGCGAGGCCGCGTGTGCCCGCTGGCTCGAAGTGGTCGTTTCAGACTGGCGGGTAGGCCTTACGTGCCCCGGGCCAAGCCAATCCCTTCCTGCTAAGCGGTATTCCGGGGACCCGCTTGCGGGGGAAAGACCTTCGCGCACCCTGTACCCGGCAATTCTTCGGAGTGGTCGTTAGTCCACTCGCATGTCTGGCAGGTTGCTCGTGCTGGGCCTGTTGCGCTCGATATTTCGTGTGGTTCTTTCCCCGCGCTGTGCGTCGCGCATGCCGTCACGGACGCCCCACCGGATGATCAGGTAGAGGATGTATAGGCTGATCAGCGTACCGATGATCGATAGCGCCATCCAGCCCACGGCCCACGCCGCCAAAGTGCTTTCGAAGCCGCTCCCTGTGCGCATGTTCATCCTTCGTTACAGTGTTGAAAACTTATTGTTACATGTCCCGGAGGAGTGGCTCTTGTTGATCGGATATGCGCGTGTCTCCACCAGCGAGCAGGAGACTCATTTGCAGCTGGACGCGTTACGCGCTGCTGGTGTGGCAAAGGTGTTTGCGGAGAAGGGGAGTTCCGTTGGGCCTCGGCCTGAGCTGCGCCGGGCATTGGCGAGCATGGCCGAGGGGGACGTGCTCGTGGTGTGGAAGCTGGACCGACTTTCGCGCGGGCTGGTTGATTTGCTCGGCTTGATCGAGCAGCTCAAGGCAAGCGGCTGCGGCTTCCGATCATTGACTGAACCTATCGACACGACTAACCCGCTTGGGGTTTTTATGCTCCAAGTCCTTGGTTCGGTCGCCCAGTTGGAGCGCTCATTGATACGCCAGCGTGTGCTTGCTGGGCAGGTTTCTGCCTATCAGCGTGGAGTGCGCTGGGGTGGTAGCGCGCGGAAGCTGAATGAGCATCAGGTCGCGGAGCTTCGAAGGATGAAGAGTGAAGGGGTGCCCGTCAGCGTGTTGATGGAGCTATTTGGTATCGGACGGTCAACAGTGTTCGACTATGTCAGCGTCAGGCGTGTGAGTGGGCGGGCCCGGATGCCGGTGTTGGGCCAATTGGTCAATGCGAATGCTGCCGGGGTTTCTTCGCCCCCTTCTTCAGGGTAAATGTCCGCTTGAAGTAGGATGCAATGAGACCATTATCCGCACCCGAACCCCTCCGTTTCCATGACAGAACCGACCCTTCACGACGTGGCCTGCAACGACGCCCAGGGCGGTCATCGCATGGCCTATTGGCAATGGGGCGACGCGCACAGCGCGCATGTCGTGGTCTGCGTGCACGGGCTGACCCGGCAGGGCCGCGATTTCGACGTGCTCGCGCAAGCCATCGTGGCGCGCGCGGGCGGCGACGTGCGCGTGGTCTGTCCCGACGTGGTCGGGCGCGGCCGCAGCGATTGGCTGCGCGACCCTGCTTTCTATCAAGTGCCTGTGTATGCGGCTGACATGGTGGCGCTGATCGCGCAACTGCACGGCGAGCATCCCATCGACACGCTCGACTACGTCGGCACAAGCATGGGCGGGCTGATCGGCTTCGTGCTGGCCGGCCACAAGGAGCTGCCGCTGCCGCGGCCCATTCGCCGTTTCGTCGCGAACGATGTCGGCCCCACGGTCGAGCCCGCCGCCATCCAGCGCATCGGCGCGTATGTGGGCAAGAGCGGCCAGTTTCCGAGCGTGCAGGCCGCGGCCGATGCGATGTGGGCCCTGTCGACCACGTTCGGGCCGCACACGCCCGAGCAGTGGCGCGCGTTGTCGCAGCACATGGTGGTGCCGGCTTCTGAGCGCAGCGCCGACGGTGCCGCCAAGACCGCCAGTGCCGGCCCGGTGGGCGAGGGCGCCTGGGTGCTGCACTACGACCCGGCCATCGGCGTGCCGTTGCGCGCCATCACGCCCGAGATCGCGGCGCAGGGCGGGGCGGTGATGTGGAGCCTGTACGACGCCATCGAGGCGCGCGCGCTGCTCACGCGCGGCGCGGCGTCCGACCTGCTGTCGCCCGAAACGGCGGCCGCGATGACGCAGCGCGGGCCGCGTGCCACGCTCGTCGAGTTCGAGGGCGTGGGGCACGCGCCGACTTTCGTCGATCCCGCACAGGTCGCCGTCGTCACGAATTTCCTGTTCGATTGAGGGCATCGTGAAGCGAGAGTCTGCGAACCTTCAGACGGCACCCCTGTCCGACGGCGTCATGGTCGATTACCCGCTGTCGGCCGCCACGGCCGACCGCTCGCCGGTCATGGAGAACATGCTGGCGCGCGCCCGCGCGTTCGCCGAGCCGCTGATCGCCGACGAAAAACTCGACACCGGCGAGAACACGCTGGCGCACGCCGATGCCGTGGCCGCCATCGTCGCGAAGATGGGTGGCTCCGAGGCGATGCAGGCCGCGAGCTACCTCGTGTATTCGTGTCAGCACCTGAACCGCCCGCAGGAAGTGATCGCCAAGGTTTTCGGCGACAACTTCGCGGCGCTCGCGGTCGAGACCACCAAGCTCGTGCGCGTGCAGGAGCAGGCGCGCACGGCTTCGCAAGGACACCACGCCGAAGGCGCCGGCGCACAGACCGAGAACGTGCGCAAGATGCTGCTCGCGTTTTCGCGCGACCTGCGCGTCGTGATGCTGCGACTGGCCTCGCGCCTGCAGACGCTGCGGCATGCGGCGGCCAGCAAGCAGCCCGCGCCCGAGAGCGTGGCGCGCGAGTCGCTGCAGGTGTTCGCGCCGCTCGCGAACCGGCTGGGCATCTGGCAGGTGAAGTGGGAGATCGAAGATCTCTCGTTCCGCTTTCTCGAGCCCGAGACCTACAAGCTGATCGCACGCCTGCTCGACGAGAAGCGCATCGAGCGCGAAGGCCATGTCGAGCAGTTGCGCTCGCAGCTGGAGCACGAACTGCAGGCCGAAGGCGTCAAGGCCACGGTGCAGGGACGCCCGAAGAACATTTACAGCATCGTCAAGAAGATGCGCGGCAAGTCGCTCGATTTCGAGCAGGTCTTCGACATCCTCGCGCTGCGCGTGGTGGTGCCGGACGTGAAGGACTGCTATGCCGCGCTGGCCTGGGTGCACTCGCACTTCCAGCCCATCGACGAAGAGTTCGACGACTACATCGCACGGCCCAAGCCGAACGGCTACCAGTCGCTGCACACGGTGGTGCGCGAGATCGTCGACGGCAAGGTGGGCAAGCCGATCGAGATCCAGATCCGCACCGAGGAAATGCACGACCACGCCGAACATGGCGTGGCGGCGCACTGGGCCTACAAGGAGGCGGGCCACAAGGGCTACGCCGGTGTCTGGGCGAGCGGCGAGTACGACGCCAAGATCGCCGTCCTGCGCCAGCTGCTGGCCTGGGAGCGCGACCTGTCGGGCGGACTGCAGGGGCAGGGGCTGTTCGACGACCGCATCTATGTGCTCACGCCCGATGCCGCCATCGTCGAGTTGCCGCAGGGCGCGACGCCGGTCGACTTCGCCTACACGGTGCACACGACGCTGGGGCATCGTTGCCGCGGTGCGCGTGTCGATGGCGCGATGGTGCCGCTCAACACGCCGCTGTCGAACGGGCAGACGGTCGAGATCATGGCGGCCAAGGAAGGCGGGCCGTCGCGTGACTGGCTGAATGCCGAGCTGGGTTATCTGGCGAGCCACCGCGCACGCGCCAAGGTGCGTGCCTGGTTCAACGCACAGATCACGCACGAGACCGTGGCGCGTGGACGCGAAGCCGTCGAGAAGCTGCTGCAGCGGGAAGGCAAGACGGCCATGCGGCTCGAGGACCTTGCGTCGCAACTCGGCTTCAAGTCGGCGGACCATCTGTTCGAGGTGGTCGGCAAGGACGAGTTTTCGCTGCGCAACATCGAGACGCTGCTGCGTCCGCCCGAGCCGGCGCTGAACCCTGACGACGGCGTGCAGATCAAGAAGGCGCGCGGCAGCGAGAAGTCGGGCAAGGGCGGCGTGCTGGTGGTGGGCGTGTCGTCGCTGATGACGCAGCTTGCCAAGTGCTGCAAGCCGGCGCCGCCGGATGCGATCCGTGGCTTCGTCACGCGTGGCCATGGCGTCAGCGTGCATCGCGCGGATTGCAGCAACTTCCGCACGATGGCCGCGAAGGACGGCGAACGCGTGATCGATGTCGAATGGGGCCTGCCGAAGAAGGGCGCGGATGCACCGGTCTACGCAGTGGATGTGGCTGTGGAAGCGGCCGACCGCCAGGGCTTGCTGCGCGATATCTCCGACGTGTTCGCACGCGAGAAGATGAACGTGATCGGCGTGCAGACGCAGTCGATCAAGGGCACGGCGTGGATGACGTTCACCGTGGAAATCGCCGATGCCGCGCGTTTGACGCAGGTGTTGAGTGTGGTGACTGCAGTGACTGGCGTGCGATCTGCACGTCGGCGCTGAAAAGGGCCATTTCTCCTGCTATACTCGATGCTTCTCTTAGGCGCGTAGCTCAGTTGGTTAGAGCACCACCTTGACATGGTGGGGGTCGTTGGTTCGAATCCAATCGCGCCTACCAAATTCAAACACGGGTTGCAGCGATTTCGCTGCAACCCGTTCGTCGTTTGGACGACGTGTTTGTCTCTGGATTCGCCCGGTCGTCCTGAGCGATCGGCGCAAGCAAAAAACCTTTCACGGGTGGCCCTTCGCGCGGTGCAGGCAAGGTGCCTGAGCCATGTGGTTGTGCTACCTTGAGCGGTCTGCCAACCTTCTCGAATTTCCTTGATAAGCGATCTGATGAATACGCGATCAACGCCAGTTGATCGGGCGCACGCCGACCACCGCGTGGCCGCATTGCTCAAGCAGGCCCCTCTTGAATTCGCACGCGCGGTCTACGGCATCAATGACCTCGCCGCCGGTCGCGCCGACACCATGGCCGCACGCGAAGTCGCGCGTGCACAACGACAGGGCATGCCGGTGACCGAGGAGCGCGCCGAGCAGCGCGCACGCGCCTATCTTCCGACGGCGGGGCAGGAGCATTGCCCCCGGTGCTGGGTGGTCTACGGGCAGAAGATCCCGCTGCGATTCAGGTTGTCGACCCCGGAGCGCCCCGAAACTGCAGCGTGTCATGCGTGCGGTGCCGAGTACGCGACAGCGCCGGATGCCTGAAGAAGAATCACGGTCAGGGTAAACCTTGTCGCGATGCAGCAAAACCGCTCCCTAGAATCATCCGATGACATGGGCGTCCATGTGAAGGAGTCTGTAGTGCAGAGCAAGAAGTCCGGGGTGAAGCCGGTCCAGCGTGTGATCAAGAAGTACCCCAACCGACGGCTCTACGACACGGAGACATCCACGTACATCACGCTGACCGAAGTCAAGCAGCTGGTCATCAAGAACGCGCAGTTCGTGGTGCGCGACGCCAAGACCGGCGACGACCTCACGCGCAGCATCCTGCTGCAGATCATCCTGGAAGAAGAAGCCGGTGGCGCGCCGATGTTCACCGAGCAGGTGCTGGCCAACATCATCCGTTTCTACGGCCAGGCCATGCAGGGCTACATGGGCCCGTACCTCGAGAAGAACATCCAGGCCATGACCGAGATGCAGGCCCAACTCGCCGAAAAGGCCGAAGGCCTGACGCCCGAGATGTGGTCGCGCTTCATGACCATGCAGTCGCCGATGATCCAGGGGCTGATGGGCAACTACGTCGAGCAATCGAAGAACGTCTTCCTGCAGATGCAGGAGCAGATGCAGAAAAACACCGAGCAGGTGCTGGGCGCCTTTGGCATCAAGCGCCCCTGAGCGCCGTGCGGCGGCCCGCCCGAATGGGGTGACTGCCCGATGAATGCCCCGCTGTCACCGATAGCTGGGACAATAGAGGCCTATGAGCGAAGTTGCCTCCCCTGAACGTACCGTCACGCCGACCGCCCCCAAGGTCGGCTTCGTCAGCCTTGGTTGCCCCAAGGCCTTGACCGATTCCGAATTGATCCTGACCCAGCTGAGTGCCGAGGGCTATCAAACCGCCAAGACTTTCGAGGGCGCCGACCTCGTCATCGTCAACACCTGCGGCTTCATCGACGATGCCGTGAAGGAAAGCCTGGACACCATCGGCGAAGCGCTCGCCGAGAACGGCCGCGTGATCGTCACCGGCTGCCTGGGCGCCAAGACCGGCGACCAGGGCGGCAACCTCGTGCGCCAGATGCATCCCAGCGTGCTGGCCGTCACCGGCCCGCATGCCACGCAGGAGGTGATGGATGCCGTGCACGCCAACCTGCCGAAGCCGCACGATCCGTTCATCGACCTCGTGCCGAACACCTTCGGCGTGGCCGGCCTCAAGCTGACGCCGCGGCACTACGCTTACCTGAAGATCAGCGAAGGCTGCAACCACCGCTGCACCTTCTGCATCATTCCCTCGATGCGCGGCGACCTGGTCTCGCGTCCGGTGGGCGATGTGCTCAGCGAAGCCAAGGCCCTGTTCGAGGGCGGCGTGAAGGAACTGCTGGTGATCAGCCAGGACACCTCGGCCTACGGCGTCGACGTGAAGTACCGCACCGGCTTCTGGGATGGCAAGCCGGTCAAGACCCGCATGCTCGAACTCGTGCGCACGCTGGGCGAGATCGCCGAGCCGTACGGCGCCTGGGTGCGCCTGCACTACGTCTACCCGTACCCGAGCGTCGACGAAATCATTCCGTTGATGGCGAGCGGCCAGGTGCTGCCGTACCTCGACGTGCCGCTGCAGCACAGCCACCCTGACGTGCTCAAGCGCATGAAGCGACCGGCCAGCGGCGAAAAGAATCTGGAGCGGATCGCGCGCTGGCGCGAGACCTGCCCCGAACTCGTGATCCGCAGCACGTTCATCGCCGGTTTCCCGGGCGAGACGGAGCAGGAGTTCGAGCACCTGCTCGACTTCATCCGCGAAGCCGAGATTGATCGTGCGGGCTGCTTTGCCTACAGCCCGGTCGAAGGCGCCACTGCCAACGACATTCCGGGCATGCTGCCCGAGGCCGAGCGCGAAGCGCGCCGCGCCCGCTTCATGGAAGTGGCCGAGGCCGTGTCGATCGCCAAGCTGCAAAAGCGCGTCGGCTCGACGATGCAGGTGCTGGTCGATTCAGCGCCGGCGCTGGGCCGCAAGGGCGGGGTGGGGCGCACGTACGCCGATGCACCGGAGATCGACGGCACTGTTCGCCTCCTGCCGCCCGAGAAGATCAGCAAGACGATGAAGGTCGGCGAGTTCACGCGTGCACGCATCGTGGGCGCTGAAGGCCACGACCTGATCGCGTTGCCCGTTTGATGCGCCTGATTCAAGCGGCCAAGAAAAAAGCCACCGGAGGCCGGTGGCTTTTGTCAGAAGACCTGGTAAGGGTCTGTTCAATCTTGGTGCCCAGAAGAGGACTCGAACCTCCACGATGTTACTCGCTAGTACCTGAAACTAGTGCGTCTACCAATTCCGCCATCTGGGCTGATTTTGCTTCTCAGCAAAGACTACGATTATATACACAAATTTGGCGCACTCTTTTGAGCGTGTCGAAATTTCAGCTTCTGCGCGACATCGCTCGCGCGGCGGGTGTCCTGCCGAAGGCGGGTGGGTGCGATCGTGCGTGCATGGCCGGCGTCGAGGGGTGCGATCTGACGATCGCGTCGCCCGTTTGATGCAGTTTCGAGCGGCCATGAAAAAAGCCACCGGAGACCGGTGGCTTCAATCGGATGACCTGGTAAAGGTCTGTTTAAACTTGGTGCCCAGAAGAGGACTCGAACCTCCACGATGTTACTCGCTAGTACCTGAAACTAGTGCGTCTACCAATTCCGCCATCTGGGCCCACATGACTGCAGAAGCAGCCACGTTTTGAATTTCAGGAAAGAAGGAGATCATATCAAAAATAATGTCACTTCCAGCAGCTTGTTGGATGAAATCGAAGGAACTGTTCAAGGACATCGCGACGGGCACGGCTTCGTGCAGCGCGACGACGGCGAGGCAGATATCTACCTGCCTCCGAACGAGATGCGCGCGGTGTTGCACAAGGATCGCGTCAAGGCGCGCATCGTGCGACAGGACCGTCGCGGCCGCCCCGAGGGGCGCGTGGTCGAGATCGTCGAGCGACCCGAGCAGCCCATCATCGGCCGCCTGTTGCACGAAGGCGGGATCTGGCTCGTTGCACCTGAGGACAAGCGCTACGGCCAGGACGTCCTGATCCCGAAGGGAGCCACCGGCCCCGCCAAGGTCGGCCAGGTCGTGGTCGTCCAGCTCACCGAGCCACCGGCTTTGTTCGGCCAGCCCGTGGGCCGCGTGAGAGAAGTGCTGGGCGAGATCGACGACCCCGGCATGGAAATCGAGATCGCCGTGCGCAAGTACGGCGTGCCGCATGAGTTTTCCGCGGAGTGCCTGGCGCAGGCCAAGGCGCTGCCCGAGAAGGTGCGCCCCGCCGACAAGAAGGGCCGCATCGACCTCACCGACGTGCCGCTCGTCACCATCGACGGCGAAGACGCCCGCGACTTCGACGACGCCGTGTACTGCGAGCCCGCGAAGGTGGGCCGTGGCAAGGGCTGGCGCCTGTTGGTGGCCATCGCCGACGTCAGCGCCTATGTGCAGACCGGCTCCGCCATCGACATCGATGCGTACGACCGCGCCACCAGCGTCTACTTCCCGCGCCGCGTGATTCCGATGCTGCCCGAGAAGCTGTCGAACGGCCTGTGCTCGCTCAACCCCGAGGTCGAGCGCCTGTGCATGGTGTGCGACATGCTGGTTGCCGCCGACGGCGAGATCTACGCCTACCAGTTCTATCCGGCCGTGATGTTCAGCCACGCGCGCTTCACGTACACCGAAGTCGCCGCCATCCTCGGCAACACGCGTGGCCCCGAAGCCGCCAAGCGCAAGGACCGCGTCAAGGACCTGCTGAACCTCGCCGACGTCTACAAGGCCCTGCTCAAGCAGCGCGGCAAGCGCGGCGCGGTCGACTTCGAAACCACTGAGACGCAGATCATCTGCGACGACGCCGGCCGCATCGAGAAGATCGTGCCGCGCACGCGCAACGAGGCACACCGCCTGATCGAGGAGGCGATGCTCGCCGCCAACGTCTGCAGCGCCGACTTCATCGCCGAAGGCAAGCACCCGGGCCTGTTCCGCGTGCACGAAGGCCCGACGCCCGAGAAGAAGGAAATCCTGCGCGGCTACCTGAAGGCCATGGGCGTCGGCCTGAGCATCACCGACGAGCCGCGTCCCGGCGAGTTCCAGGCGATCGCCGAAGCCACCAAGGAGCGCCCCGACGCGCAGCAGATCCACACCATGCTGCTGCGCTCGATGCAGCAGGCGATCTACACGCCGATCAACAGCGGCCACTTCGGCCTGGCCTACGAGGCCTACACGCACTTCACCAGCCCGATCCGTCGCTACCCCGACCTGCTGGTGCATCGCGTGATCAAGGCGATCCTCGGCAAGACGCGCTACCAGTTGCCGATGCTGCCAACGCCCGGCGAGGCGCATGCCAAGCTGGCCAAGCGGCTCGCCTCGCGCGTCAAGGCGCCGACCAACAAGCCGCAGAAGGCGACCGTCGCGCCCAGCAAGGAAGTGCTGGCCTGGGAAGCCGCCGGCCTGCATTGCAGCGCCAACGAGCGCCGCGCCGACGAAGCCAGCCGCGATGTCGAGGCCTGGCTCAAGTGCAAGTACATGCGCGAGCACCTCGGCGAGGAATACGGCGGCGTGGTCACCGCAGCTACCACCTTCGGCATCTTCGTCACGCTCGATGCGATGTACGTCGAGGGCCTGGTCCACATCACCGAGCTCGGCGGCGAGTACTTCAAGTTCGACGAGATGCGCCAGGAGTTGCGCGGCGAGCGCACCGGCATCCGCTACGCCATCGGCACGCGGGTGCGGGTGCAGGTGAGCCGCGTCGACCTCGATGGCCGCAAGATCGACTTCCGCCTCGTGCGCGAAGGCGAGGACCTGACTTCGCGCGCCATGAAGGACAAGGGCGGCGCACCGGTGAAGGCGTCGGCCAAGCGAAGCTCCCGCCACAAGGCGGAGGCCGGTGGCGAGTCGCGAGCGGAGCACGGTGGCGGCGGCGCTGCCGCAGTGCCCGCCGGTCCGCAATCGGCCATGCAGGCCTTCAAGTCGGCGGTGAAGAAAGCTGCCAACAAGATGCAGGGCAAGGGACGCAAGCCTCGCCGTGGATGAGATGCGCCGTGCACACTACGTGTTTACCGTGTGTATGGACCAGCTGAAAAGGAGACATGAAGCATGAGCGTGGAAAACAACAAGGGCCGCATCGCGATCGTCACGGGCGCCGGGTCGGGCATCGGCCGCGCGGCCGCGCTGGCCCTGCTGGCTGACGGCTGGAGCGTGGCCCTTGCGGGGCGTCGCCTCGAGCCGCTGGAGCAGGTGGCGGAAGAGTCGGGCGCGGGTGCGCGCGCCTTCGCGGTGCCCACCGACGTGGCCAATGCCGACTCGGTGCAGGCGCTGTTCGGCGCCACGGTCGAGCGCTTCGGGCGCGTCGATCTGCTGTTCAACAACGCCGGCGTGGGCAACCCGCCGGGACCGTTCGAGGACTGGACGCCCGAGCAGTGGAAGGGCGTGGTGGACATCAACCTCACCGGCATGTTCTTCTGCATCCAGCAGGCCTTCCGCACGATGAAGGCGCAGACGCCCCGGGGCGGCCGCATCATCAACAACGGGTCGATCTCGGCGACCACGCCGCGGCCGAATTCCGCCGCCTACACCTCGACCAAGCACGCGGTCGAAGGGCTGACCAAGACCGCCTCGCTCGACGGCCGCAAGTACGACATCGCGGTGGGGCAGGTGGACGTGGGCAATGCCATGACCGAGCTGGCCGCGCGCATGGCCACCGGCGTGCCGCAGGCCAACGGCGAGCTCGCGATCGAGCCGCTGATCGACGTCAAGATCGTCGGCCAGTCGGTGCTCTACATGGCGAACCTGCCGCTGGAAGCCAACGTGCTCTTCCACACCATCATGGCCACGAAGATGCCCTTCGTCGGGCGCGGCTGAGCCCTGCGCTCAGTCCGGTGCGCGGCGGGCCAGCGAGCCTGCCGTGAGCGGGGCTGCATCGGCCGGCCACAGGTCGGCGATGCGGCCGTGTTGCCAGACGGCTTCGCATGCCGCCTCGAACGCGGGGCGGCGCATCGCGAGCGCCGCGCCGATCATGCCGGCGAGCACATCGCCGGTGCCTGCGGTGGCGAGGCGGGCATTGCCGGTCGAGTTGATGACCGGCGGCTCGTCGCCCGCATCGGCAATCACTGTTCCAGACCCCTTGAGCACTGTCACCACGCCGAAGCGCGATGCCAGCGCACGGGCCGCGGCG
>Ga0256893_1000603_pt1 | contig 11683 bp, 9 predicted proteins | sample MC6MC0666MT_FD_190201 | JGI IMG/M metagenome (GOLD analysis project Ga0256893, IMG submission 190201) | Metatranscriptome of enriched soil aggregate microbial communities from Iowa State University, Ames, United States - MC6-MC0666-MT... | ecosystem: Environmental > Terrestrial > Soil >... | reverse complement strand
CTCGAATATTTTTTGCTTTCCCATATCAAATGTTAGGTATTGCAAGGTTTCAGCTGTTCCATTGGCAGCCTAGAAAGTGTCTTGGCTACTGTTTTGGTATTTTTCAAAATACTGAATTGCAGTCTGTAATGCTGCGATGACCTGTTGTGGATGAGCCGCATTTAAAGACTGTTTGGCTTTTTCTAAAGTATTGTGCGCAATCTTTTCATCGGGTAATTTATTTTGTGTATTTTGAAGCTGATTATGATTCTGCCTAGGCTTTTGCATAGAATCATCAACACTCGCGTTCTGTGCATATACTGGATATATAGCACTACAGCCAAGCATACTGATGCTGACTAAATACATATTTAATGTCATGTTTTATTTTCTTTTTTTATTATTAATTTTAGCTAAAGTAAAACATAAAAAAAACCCACTCAAAAGAGTGGGCTTCGATAAAAACTAAAAATTAGTTCTTTTCTTTGTCTACGATTTTGTTGGCTTGAATCCAAGGCATCATCGCGCGTAATTTACCGCCAGTCACTTCAATACCGTGAGCTGCGTTTTGACGGCGACGAGCTGTCATAGATGGATAGTTCAATGCACCTTCTTGGATGAACATCTTCGCATATTCACCTGATTGGATACGTTTAAGTGCATTACGCATCGCTTCACGTGATTGCTCGTTAATCACTTCAACGCCAGTCACATATTCACCATATTCAGCATTGTTAGATACTGAATAGTTCATGTCTGCAATACCGCCTTCAAACATTAAATCAACGATTAATTTAAGTTCGTGCAAGCACTCGAAATAAGCCATTTCAGGTGCATAACCCGCTTCAACAAGCGTTTCATAACCCATTTTAACCAATTCAACAGCACCACCACAAAGTACTGCTTGCTCACCAAATAAGTCAGTTTCAGTTTCTTCACGGAATGAAGTTTCGATGATACCTGTACGACCACCACCTACACCTGAAGCGTAAGAAAGTGCAACGTTACGTGCATTACCAGAAGCATCTTGATGAATCGCGATAAGATCAGGTACACCTGAACCACGTTGGAATTCTGAACGTACAGTATGACCTGGTGCTTTTGGTGCAACCATGATCACGTCTAAATCTTTACGTGGAACAACTTGGTTATAAAGTACAGCGAAACCATGTGCAAATGCTAAAGTCGCACCTTCTTTGATGTTTGGTTCGATCACATCACGATAAAGCTGTGATTGAAACTCATCTGGTGTCAAGATCATCACTAAATCAGCTTGAGCAACAGCAGCTGGAACTTCAGCAACTTTAAGGCCTGCATTTTCAGCTTTTTTCCAAGAAGTAGAACCAGCACGTAAACCAACAGTAACGTCTACACCTGAGTCTTGAAGGTTTTGCGCGTGAGCATGACCTTGTGAACCATAACCAATGATCGCTACTTTTTTACCTTGGATGATAGATAAGTCGCAGTCTTTATCATAAAAAATTTGCATTGCTGTCTCCGCTAAAATGCTGTGTTTCCTCTTCCTATCCTGAAGATTATTGTTTTGAATCTTCTAGTCTAAGTCCCTCTCCTATTGCGAGGAGAGGTTATACATGAGGGAATAAAAAATCAAATAATTAATTACTGGTTGGGGTGCAACTAAAGTGAAAGAACTTTTTCACCACGAGCAATACCTGATACACCAGAACGAACAACTTCTAAAATTGTGTTTTCTGCAAGTGCATCAATAAAGCCATCAATTTTTTCAGTTGTACCCGCAATCTGAATGGTATAAGTCGTTGGTGTAACATCAACCACTTGAGCACGAAAGATATCCGCTGTGCGTTTAATTTCAGCACGTGCAGAACCCAAGGCTTTAACTTTAATTAGCATCAGCTCACGCTCAATGTGCGCGCCCTCTGATAAATCAACCACTTTAACCACTTCAACCAATTTATTCAGCTGTTTGGTGATTTGCTCAATTTTATGGTCATCACCATAAGTAGTTAATGTCAAACGTGACATGGTTGGATCTTCAGTTGGTGCGACATTTAAAGTTTCAATGTTATAACCACGTTGAGAGAACAACCCCACTAAACGAGAAAGCGCACCAGCTTCGTTTTCAACGAGTACAGAAATAATATGTCTCATTCAGTACGCTCCCCTTTAGACAACCACATATCTTGCATAGATTGACCTGCGATAAGCATTGGATATACATGCTCGGTACGATCAACCATCACGTTAATGAATACACATTTATCGTTAATCGCCATTGCTTCTCTAAGCTTAGATTCAAGCTCATCCGCATGGTCAATCTGGATACCTACATGACCGTAGGCTTCCATCAATTTTGGAAAATCTGGTAATGACTCAACATAAGAACTTGAATGACGTCCTTCATAGTTCATATCTTGCCATTGTTTCACCATACCCAAAGCACGGTTATTCAAGCAGAGAATTTTCACATTTAAGCCATATTGCTTACATGTAGAAAGTTCTTGGATACACATCTGAATCGATGCTTCACCAGTGATACACACCACTTGTTGATCTGGAAATGCAAGTTTCGCAGCCATGGCATAAGGTAAACCCACACCCATTGTGCCTAGACCACCTGAGTTGATCCATTGACGTGGACGTTTGTATTTGTAATACATCGCACCAAACATTTGATGCTGACCAACATCAGAAGTAATGATCGCTTCACCATTGGTTACTTTGTCTAATACTTCAACCACTTGTTGTGGTTTCATCACGCCATTTTCACCTGGCGCATAACGCAAACCATGTACTTTGCGCCATTCATTGATTTGTGACCACCATGCCGAGATTTCTTCAGGGTTTGGTTTAGAAACATTCATTTGTTTCAATTGAACCAACATCTCTTGAAGTACTGGCTCTACCGCACCCACGATTGGGATATGCGCCATAATGGTTTTTGAAATCGTCGCTGGGTCGATATCAATATGAATCACTTTTGCGTTGGTACAGAACTTCGCTGGATTATTGGTTACACGGTCATCAAAACGCGCACCGATCGCCAAGATAACATCAGCATTATGCATACTCATATTGGCTTCATATGTACCATGCATACCCAACATACCCAAGAATTGCTCATCATCGCCAGGGAATGCACCCAAACCCATCAGCGTATTGGTCACTGGGTAATTCAACAAATGCGCCAATTCAGTCAGTAATGCAGAAGCATTGCCCTGAACAACACCACCACCCGTATAAATCACAGGGCGTTTGGCATTAATAAGCTCATCAATAGCTTTACGAATTTGACCAGAATGACCTCGGTGAGGTGGCTGATAAGAGCGCATCTTCACTTTTTCAGGATATTCATAAGCAAATTTGTCGACAGGATTAGTAACATCCTTCGGAATATCAACCACAACAGGACCCGGACGACCTGAAGCAGCAATATAAAATGCTTTTTTAATAACGGCAGGAATTTCACTTGCATGACGCACTTGGAAACTATGTTTTACAATCGGACGAGAAATACCGACCATATCTGTTTCTTGGAATGCATCTTCACCAATAAGATGGCTGGCAACCTGTCCAGACAAAATCACCATTGGGATTGAGTCCATATAAGCTGTAGCGATTGGTGTTACAGTGTTGGTTGCGCCAGGTCCAGAAGTGACCAGTACTACACCTGTTTTACCAGTCACACGTGAGTAAGCATCTGCCATATGACCAGCAGCTTGCTCATGACGTACGAGGTAATGATTGATTTTATCTTGTTTAAATAGCGCATCATAAATATGTAATACTGCGCCGCCTGGATATCCAAAAACATGTTCAACGCCTTCGTCCGCCAATGCACGAACGAGCATTTCACCACCAGATAAAAGTTCCAACGTATTCACCCTAATCTTTATTCCACAGCGCTATGGGAGACACAGACTGTGTTTCATTCATTGATTGTGCGCTCTGTTATAGCACACATATTTACTAGTTTTTGCAGCAATAAAAAAATAAATCGTCACGCAGCTGTTTGAGCTGTATGAATCACTGAAATATGTTGGGATAAACATGCTTCGGTAGAGTCATTTTCTCGGCTTAGAGAAAATGTTATTGCTTGCTTTGATATTTTTACTCGAAGGGTGATCGAAAAAAACATCTGAAACTAAAGCAAGCATTTTTGTAGTTTTAGCGAACAAAGTCAAGGTTTCTATCAGGCTTTTTATTGTTTATTTACCAAGCGTTTATTTTTAAAACTATTCCTTTTTTTTGGTTGTCTTATAAATAAAATTTTCAAAGACTTATAAACCAATAAAATTGCAAAAGAATTATTTAAAATTTTATTTTTCTGTATAAAATAAATACGATTTCTTAAATACCCAGATCAAGCGAAAACAATCCGATGTATATTAGATAGCAGAATGATTTTTCGTTTTTATCTGAATAAAAAATGACTCAAAGGTTTTATAAAATGAAACAACGTCAACGCTTTGCACACACAGCTTTTGTATCGACAATTTTTGTCTTATTCTCTGTGATTGGGGTCAGCGCCAGTCATGCAAAACAGTATTATAAATGGGTAGACAGCAAAGGCTCTACCCATTACACCACCACACCGCCGCCGAAGAATGCGCGTAGTCAAAGCAAGGTGAATACTTATGGCTATCACGGAGATTCGACACCCACCAACCCAACGCCAACAACTCAGCCGCATACACCCCAAAATCAGCCACAAAATGGGCAACCACAAGGTACACAACCTGTAACTCCTGCACCAGTGGTTAACCCACCGAATATACAACAGCCCAATGTCGCACCACAAAATGGGCAAAATACACCTATTAGTGTTGCCCCAGTCAATAATTAAATTAAAAGTAAAATCACAAGTTTTTCAGATTTAAAAGCGCGCAAAATTCACTTTTTGATGGATTTTGCGCTATGCTGTGTGCACAGTTTTTTAACCATTATTCTCAAATACATTTATGACTACTCATATTGACCCTGAATATCAAGCAAATGCGATTGAGCCTCAAGTCCAAAAAGACTGGGAAGATCGCAAATCGTTTAAAGTTGCCGACACTGTAGAAGGTCCACGTCGTTATATCCTCTCGATGTTCCCTTACCCAAGCGGCAAACTGCATATGGGTCATGTGCGTAATTATACTATTGGTGATGTGATCAGCCGTTTTCACCGTCTCAAAGGTGAAACTGTGCTACAACCGATGGGTTGGGATGCTTTCGGCTTACCTGCTGAAAATGCAGCGATTGCCCATCAAGTTGCGCCAGCAAAGTGGACCTTTGAAAACATTGCATATATGCGCGATCAATTGAAGAAACTTGGTCTATCTGTCGACTGGGATCGCGAATTTGCCACCTGTACACCAGAGTATTACCACTGGGAACAATGGTTATTTGTACAGCTCTATAAAAAAGGCTTGATTTATCGCAAGCTGTCTACAGTAAACTGGGATCCTGTAGACCAAACTGTTCTTGCAAATGAACAAGTTGAAAATGGACGTGGTTGGCGTTCAGGTGCATTGGTAGAAAAACGTGATATTCCAATGTATTACTTCCGTATTACCGATTATGCACAAGAATTATTAGACGATTTAGATACATTAAAAGACGGTTGGCCACAACAAGTTTTAACCATGCAACGCAATTGGATTGGTCGTTCAACGGGTATGGACATAACCTTCCCGTCGGCAAATCCTGAAGTTTATGCAGATGGTTTAACGGTTTATACCACACGTGCCGATACCTTGATGGGGGTAACATATGTTGCGGTTGCAGCTGAACACCCTCTAGCGCTCAAAGCTGCTGCGATTCAATCTGAGGCAGGCAAGCCAGAACTTGCTGCCTTTATTGAAGAATGCCGTATGGGTTCTGTTGCAGAAGCGGATCTTGCGACTGCTGAGAAAAAAGGCATGGCAACAGGTTTATCAGTTAAACACCCTGTTACAGGTCAAGATATCCCTGTTTGGATCGCAAACTATGTATTGATGTCATATGGTTCAGGCGCGGTAATGGCTGTTCCTGCACATGATGAACGTGATTTTGAGTTTGCCAATAAATTCAACTTACCAATCAAACAAGTCATTGATGCTAAAGGCTCAGATGATGCCGAATATTCTGCGTCTGAATGGCAAGAATGGTACGGCTCTAAAGAAGGGAAATTGGTCAATTCAGCTGAATTTGACGGTTTAGACTTCCAAGCTGCTTTTGATGCATTCCTAAGCAAATTAGAACCACAAGGTCTTGCCAGCGCTAAAGTTCAATTCCGTTTACGTGACTGGGGTGTTTCTCGTCAACGTTACTGGGGTTGTCCAATTCCGATGATCAACTGTGACAAGTGTGGTCAAGTCACTGTTCCAGAAGATCAACTGCCAGTTGTTCTTCCAACAGATGTGGTTCCAGATGGTTCAGGTAATCCTTTAAATAAAATGCCTGAATTTTATCAAACAAAATGCCCAAGCTGTGGTGGTGATGCACGTCGTGAAACCGATACTTTGGATACCTTTGTAGAATCATCTTGGTATTATGCACGTTATGCTTCTCCTGATTTCACGGGTGGTTTAGTTAAACCTGAAGCTGCAAAATCTTGGTTGCCTGTAAACCAATATATTGGTGGTGTAGAGCATGCCATCCTACATTTACTTTATGCTCGTTTCTTCCATAAACTTATGCGTGATGAGGGTGTGGTACAAGGCAATGAACCATTTACCAACTTACTGACTCAAGGTATGGTTTTAGCGGATACCTTCTATCGTGAAGCGGAAAGTGGCAAAAAAACTTGGTTTAATCCTGCGGATATTGAGTTAGAAAAAGACGAGAAAGGTCGTGTACTTTCTGCTAAATATTCAGGTGATGGTCAAGACGTTGTGGTTGGTGGCCAAGAGAAAATGTCGAAATCGAAAAATAACGGTATCGACCCACAAGCGATTATTGACCAATACGGCGCAGATACTGCACGTGTATTTATGATGTTTGCTGCACCACCAGATCAATCTTTAGAATGGTCTGATGCGGGTGTCGAAGGTGCAAACCGTTTCTTAAAACGTGTATGGCGTTTAGTTGCAGGCTTCCTTGAAAAAGGCAACCATGCAACAGCAATTGATGCTTCGACACTTTCCACTGAAGCACAAGACCTACGTCGTAAAACTCATGAAACGATTCAAAAAGTGGGTGATGACATCGAACGTCGTCATGCGTTCAATACTGCGATTGCAGCTTTGATGGAACTACTCAATGCCAGCAATAAGTTTGAAGCAAAAGATGACAACGATGTTGCTGTAGCACGTGAAGCGATTACCACTTTATTAACTTTACTTGCACCATTTGCACCACACTTAAGTCAGACCTTATTGACTGAGTTCGATATCGATTTAACTTCTGTACTGTTCCCTATGGTTGATGAGTCTGCATTAACACGTAATACACAAACGATTGTAGTTCAAGTCAATGGTAAGCTTCGTGGCAAGTTAGAAGTCTCTGTCGATGCATCGAAAGATGAATTATTGGCATTGGCTAAAGCATTACCTGAGGTTCAACAATTCTTAACGGGTCCAACCAAGAAAGAAATTGTGGTTCCAAATAAACTTGTGAATTTGGTGGTTTAATTTCCTGCTTAAATCCCCTCTCCTTCTAGGAGTGGGTTAGGGAGAGGTCATTCCCCTCATCCTAACCTTCTCCCTAAGGGAGAAGGTACTTTAGTAGAATAAACAAAACCCAAACAAAGCCCGTTGTCATTCAACGGGCTTTGATTCTAAAATGGCGTGAATTTATAAAGATTAAATATTCCATATCCAATGGAATTTCATGAGGACAAAGCATGCATTTAGTTCAACGTGTTGCTGCAGTTGTATTAACTTTGGGTCTAAGTGCGGGCTTAGTAGGTTGTGGCTTTCATTTAAAGGGCACCAATGCTCAAGCAACACCTTTGGTTTACACCAAATTACAACTAGTATTGCCTGCAAATACTGAAGATCTTGAGAAGAAACTCAGTGTTTATTTAACTGCAACAGGTGTCCAACTGAGTAATTCAAGTGACGCTTATATATTACGAGTATTAGACTACAAGCCTGTTCGTCATGAGTTAAATGGTAAATTGGTGGAAACACTACTCCGTCTAAGTGTTACTTTCCAGATTGAAGATAAACAAGGGAATCCGATTACTGAACCTCGGACCTTAAATGCATCTCGTAGTTATCAATATGATGTTGCAACGGTCAACACAGATGATCAACAATATAAATATCTCAGCCAAATTTTGATTGATGACATTGCACAACAAATGTCGCGTCAAATTGCAGCCAATCGCTTACCTAAAGCACGTACTCTTTCGACCCAACCTGTAGCGCAATAACTCTATGAAACTTGACTATTTACAAGCCCTTAAACGTGTTGATGAAGCGCGAGGTGTCTGGGTTTTACATGGTCAAGAACCACTTTTAGAACAAAACCTACTGGATGCTTTAAGAAAAAGCTGGGCAAAACATGAAGTAGAAAGACAACGCTATGATCTCAATAGCGTTTCCGACTGGAAAAATGTCTTTAATGCTTTGAATAGCTTATCTTTATTTTCTCAAAATCTTGCACTTGAAGTCCATGGCAATATCAAACCTGATGCCAATGGACTCAAACAACTTAAACACTATATTCAGCATAATGAACACAACCTACTTGTGATCATTATGCCTAAACAAGACTCGAGCAACCTAAAGTCAAGCTTCTTTCAAACAGTTGAGGCCAATGGTGTTGTGGTTGCTTTAACCGCTAATTACCCACAAGACCGCCAACGAATATTGTCAATCGAAGCAGATCAACTTGGTGTCCAGTTAAATCAAGATGCCTGGATTTGGCTTGAACAGCACCATGAACACAATCTATTGGCTGCAAAAAATAGTCTGATGCGTGTTGCAGATACCTTCCCTGATCAAAAGCAGATTGAAATTGAACATTTACAAGAATGTCTACAGGATCAATCACGCTATAGTACATTTGATTTAAGTGATGCGTTGATTGCTGGAAACTTGGCGCTGTCAATTAAAATTTTCCAATATCTTGTGGAGTCAGGCGAACCCAACAGTTTAATTTTATGGACAATTAGTAAAGAAATGCGTCTTTTGATGCAGTTGTATGAACAACCACAAAATGCCTTACAGCTCGGTATTTGGAAAACCAAGATTTCTTTGTATCAACAAGCACTTAGACGCTTAAATCCACATTCATTTTTAACTTGGCCACAACTGTTATTGCGTGTAGATGCTGCAATCAAAGGACTCAGCAAAGAAAGCCCAGAACATATCATTCAACAATGTATTGCTGAATTATGTGGAAAAACTTTATTTATCAATGCTTAGATAGATATCAAACAGAATAATTCTCATTTCGATTTATTTTAAAAAATTCACGCTTTATCCTTATTTCCTCATTATAATTTGATCAATTTTTCTCTCAGCCCAAATTATCGCTATGCCAAAAATAAAACCAGCCAAAGCCATTCTTATAGCGGTCTGTCTTGCCATCATTGCAGCGATCGCATGGTACGTGTTAAAGCCTAAAAATACACAACCTCAGTATATAACCTCAGAAGTTACACGTGGTGATATTGAAGATGCGGTTCTTGCAACAGGTGATTTAGAAGCAACCAAGATGGTGAGCGTTGGTGCCCAGGTTTCAGGTCAAGTCAAAAAAATGTACGTCAAGCTGGGTGATCAAGTTAAACAAGGTCAATTAATTGCACAAATTGATTCAGTGCGTCAAAGCAATGACTTAAAAACGGCTGAAGCAAATATTAAAAATCAACAGGCCCAACTGACAACCAAACAAGCGACTTTAGCCAAAGCTGAGGCAGAATATAACCGCCAAAAAAATATGTATGCACAAGATGCAACGTCTAAAGCAGATTATGACAGTGCCTTAGCGGCATTTAAAACAGCACAAGCTGATATTGCTTCGATGGATGCACAAATTGAACAATCCAAACTTACACTTGCAACATCACAAGAAAACTTAGGTTATACCCGTATTGTTGCACCTATGGATGGCACAGTGGTAGCCATTGTGACCGAGGAAGGTCAAACGGTAAACGCCAACCAAAGTGCACCGACGATTGTGAAACTTGCAAAATTGGACACCATGACCATCAAAGCACAAGTGTCTGAAGCAGATGTCATGAAAGTTCAAGAAGGTCAAAAAGTTTATTTCACCACATTGGGTGATAGTGAGAAAAAACGCTATGCAACACTGCGTCAAGTAGAGCCAGCACCAGAATCAATTAACACTGAAACATCAAGCAATTCATCTTCATCATCAACAAGTACAGCAATTTATTATAATGCCCTATTCGATGTGCCAAACGATGACGGTAAACTCCGAATTGATATGACCGCACAGGTGTATATCATTCTTGCTGAAGCCAAAAATGCACTGACTGTTCCTGCTGCGGCATTACAGTCTTCAAACCGTCCACAACGTGCCAATAAATCCGCAAAAGGTGCATCTGGTGCAAATTCAACTCGTTCAGCATCTGCGCCTCAAGGTCAAGCAAATAAAAATGGACAGAATACAGCTGATCGCCCAGAACGCCTTGAACTCACAGCAGATGAAAAGACTTTGATTGAAGAAGGTAAAGCTTCGGTTTCGATTGTTCGCGTTTTACAGGCGGATGGTAGTGCTCAACGTAAACAAGTTTTAATTGGTTTAAATAACCGTGTAATCGCCCAAGTACTACGTGGCCTCAATGAAGGTGATCAAGTTGTACTAGCAGATGGTTCAGATACATCTAATGACTCTGCAAAACGAAGCAATAAAAACAGTGGCCCAATGAGACTCTAAGCATGGATCAGAACAATCATCAGATCAAACCTCTACTTGAGGTCAGTAATCTGATTCGTGAGTTCCCTGCGGGTGAATCCACTATTCAGATTTTAAAGAGTATTAACCTTAAAATTTACCCTGGTGAACTGGTTGCTATTGTTGGGCAATCTGGTTCGGGTAAATCGACATTGATGAATATCTTGGGCTGTCTGGATCAACCCACATCAGGTAGTTATCAAGTCAATGGTCGTGAAACAGGTCAACTTGAACCTGACGAACTTGCGCAATTACGCCGTGAATATTTTGGCTTTATTTTCCAGCGCTATCACTTATTGGGTGATTTAAATGCCGCAGGAAACGTTGAAGTCCCAGCGATTTATGCTGGTATGGATCCAAGTGTTCGTCAAAAGCGTTCACATGAAATCTTGACTGACTTAGGACTCGGTGAAAAAACTGAAAACCGTCCAAATCAGCTTTCGGGTGGACAACAACAGCGTGTTTCAATTGCCCGTGCATTGATGAATGGTGGTGATGTCATCCTTGCGGATGAACCAACTGGTGCACTAGACAAGCACAGTGGTGTTGAGGTTATGCGTATTTTGCGTGAACTCAATGCCAAAGGTCATACTATTATTCTGGTTACCCATGATATGAATGTGGCAAAAAATGCGACACGTATCATTGAAATCAGTGATGGTAACATCATCGCGGATAAGCCAAATGTTCCAGAACATGATGATGAGATTGATGTTGTTGCTGATCCGGAACCTAAATCGAATCGTAAAAAATCATCCAAATGGCGCTCTGCATTAGATCGTTTTGCAGAAGCCTTCCGTATGGCTTTGCTGGCAATGAATGCCCACCGTATGCGTACCTTTTTAACCATGCTGGGTATTATTATCGGGATTGCATCTGTGGTTTCGGG
>Ga0256893_1000600_pt1 | contig 11737 bp, 9 predicted proteins | sample MC6MC0666MT_FD_190201 | JGI IMG/M metagenome (GOLD analysis project Ga0256893, IMG submission 190201) | Metatranscriptome of enriched soil aggregate microbial communities from Iowa State University, Ames, United States - MC6-MC0666-MT... | ecosystem: Environmental > Terrestrial > Soil >... | reverse complement strand
GTTTGGCGAACGCTCATGTTTTTATGCCGCGGATTATGCCTTTGTGCCAAGACAGGGCACCTGAAGCGAGTCTGAACGCGCCGGTAGTGTCATAATCCGCCTTGCAAGTCAAAAGGCAAACGGGTCACGGTCCGGCGGAACATCAGTCCGCTCATGGCTTTGGCCTCAAGTCCTGGCGCGGCCCCACAAGGGCTGGCAAGGGGCACCCAAGGTTTTTCGTTCCCGAAAAAACACAAAGGTTGATCATGGAAATCTCGAAGGCGGAACTCGCTTCCGCAGCAGCCGCGTCCTCTGGCGCCGGCAACACCACGCAAGAACTCATGGGCGCTGAAGTGCTGGTCAAGGCACTGCAGGCCGAAGGCGTCCAGTACATCTGGGGCTACCCGGGCGGCGCGGTTCTCTACATCTACGACGCGTTCTACAAGCAGGACACCATCCAGCACGTGCTGGTGCGCCACGAACAGGCCGCCGTCCACGCTGCCGACGGCTATGCGCGCGCCACCGGCGAAGTCGGCGTGGCGCTGGTCACTTCCGGTCCCGGCCTGACCAATGCGGTCACCGGCATCGCGACGGCGTACATGGACTCGATCCCGATGGTGATCATCTCCGGCCAGGTGCCGACGGCCGCCATCGGCCTGGACGCCTTCCAGGAATGCGACACGGTCGGCATCACGCGCCCCATCGTCAAGCACAACTTCCTCGTCAAGGATCCGAAGGATCTGGCCATGACGATGAAGAAGGCCTTCCACATCGCACGCAGCGGCCGTCCCGGCCCCGTGGTGGTGGACGTGCCGAAGGACGTTTCCTTCAAGAAGATCGCGTACAGCGGCTATCCCGACAAGGTCGAGATGCGCTCGTACAACCCGGTGCGCAAGGGCCACGGCGGGCAGATCCGCAAGGCGCTGCAACTGCTGCTGGCGGCCAAGCGCCCCTACATCTACACCGGCGGCGGCGTGCTCCTGGGCAACGCCACGAACGAACTGCGCACGCTGGTCGACATGCTGGGGTACCCCGTCACGAACACGCTGATGGGCCTGGGCGCCTATCCGGCGAGCGACCGCAAGTTCCTGGGCATGCTGGGCATGCACGGCACCATCGAAGCCAACAACGCGATGCAGAACTGCGACGTGCTGCTGGCCGTGGGCGCGCGCTTCGACGACCGCGTGATCGGCAACCCGAAGCACTTCGCGCAGAACGAACGCAAGATCATCCACGTCGACATCGACCCGTCGAGCATCTCCAAGCGCGTGAAGGTCGACATCCCGATCGTCGGCGACGTGAAGGACGTGCTCACCGAGCTCATCTCGATGATCCGCGAGAGCACCACCAAGCCCGACGCCGGCGCGCTGGCCGACTGGTGGAAGACCATCGAAGGCTGGCGCTCGCGCGACTGCCTCAAGTACGACCGCGACAACAAGGATGTGATCAAGCCGCAGTTCGTGGTCGAGACCCTCTGGAACATGACCAAGGACGCCGACACGTACATCACGTCGGACGTCGGCCAGCACCAGATGTGGGCCGCCCAGTACTACCGCTTCGACGAGCCGCGCCGCTGGATCAATTCGGGCGGCCTGGGCACCATGGGCGTGGGCATTCCCTACGCCATGGGCATCAAGCTCGCCAAGCCCGACTCGGAAGTGTTCACCATCACCGGCGAAGGTTCGGTGCAGATGTGCATCCAGGAGCTCTCGACCTGCCTGCAGTACAACACGCCGATCAAGATCTGCTCGCTCAACAACCGCTACCTGGGCATGGTGCGCCAGTGGCAGGAGATCGAATACTCCGGCCGCTACAGCCACAGCTACATGGACGCGCTGCCCAACTTCGTGAAGCTCGCCGAGGCCTATGGCCACGTCGGCATGCTGATCGAGCGTCCACAAGACGTGGAGCCGGCGCTGCGCGAGGCGCGCAAGCTCAAGGACCGTACGGTGTTCATGGATTTCCGTACCGACCCCACCGAGAACGTGTTCCCGATGGTCAAGGCCGGCATGGGCATCACCGAGATGCTGCTGGGTTCCGAAGATCTCTGATCCGGAACATTCGTTCGTTCAACCTTTACTGACGAATCTATTGCCCGCCAAGCCCGCGCATTACCGTGCACGGGGGAGGGCGGCGAAAAGAGGAGTCACGCCAACATGAAACACATCATTGCAGTGCTGCTGGAAAACGAGCCGGGTGCTCTTTCCCGCGTGGTGGGCCTGTTCTCGGCCCGTGGCTACAACATCGAATCGCTGACCGTGGCGCCGACCGAGGACGCAAGCCTCTCGCGCATGACCATCGTCACCAACGGCTCGGACGACGTGATCGAGCAGATCACCAAGCACCTGAACCGCCTCATCGAGGTCGTGAAGGTGGTCGACCTGACCGAAGGCGCCTACACCGAGCGCGAGCTCATGATGGTGAAGGTGCGTGCGGTGGGCAAGGAACGCGAGGAAATGATGCGCATGGCGGAAATCTTCCGTGGCCGCATCATCGACGTGACCGACAAGAGCTACACCATCGAGCTGACTGGCGATCACGGCAAGAACGACGCTTTCCTGGAAGCGATCGACCGCGGCGCCATCCTCGAGACGGTGCGCACCGGCGCCAGCGGCATCGGGCGCGGCGAACGCATCCTGCGGGTCTGACACCATGATTCGGAGCTCAGTCGCTGCCCGTTCGGGCTGAGCTTGTCGAAGCCCTCGCGCGAGCGGGGACTGCATTGAGCCCTTCGACAGGCTCAGGACGAACGGCACAACAACACACTGCAACTCGCTTATCTATCTGGAGAACATCATGAAGGTTTATTACGACAAGGACGCGGACCTCAGCCTGATCAAGGGCAAGACGGTTGCCATCATCGGCTACGGCTCGCAAGGTCATGCACACGCGCAGAACCTGAACGACAGCGGCGTCAAGGTCGTGGTCGGCCTGCGCAAGGGCGGCGCTTCGTGGGACAAGGTCGGCAAGGCCGGCCTGCAGGTCGCTGAAGTCGCTGACGCCGTGAAGTCGGCCGACGTCGTCATGATCCTGCTGCCCGACGAGCAGATCGCCGCCGTCTACAAGAACGACGTGGCCCCGAACATCAAGGAAGGCGCTTCGCTCGTCTTCGCGCACGGCTTCAACGTGCACTACGGTTTCGTGCAGCCGCGCGCCGACCTCGACGTGTGGATGGTCGCTCCCAAGGCTCCGGGTCACACCGTGCGCGGCACGTACACGCAAGGTGGCGGCGTGCCGCACCTGATCGCGGTGCACCAGGACAAGAGCGGCAAGGCGCGTGACCTCGCGCTGAGCTACGCCACCGCCAACGGCGGCGGCAAGGCCGGCATCATCGAGACCAACTTCCGCGAAGAAACCGAGACCGACCTGTTCGGCGAGCAAGCGGTTCTGTGCGGCGGCACGGTCGAGCTGATCAAGGCTGGTTTCGAAACGCTGGTGGAAGCCGGCTACGCGCCCGAAATGGCGTACTTCGAATGCCTGCACGAGCTGAAGCTGATCGTCGACCTGATCTACGAAGGCGGCATCGCCAACATGAACTACTCGATCTCGAACAACGCCGAATACGGCGAGTACGTCACGGGCCCGCGCATCGTGACCGACGAGACCAAGAAGGCCATGAAGAAGGTCCTGCAGGACATCCAGACCGGCGAATACGCCAAGAGCTTCGTGCTCGAAGCCGCTGCCGGCCAGCCGGTGCTGATCAGCCGCCGTCGCCTGAACGCTGAGCATCAGATCGAAGTCGTCGGCGAAAAGCTGCGCGCGATGATGCCCTGGATCAAGAAGAACAAGCTGGTCGACCAGACCCGGAACTAAAGCCCCCCGGCTTTTCACTCCGCTTCGCTGCGTGTAATTTGCCACCCCCCGAGGGGGAGGCGCGGCTCGCCTTGGGGCGGCCCGGCGGCGGCCGCCTCGGCTGCCTTTGAAGCACGCAAATCAGAGGGCCACCCGTCGCGGTGGCCCTTTTGTTTGAAGGGGAGTGCACGGGTCCCCTGAACTACACTGCGAAGCATGCGATTCACAGACCAAGATGCTATCGAATGGATAGCTGACCGGGCAGTTCCCACGAGGGACGGAGGCCAATTCAATGCATGACGACACCGTCCCCGACGACGCGCAGCCGCGCAAGCGTCGCAAGGGCATCTACATCCTGCCGAACCTGTTCACGCTGGCGGCGTTGTTCGGCGGCTTCTACTCGGTCGTGATGGCCATGAACGCGCGCTTCGACCTGGCCGCGCTCGGCGTGTTCGCCGCGATGGTGCTCGACAGCCTCGACGGGCGCGTGGCCCGCATGACCAACACGCAAAGCGCGTTCGGCGAGCAGATGGACTCGCTGTCCGACATGGTGTCGTTCGGCGCCGCGCCCGCGCTCATCGCCTACGAGTGGTCGCTCAAGGGGCTGGGGCGTTGGGGCTGGATCGCCGCCTTCGTGTACTGCGCCTGTGCCGCGCTGCGGCTCGCGCGCTTCAACGTCAACACGGGCGTGGTCGACAAGCGCTGGTTCCAGGGCCTGCCGTCGCCGGCGGCCGCGGCATTGGTGGCGGGCTTCATCTGGCTCGTCAACGAATGGGGCAAGCGCGGTGGCGAGGTGCTTTACCTCTCGTGGACGCAGATCACATGGGTCACCTTCGCTTTCACGTTGTACGCGGGCCTCACCATGGTGACCAATGCGCCGTTCTACAGCTTCAAGGACATCCAGATGAAGAAGAGCGTGCCCTTCGTCGTGATCGTGCTGATCGCGCTGGGCATCGCGGTCATCAACATCCATCCGCCGACGGTGCTGTTCAGCCTCTTCGTGGCCTATGGGTTGAGCGGCTACGTGGTGTACGCGTGGCGCAAGGCCAAGGGCCAGCCGGTGAGCGTGATCAGCACCTCGACCGAAGAGCCCGACGAGCGGGGGCTGCACAACTGAAGTCCCGGGCCTTCACAGGCCCGCGAAGGCTGTGCTACATTCGCAACCCTCATGACCAAGTTTTCGCTGCTGGCCCTACTAGCCCTCCCTCACGGGCGGAGACGGTAGCGCACGCGCTAATCCTTCATCACGGCCCGTTCGCACCAGCAACGGGCCGTTTGTCTTTTGGGGTTGCTGGTTGAGTTCCAACCATCACAGAGAAATCGACATGCTCAAGCAACCTCAAGCCAAGTACCGCGCATTCGCACCGATCGGCCTCAAGGACCGCACCTGGCCCGACGCCGTGCTGACCAAGGCCCCGATCTGGCTGTCGACGGACCTGCGCGATGGCAACCAGGCCTTGGTCGAACCCATGGACATCGCGCGCAAGATGCGCATGTTCGAAACCCTCGTGGCCATCGGCTTCAAGGAAATCGAAGTCGGCTTTCCCTCGGCGTCGCAGGTCGAATTCGACTTCGTGCGCAAGCTCATCGAAGAAGACCGTATTCCCGACGACGTGACGATCCAGGTGCTCACGCAGGCACGCGACCACCTCATCGAACGCACCTTCGAAGCGTTGCAGGGCGCACCGCGCGCCATCGTCCACCTCTACAACGCAGTGGCTCCCGTGATGCGCCGCGTGGTGCTCGGCATGGACGAAGACCAGATCGTCGAACTCGCGAGCAGCCATGCCCGCATGTTCAATGACTTCGCCGCAAAGCAGCCGAACACGAAGTGGACCTTCCAGTACTCGCCCGAAATGTTCTCGGGCACCGACGTGGTCTTCTCCAAGCGCGTGGTCGATGCGGTCACCGAAGTCTGGGCGCCGACGCCCGAGCGCAAGTGCATCGTCAACCTGCCCACCACGGTCGAGCATTCCACGCCGAACATCTTCGCGGACATGATCGAGTGGATGCACCGCAACCTCGCGCGCCGTGACTCGATCGTGCTGTGCGTGCACCCGCACAACGACCGCGGCACGGGCACGGCTGCTGGTGAGTTGGCCTTGATGGCGGGCGCCGAGCGCATCGAAGGCTGCCTCTTCGGCAACGGCGAGCGCACCGGCAACCTCGACCTCGTGAACGTCGCGCTCAACCTCTACACGCAGGGCGTCTCGCCCGAACTCGACTTCTCGAACATCGACGAGATCCGCGCCACGGTCGAGCACTGCAACCAGATTCCTGTGCACCCGCGCCATCCGTACGTCGGCGACCTCGTCTACACCTCGTTCTCGGGCTCGCACCAGGACGCGATCAAGAAGGCGTTCGCTGCGCGCAAGGATGGCGACATCTGGGACATCCCGTACCTCCCCATCGACCCGAAGGACGTGGGCCGCAGCTACGAAGCCGTGATCCGCGTGAACAGCCAGTCGGGCAAGGGCGGCATGGCCTACCTGCTCGAGAGCGAGTACGGCCTCGAGATGCCGCGCCGCCTGCAGATGGAATTCATGCAGGTCGTGCAGCGTGTGATGGACGTGGGCGGCAAAGAGCTCACTGCCGCCGACCTCTGGCAGATCTTCGTGAACGAATACGGCATCGAGACCGCCAAGGCCTTGCAACACCGCGTGATCCAGGAAGAAGGCGAGGGCGCCGATGCCACGGTGGTGCTGCGCGGCGACCTGCCATGGGACGGTGAAACCCGCGCCATCGAAGGCCGCGGCAACGGCCCGATCGACGCCTTCACGCAGGCGCTGAGCCAGGCCACCGGCCACACGGTGCGCGTCATGGATTACCACCAGCACGCCATCGGCGCGGGTGCCGACGCCAAGTCGGTGGCCTACCTCGAACTGCGCGTGGACGAGTCGCAGACCCTGTTCGGCGTCGGCATCGATGCGAACGTGATCTCGGCCTCGCTGAAGGCGATCGTGTCGGGCGTGCAGCGGGCCAGGGGCCGGGGCGCGCGCGGCGCACAATCGGTGGCTGAAGTCGCCTGACGCACCGGCACCAGCCGCACGCGCAAGGTGGGAACGAACCAAGGAGATCCACGATGACCGACCAACTCATTATTTTCGACACCACCTTGCGCGACGGCGAACAGTCGCCCGGCGCCTCGATGACGCGCGACGAAAAGTTGCGCATCGCCAAGCTGCTGGAGCGGCTCAGGGTCGACGTCATCGAAGCCGGCTTTCCGGCCAGTTCGAACGGCGACTTCGAGGCCGTGAAGGCCATCGCCAACGCGATCAAGGACTCGACGGTGTGCGGCCTGTCGCGTGCCAACGACCGCGACATCGCGCGCGCGGCCGAAGCCCTGAAGGGCGCGGCACGCGGGCGCATCCACACCTTCATCGCGACCTCGCCGCTGCACATGGAGAAGAAGCTGCGCATGTCGCCCGACGAGGTGCATGAGCAGGCCAAGCTGGCCGTGCGCTTCGCGCGCAACCAGATCGCCGACGTCGAGTTCAGCCCTGAAGACGGCTACCGCAGCGACCCGGACTTCCTGTGCCGCGTGCTCGAAACCGTGATCAACGAGGGCGCGACCACCATCAACGTGCCCGACACCGTCGGCTACGCCATCCCCGAGCTGTACGGCAACTTCATCAAGATGCTGCGCGAGCGCATTCCCAACAGCGACAAGGCGATCTGGTCGGTGCATTGCCACAACGACCTGGGCATGGCCGTGGCGAACTCGCTGGCCGGCGTGAAGATCGGCGGCGCGCGCCAGGTCGAGTGCACGATCAACGGCCTGGGCGAGCGCGCGGGCAACTGCTCGCTCGAAGAAGTGGTCATGGCCGTGAAGACGCGCAGAGACTACTTCGGGCTCGACCTGAACATCGACACCCAGCACATCGTGGCCGCCAGCCGCATGGTCAGCCAGACCACCGGCTTCGTGGTGCAGCCCAACAAGGCCGTGGTGGGCGCCAACGCGTTCGCGCACGCCTCGGGCATCCACCAGGACGGCGTGCTCAAGGCGCGCGACACCTACGAGATCATGCGCGCCGAAGACGTGGGCTGGACCGCCAACAAGATCGTGCTGGGCAAGCTCAGCGGCCGCAACGCCTTCAAGCAGCGCCTGCAGGACCTGGGCGTGACGATGGAAAGCGAAACCGAGGTCAACGCCGCGTTCGCGCGTTTCAAGGAGCTGGCCGACCGCAAGTCCGAAATTTTCGACGAAGACATCCTGGCGCTGGTCAGCGCGGAAGAGCTGTCGCACGTTGGTGAACAGTTTGCTTTCGTCTCTCTCTTCCAGCACAGCGAAACCGGCGAACGGCCCCAAGCCAAGATCGTGTTCACGGTCCAGGGCAAGGAAGTCACCAGCGAATCCGACGGCAACGGGCCGGTCGATGCGTCCCTCAAGGCCATCGAGGCCCACGTCAAGAGCGGCGCCGAGATGGTTCTTTACTCTGTAAACGCCATCAGCGGCTCGACGGAAAGCCAGGGAGAAGTTACAGTCCGGTTACAAAACGCAGGGCGGGTGGTCAACGGTGTGGGTGCAGACCCCGACATCGTGGTCGCTTCGGCAAAGGCTTATTTGAGTGCGCTCAACAAGTTACAGAGCCAAGCTGAGAGAGTGGCGGCACAAGGTTAGGTTTTCAGGCGTTCCTTGGTATTCGAATGAAGAAGAGGATGCAAGTAACTGATATTGCGTGTCTTTTTTGATTTCGATACACTGCGGTCCTCGTTTGTTGCCGCTGGAGATTTATTGATGCCTGAAACCCGTCTACGTCGAGTTTCCATCCAGCGGTTCCTACCCGCCTTCAAGTTCCTCGCCGTGGCGCTGTGCGCCTCGGCGTTTTTGCTGCCTGGCGCCCAGGCCGCGAAGAAGGAAAAACCCGCTGCCGCCAAGTCCGCTGTCGCCAAGAAGGCGAAGGCACCTGCCGAGGCCAAGCAACGCAATGCGTCCGCTTCCAAGGTGGCGCGCGGCGGTCGCGCCGAGCAGGCCGACAAGGTCGTGCGCGGCGGCCGCAACGTCGTGGCCACCATCCACAAGAAGAACGGCAAGACGGTCGTGGCCGTGCAGCGCCGCTCGGTGGTGCGCGTCGAGACGCCGGCCCGCCAGTCCTTCGGCCAGATGGCCGGCCTGCACAGCACCGACGACGCGCTCGACCTGAAGTCGAGCGTTGCCCTGGTGATCGACCAGGACACCCACGAGGTGCTGTTCAGCAAGAACGACCACGCCGTGCTGCCGATCGCTTCGCTCACCAAGCTCATGACCGGCCTGCTGATCAGCGAGGCCCATCTGCCGAACGACGAACTCATCACCATCACGCAAGACGACGTCGACACCGAAAAGGGCAGCCGTTCGCGCCTGACCGTCGGCACCACGCTGTCGCGCGGCGAGCTGCTGCACCTGGCGCTGATGTCCAGCGAAAACCGCGCAGCGCACGCGCTGGGCCGCACCTACCCGGGCGGTCTCACGACCTTCGTGAGCATCATGAATGCCAAGGCCCGCATGCTCGGCATGAAGGACACGCGCTACGTGGAGCCCACGGGCCTGTCCAGCCGCAACCAGTCGAGCGCGCAAGACCTGGCGCTGCTGGTCAATGCGGCCTATTCGGACGCCACGGTGCGTTCGCTGTCCACGTCGCCGGAATACCAGGTCGAGGTCGGCAACCGCGTGCTGCAGTTCAACACCACCAACCGCCTCGTGAAGAGCCCGGAATGGGACATCGGCCTGCAGAAGACCGGCTACATCTCCGAAGCCGGCCAGTGCCTCGTGATGCAGGCCAAGGTGGCCGGGCGCAAGCTGATCATGGTGTTCCTGGATTCGGCCGGCAAGTTCAGCCGCATCGCCGACGCCGAGCGGGTTCGCCGCTGGGTCGAGGCCACGCACGCCGTGTCGGGTCCGCGTGGCTTCCAGGTCGCCGGCTGAGATCGGTTGAGCGGGAGGCCGTCTAGCGGCTTGCCTGCCGCCCTTGTGGAAGGGCCAACCGGCTGACTCGCCGGGATAGAGAGGGAAAGAGTCGAAAGCAAACGGGCGCTCAGGCGCCCGTTGTCACGTTAGCGCCCGACGCAGGCGTTGCAGCCATGCCGTCCTTGAAGCCCAGTGCGCCCGAGATTTCATTGGCGGTCGCCTGCAGCTTGGGCAGCCAGCCTTCATCGAGGCGATCGGCCGGGGCCGAGATCGACAGGCCCGCCACCAGCTTGCCCTGGTCGTCGTAGATGCCGGCGGCCATGCACCGCACGCCCAGTTCCAGTTCTTCGTTGTCGCGCGCGATGCCGTACTGGCGCGCCTTCGACAGCTCGCGCTCGAGCGCGGGCAGCTGGGTGATGCTGTTGCGGGTGTGGCCGGCCAGGCCGGTGCGCGTGGCGTAGCTGCGCACGCGCTGCGGATCGTCGGCGGCCAGGAACAGCTTGCCGGTCGAGGTCAGGTGCAGGGCGGCGCGGCCGCCGATGGCGCGCACCACCTGCATGCCCGAGCGCTCGCTGTAGGCGCGCTCGATGTACACGATCTCGTCGCCCTGGCGCATGCTGAGGTTGACCGGCTGCTGTGTGAGCTTGTGCAACTCGCGCATCGGGCCCAGCGCCGCGTCGCGCACGTTCAGGCGGCCCTTGACCAGGTTGCCCAGCTCCAGCAGGCGCATGCCGAGGCGGTAGCTGCCGGCTTCGGGGCGGTCGACGAAGCGGCCGACCGCGAGGTCATTGAGGATGCGGTGCGTGGTCGACGGGTGCAGCCCCGTCTTTTCGCTGATTTCCTTCAGCGAGATCGCTTCTTCGCGCGAGGCCAGGACGTCGATCAGCGAGAACATGCGCTCGATGACCTGGATGACGGGAGTGGCGGGAACGTCGGATAGGTTTTTTCTCATGGCGCAATGCGGTGATGACCGTGCGCCATTTTACCTTGTGAAATCGCTCGGTGCCTGCCAGTGGCCGTCCACCAACACTTCGTGCGGGGAAAAGCGGGCCTTGTAGTGCATCTTGGGGCTGCGCTCGATCCAGTAGCCCAGGTAGACGTGCGGCAGCCCCAGCTTGCGGGCCTGCTCGATCTGCCACAGCACGCTGTAGGTGCCGTAGCCGGCGCCGTCCTCGGGCTCGTAGAAGGTGTAGACGGCCGAGATGCCGTCGCTCAGCACATCGAGGATCGACACCATCTTCAGCGCGCCCGGGCTGCCGTCGGGCAGCGTTTCGCGGAATTCGACCAGCCGCGAGTTGACGCGGCTTTGCAGCAGGAACTGCGTGTACTGGTCGATGCTGTCGTGGTCCATGCCGCCGCCCGAGTGGCGGCCGGTCTGGTAGCGCAGGTAGAGCTGGTAGTGCTCGGGCACGAAGCACAGCTTGAGCACGCGCGCCTGCAGGTCGGCGTGCTGCTTGGCGGTGCGGCGCTGGCTGCGGTTCGGCTTGAAGCTGTGCGCCAGCACGCGCAGCGGGATGCAGGCGCGGCAGCCGTCGCAATACGGCCGGTAGGTGAACATGCCGCTGCGCCGGAAGCCGCTGAGCACCAGGTCGGAGTAGGCGTCGTTGTGGATCAGGTGGCTGGGCGTGGCCACCTGCGAGCGGGCCTGGCGATCCGGCAGGTAGCTGCAGGGGTAGGGCGCTGTCGCGTAGAACTGCAGCGTGTGAAGCGGAAGATCCTTGAGGTGCGTCACGTCACGTCGAAAGAGGAGGTCGCTCGGAAAGGAGTTCGGACCAGTATACGGGGTCGAATTGCCACTGCGGGCCCTCCTGTTTTCGGGCCTGGGCCACGTGCGCGACGAAGCGCGCGCGCGGCATTTCGCGGGCGCCGAGGCTGGCCAGGTGTGCGGTGTTCTGCTGGCAGTCGATCATTTGGATGTCGGCGCGGCGGCACAGCGCGACCAGGCCGGCCAGCGCGATCTTCGAGGCGTCCGGGCGGCGCGTGAACATCGACTCGCCGAACACGGCCCGACCGAGCGCCACGCAGTAGAGCCCGCCCGCCAGTTCGCCGTCGATCCAGGTTTCGACGCTGTGCGCGTGC
>Ga0256893_1000598_pt1 | contig 11748 bp, 10 predicted proteins | sample MC6MC0666MT_FD_190201 | JGI IMG/M metagenome (GOLD analysis project Ga0256893, IMG submission 190201) | Metatranscriptome of enriched soil aggregate microbial communities from Iowa State University, Ames, United States - MC6-MC0666-MT... | ecosystem: Environmental > Terrestrial > Soil >... | reverse complement strand
CGCGAATCCGCCCCGTCCGGCGCATCCACGCCGCCGCCCGTACCCACCGAGCGCTCCATCAGCGCCTTGCGGCAGATGAAGGTCAACAGGCCAGCATTCAGGCAGACGGCAACGGCCGCGCGCCAGCCGAAGTGCTGCACCATGAAGGTCGAATCCCAGCCAAACGTGGACGCCACCATCAGCACGGGCGGCGCTGCGTAGGACGTCAGCACGCCGCCAATCGACACGTTCACGAACAGCACACCCAGCGTCAGGTACTTGAAGCCCGCGCGGCCGCTCGTGCGGAAGTAGGCGTCGCGCAACAGGATGGCGGCCAGCGTCATGGCGGCCGGTTCGGTAATGAATGAGCCGCCCAGCGGCACCAGCGCCATCACGACGAAGAATGTGGCCAGTTCGCGCGGCAGCGGCAGCACGCGCGCCACGATGCGCACGATCAGCCCCACCATTTCCAGAATCGGCCGGCTGGCCGCCACCACCATGATCACGAAAACGAACAGCGGCTCGGTGAAGTTGCGCGTGTCCATGTAGTTGATGGCGCTGGCCGGCCCCGACAGCGCGGCCATGGTCACGATCAGCGCAAAAGCCCACACGCCGAACACGGCTTCCACTTCTGAGAACAGATGCCAGAAGCCCGCATGCGGTCCGCCACGATGCGCCAGACGCGCAAAAACGGGCACCGAGAACGTGTGAAGAACCGCCACGGCGAATAAAACGGTGGCGATGACTTCAATAGGCTGAGGCATAAGAGGCACTTCCGGAATCAAGACTCACGCAACGGGGAATCACGCGATGCGAACGCGGTCCGGCGCCGCTCGCCGAACAAGGGACGCAATATAGCGCAGGCTTTTTCCCGTGTAACGCAGGGTCTACACCAAGTTGCGCCCTGTTTTGAACGTATTGCTAGGCAATCGGCGCAGGCGGTTCCGCGCCCTGTTGGGCCGCCTTCATCTCCATCAGCAAGCTGTGCAGCATTTCCGTCGACAAGCCATGCAGCACCAGCCGATAGCCCGCGCGCAAGGTCGACAGCGGCACCAGCGGATGGCTGTTGTTCACCAGGATCAGATGCTGCGGCGCGCCCAGCAGCTTGGCCGCGTAGATACCGATGGTCTCGTCCAGTTGCAGCGAATTGCACGCGCGCCAGAAATCGTTGTCGGTCAGCATCAACTGATACAGCGGCGTGAACAGTTCGATGGCGCTTTGCAGGTCCAGGAAATTCAGCTTGCCCTGCGGCATGTCTTCGAGCTCGAGCGGCGGGTCCTGGATCATTGAGAAATCCACCGTCTCGGGCGCATGCATCTCCACGCCCGCGTCCCGCAGCGCCTGATTCAGACGGATGACGAAGTTGAACAGGTTCAGGTCGTGTTTGACGAAGAGCTCGTCCCGCAGGTCGTCGATCTCCATCGGCTCAAGCGGGTTCGTCGTGATCGGCACCGGAGAGTTCGCGGCGATGAAGGCCAGCGCCTGCGCGCCCAGATGAAAGTGGCGCAAGATCAGCCAATTCGCTTCCGGCGACACGAAGCGCTTCAGGCCCCACGCCAGGATGCGATGCAGCAGCTTGGAATGCGACCAGCGGCGCGGCAAAAAGGTCTTCACCACCTGAATCAGGATGATGAACGCGCGCGCCAGCGGCCGCAGGAACGGCAGCAGGTACTGGCGCGACGCGCAGCTGGAATCCGTCAGCCAGGCTTTTTTCACCTTGTCCGGCAGGGGCGTGCTGCGGTCCAGGTACAGCGCCAGCCACGGGCTGGGGTCGGCCGGGTCGTGCGGCTTGGCCAGGAATTCAGGTTCCGTGCTCATGCCGCATCGCCCTCCATCACGTGGTGGAACTGCATCAGGTACAGCGCGGCCGTGCGGCGCGCGGTGTCGACAATGCGTTGTTCGGCGCGGCCGTCTTCATCGCAGTCCAGCGCCAGTTCTACGGCCGACAGCCAGCGCGCCAGATGATGTTCGTCGTTATGGCCGTGGTATTCCAGGAAGCGGAAGGCGTCAGGCGGCAACGACAAGCTGGCCTTCAGCAGCGGCAACAGCGCGGGCACGATGCGCTGGCCGGTGCCTTCGATGATGTAGATCGCGCCCAGCAGGCCGATGGGGTCGCGCGTGGCGGCCAGGCTGTGCAGATAGGCGTTCAGCGCTTCGCCGCCCGGGTTGCGGCGCAGCGCGTCGATGCTGTCCACCGTGCCGCCCGCGTTGCGGTAGTCCTGGAACAGAATCTGGAAATCGTTCTGCTCTTCACCGGCATGCATGTCGATCAGCGCGGCCAGCGGCGCGTATTGCTCGGTCAGTGACGCCGCGCCTTCGCGCATCCACTTGCTGCCTTCGCGCACCTGCGGAATCCAGTTCTCCATCCAGTTCAGGTAGTCGGCCGTTTGGAACTGGCGGTTGCGCAAGCGGCGCACCACCGGCGTGCGCCACACGCGGGAACGATAGTCGTGCCAGATCGCTGCAAGTTCGGTCAGCAACTGGCCCAGGCCTTGGGGCGCCATGTCGGGATCGTGCGGCGGCGCGATGGCGTCGGCGTCACCGCTTTGCGCGTCCAGACGCGGCGAGGCAGTGGCCGGGGCCGCCGCGTAAGCCGCAGCCGGGGGGGAAGCCGACGTTGCAGCCGACGTTGCAGCCGAAACCCCCGCCGACCCCGCCGCTGACCGGCCCGCCGGCGCCGCGTGCACCGCTTCGGCTTCCAGCAGCATGTACGCCGCCATGAAGCGGCCCGACTCGGGGATGTAGCAGAAGATCTGCTCGCCCGGTTTCACCTCACGCGTTTCCAGGAATTCGGCCAGCATAATCAGGATGGACGCCGCGCCGGTATTGCCGCGCCACGCCAGGTTGCTGAACCAGCGCTCGCGCGGGATCACGAGTCCTGCCTTCTCCATCAGGTCTTCCACCACCGGGATGAATTTTTCCGACGAGTAATGGCACAGGAAATGGTCCACGTTGTCCGGGTCCAGCCAGCCATCGCGCACCAGCTTGGCGTACTCGTGAATGCCGATGTCGAACAGGTGCGGCAGCAGGCGGATGTCCTGGCGCAACGACAGCGCGCCATCGGCCTCGGCCTCGTTCCACGATGGGTAATCCAGATGCCCCTTGTTGCGGTCCGCCGACAGGCCCAGCTGCATGCACACCGGGTAGTCGCCCGAGAACGAACGCTGGTGCACCCACTTCAGTTTCAGGCGCACACCGCTTGACGCGCCCGGCAGCGCGCGGCCGCTGTTGCCCAGCAGCAGCGCACCCGCGCCGTCCGAAAGCATCCAGCGCAGGAAGTGCGCATCGAAGTCCGCATCGTAGCCACGCGCCGCAAAGCGCGACCGCTTGAACAGGCGCGACGGCAGTTCGCTGGCCACGGCCAACGCGCTGGCGTGTCCGCCCATTTCCACGCCCTGTGCAGCAACCTGAATGGCCGACACGCCGGCTGCGCAGATGCCGTGCACGGACAGCGTCTCCATCGGCTGCGCGGCAAGCTCGCCCTGGATCATGTTCGAAAAGCCGGGCATCAGCGCGTCGCCGCCCGACGAACCGCTGGTCAGCAACGACACAGCGGACAGATCGCTGTCGTGGCGGCGCAGGCAATCGCGAATGGCGTTGGCGGCCAGTTGCGCGTTGGTGAACACCGTCTGGCCTTCGGGGTCGATGGCGTAGTAGCGTTGCTTGATGCCGTTCTCGGCCAGGATGCGGCTCTTGATGCGGCTGGACATCCGGTTCAGCGGCGCAATGTAGCTGTCCATGGCGTCGTTGGACACGGGCTCACCCGGCATGAAGTAGCCGGCGCTCTCCAGATAGACACGATTGAACGCGATAGGCATGGGCGGGTCTCTAGTAGAAAGTGAATGGCGGCGCTAGCGAATGTGCTCGGGCGCCATGCATGAACGGCTGCGAAAGCGCGGCACCACGGCGCCCAGCACGAAGACGCGGAACATGTAGGGCGTAAGCCCCGCTTCGTTCAACGCCGGATTGACGTGTTGGCGGTAGTGCTCGCGATGCAGACGGGTCAGTTCGGACCAATGCGCGCGCGGATGCTCGTGATGCGCGGTGTGCAGGCCGATGTTGAACAGCAGCGGGTTGACCAGCCCTTCGAAATTTCGCGCGTAATTCAGCCCGGCGACGTGGCGGGGGCCGCCGTCGGCATGCGCATGTTGCAGGTAATTCGTAGCCAGCAGCCAGTGCAGTCCGTGCAACTGCGGCACGATCACAAACACCAGCGCCTTCACGGGGTTGACGGCGATCAGGCCGCCCCACAAACCCAGCCATACGCCGTACTGCGCCATGCAGTAGCGCCATGCGCCGGGCCAATGGCGGCGCAAACGGCCCAGCCACGCGAAGAACATCGGATACAGCACCCAGCCGGCCTGGAACGGGTGCAGCACATAGCCCCACAGATGATTCGTATCGCCGCCAAAACGGTACGTGCGCGCCACATCGCGCGCGCCATGCTTGAAGCGATGGTGGTTGGCCACATGCGCGGGGTAGAACACGAACGTAGGATGCCCTTGCAGCAGCGTGATCCAGAAATCGGTGGCGCGGTTGGTCCACCGGCCGCGCCACATTCTGATGTGCGTGTGGTTGTGGTGAATGACGCCGATGCCTAGTGTCAAAAACAGCATCAATGCGTACAGCGGCCACCAGAATCCGTAGACCCATTGCCAAGCCGCCAGCGCAGGCAGCGCGGCCAGATACGCCAGGCTTTGCCAGTCGCGACGGTTGCGCAGCGACGGCAGCCGAGGCCAGCGGTTAGGCCCGTCCGCCAAGCGATTCTCTGCGCTGGTAGGCATCAAGCTGCGGGCCTGCCGCTTCGGCTTTCAGCCGCGTGCGGAACAGGCGGTCCATGAACGTGAACTGGAACCCGTAATTGCCGTTGTAGCAAGCGTGGTGCAGGTGATGGCGGCGGCTGGCCGCGAACCAATGCGCATACGACACCTTGGGAAAGAAGTCGTAGTTGGCATGCCCGATGCAATTGAAGAACAGGCTGAACAGCGGCACCGAGGCCAGCGCCCAGAAACTGAAATCGTGCAGCACCATCGGCAGCATGATCACGTTGCCCAGCATCAGCGCTTCGATGGGGTGAAAGCTATAGGTGGAGAACGGCGTGGTCACTACCGACCGATGATGCGGCAAATGGAAGCGGCGCAGCGGCTTGGTGTGCAGCAGGCGATGGTTGATCCAGAAGTGCACGTCGTTCCAGGCCACCAGCACCAGGATTTCAACCACCACTTTTTGCCAGCTGGGGTCCGGGTCCAGATGCGCCCAGCCCAGCTGCAACAGACCCCACGGGAAGATCATGCCGGTGCCGAACAACAGGATAGACAGCCCCGACTGCGCAAACTCGCGCCGCAGCTGGCCCGGCGCCAAGGGGCGCGGGTCCAGCGGCCGGCCAATGCCCAACGCCGGCAACACATGCTGCGTGAGCAGCCAGGTCGCCGCGCCGAAGACCAGATAGATCCCGCCGAAGAACAGCAGCCCCGCCAGCATCACCTGCCAGGCGGATAAGGCTTCAAAAGCTTGGGCCATGAACGTTTGATTTCACCCCGAAGAATGGCCGCATCATAAGCAATCCGTCAGCTTCCCGGTGAGCCATTTATTACTAAATGATTCCGAGCAACACAAAGGGTGGGACGCCACGTTGATCACGGCCTAACTTCCGGCTACTGGCAGGGAAACTGGCGGTTCAGGCCCGCAACCGCTGCATCCAGGCGCGCGGCCAGCGCCGCACTGGCAACGGGCATCGGCATGCGCAGCTCTTCGGACAGCAAACCCTGGCGGCCCAATTGCGCCTTCAGCGGGCCAGGATTGGGCTCTTCGAACGCCAGCCGGATCACCGGCACCAGGGCCTGGAACAAGCGCCGCGCCAGATCCAGCTGCTGCGCGCGCACCGCCTGATGCATCGCCACGAACAAGTCGGGCCGGATGTGGGCCGCCGCCGCGATCATGCCGGTGCCGCCCAGGCACAGCACGGACAGCGATTGCAGATCTTCGCCCGCCAGCACGTTCATCTGGCCATCGGCGATCAGCGCCAGCGTCTTCTCCAGCGACCCGCCGCAATCCTTGATGGCGGCGATATTCGGATGCGCGGCCAGTGACAATAATGTCGATGTCTCCAGCGTTGTGCCCGTGCGGTAGGGAATGTCGTAGAGCACCAGGGGGAAGCGCGAAGCATCGGCCAGGCAGCGGAAATAGGCGGCGGCGCCGTCTTGCCCGGCGCGCACGTAGTACGGCGCGGGCGCCAGAATGCCGGCCAGCGGCCGCGTGGCAAACGCCGACAGGCGCTGCAACACATGCCCCTGATGGTTGCCGGCCAGCCCCATGATCACGGGCAGGCGGCCGGCTTCGGTCAGCACGGCGTCCAGCACGGCCAGCTGCTCGGCGTCATCCAGCGACGCGGCTTCGCCGGTGCTGCCGCACACGACCAGCCCGTCCACGCCGGCCGCGGCGTAATGGCGCACCAGTCTGCGCAAGGCGCCGCCATCCACGGCGCCGCCGGAAAACGGCGTCACCAGCGGCACCCAGACGCCCTGGAAAAGAGATTGTTGAGTCGACATGAGAGAACACTCCTTCGGTGTAACGACCGTGGTTGGACCGTACAGAAGTGCTCGGGATATCAGGGGTGCGCGCAGAGGCGCTGATGCGCCGCCAAAAGGCCGCTGTTCCGTCGCCCATCTGACGGAACAGCATGCTCCGGTCAGATGAGCGGCTGTTTTTTGGATTTCAGGCCGACGGCAGCCAGCACCACGCACAGGGCGCGGAGGCAGGAAGCGGTTGGGTTGGCCTGAAGAATCATGAATGAATGAGTCGAACGCGTGATTGGCCACGCGAGATGAAGCGACGGATGCGGAAATCTACCGGGCGCGCGCCGCGGTGTCAACGGCCGCCACGGGCCGCCCGCGCGCGCAGTGTCAGCGCAGGCTGGCCAGGAACACCGCGCACAGGGCTTCCATACCTTGGCGGTCGTCTTCGTCGAAACGATCCGGCACGGGGCTGTCCACATCCCACACGCCAATCAATTCGCCCTGATGCACCAGCGGCACGACGATCTCGGAACGCGACGCGGCATCGCACGCGATATGGCCGGGAAAGGCGTGCACGTCCGGCACCAGCTGCGTCTGCCGCTGGCTGGCCGCCGCACCGCACACGCCACGATTCAGCGGGATGCGCACGCAGGCCGGCTTGCCCTGGAAGGGTCCCAGCACGAGCTCCGTGCCATCAAAGAAATAGAAGCCCGCCCAGTTCAGATCGGGCAAGGCCTGATAGGCCAGCGCGCTCAGGTTGGCGGCGTTGGCGATGCGGTCGGGCTCGCCGTCGAGCAAGGCGCGCGCTTGCGCAACCAGTTCGGCGTACAGGGCGGCCTTGGAGTCAGCGACGATCGGAGCGGCTTCAAACATAGCGGTAAATGTAACTGTACAGGCGGTTTTCGATGCAGGTGATTTTAGGGGTTCCGCGCGTTAAAGGGGCCGGGCTGCTACCGTATGGGACAATACTTTTTTGTTGCAGTCCCCCTCACCGCCTCTTCCTTTTACCCTTCTTCTTCAAGAAGCAATCCATGGACAAGCCTCTCGAACCTGCGTTTTCCTTTTCGGAACGCGCTCAGCAACTTACCAGCTCCGCCATCCGCGAGATCCTCAAGGTCACCGAGCGCCCCGAAGTCATTTCGTTCGCTGGCGGCCTGCCGGCGCCCGGCGGCTTCCCGGTAGAAGTGGTACGTGCTGCATTCGACAAGGTATTGGCCACCAACGGCCGCGCGGCCCTGCAATACGGCCCGACCGAAGGCTATGCGCCGCTGCGCCAATGGGTTGCCGACGACCTGAACCGCGCGGGCGCCAACGTCGCCCCCGATCAAATCCTGATCGTCTCGGGTTCGCAGCAAGCGCTGGACCTGTTGGGCAAGGTGCTGATCGACAAAGACAGCAAGGTGCTGGTCGAAGACCCGAGCTACCTCGGCGCGTTGCAATCGTTCAGCCTGTACCAGCCGAAGTTCGTGCCGGTGCCCACCGACGAAGGCGGCCTGATCCCTGAAGCCATCACGCCCGAATTGGCCGACGGCGCACGCTTCCTGTACGCGCTGCCCAACTTCCAGAACCCCACCGGCCGCACGCTGAACCTGGAACGCCGCATCGCGCTGGTCAAGCGCGCCGCCGAGCTCAACCTGACCATCATCGAAGACGATCCCTACGGCGAACTGCGCTACGCAGGCGAGCCGCAGCCGGGCCTGATCGCGCTGGCCGCCGAATACGGCGCCAACGTTGTGCGCCTGGGCACGTTCTCGAAGGTGCTGGCCCCCGGCCTGCGCCTGGGCTACATCGCTGGCGGCCGCGCGCTGATCAACAAGCTGGTGCAAGCCAAGCAAGCCACCGACCTGCACACGCCCACGCTGACGCAAATGGCCGTCTACGAAATCGTCAAAGACGGCTTCCTGGAAGAGCACCTGCCCAACGTGCGCGAAATCTATCGTGCGCAAGGCAGCTGCATGCTGGAAGCCATCAAGCAGGAATTCCCGTCCACCGTCACCTGGACCAAGCCGGAAGGCGGCATGTTCATCTGGCTGACCTTGCCCGAGCACATCGACAGCACCAAGCTGCTGGAAAAGGCCATCGCGCAGAACGTGGCCTTCGTGCCGGGCGCGCCGTTCTACAGCGGCGCGGGCCGCGCGAACACGCTGCGCCTGAGCTTTGCCACCGTGCCGGAAGAAAAGATCCGCACCGGCATCGCCATCCTGGGCAAGCTGCTCAAGGAATACACGGCATAAGCAAACCGTGGCCAGACAGGAATACGCGGTGTCAAAACCGCGTCCTGAACGGCGATTGACCTTCCACGGCCGGGCGCAATGCCCGGCCGTTGTTTTATGCTGTCGGCTTTCCCCACCATTTTCTGACCGTGACAGTGAGCGCCTCGCAACAACCTCCCGTCGACCTCAGCGACATCGTCTTCACCGACTGGGTCGAACGCTGGCTCCCGAAGTCGTGGCGGCCCTACGCCCGCCTGTGCCGCCTGGACCGCCCCATCGGCACCTGGCTGACACTGCTGCCGGCCATCGCTGCGCTGGTTCAGACCGCGGGCGGCCTGCCCGACCTGCAACGCCTGATCGTCTTCTCGCTGGGCGCGCTGCTGATGCGCGGCATCGGCTGCACCGTCAACGACATGTGCGACCGCAACTTCGACAAGCACGTCGAACGCACGCGCTTCCGTCCGCTGACCAGCGGCCAGTTGTCGATGAAGAACGCCGTGTGGTTCCTGCTGGGCCAGTTGCTTGTCTGCGGATCGCTGCTGTTCTTCCTGAACGACATGAGCCGCTGGCTGGCCGTGGCCGTGCTGCCGTTTGTGTTCATCTATCCGCTGTGCAAACGCGTCACGTACTGGCCGCAAGTGGTGCTGGGCATCTGCTTTAACTGGGGCATGCTCATGGCCTGGTCCGACACGCAGAATCACGTGCCGTTGGCCGCCATAGCCATGTGGGCAGGCGCCGTGCTCTGGCAAGTCGGCTACGACAGCATCTACGCGTATGTGGACGTGCGCGACGACCGCAGCCTGGGCCTGCACTCCACCGCCATGCGCTTTGGCGACCAGGGCAAGCTGTGGATCGGCGGCTTCTATCTGGCCACCGTCGTGTTGTGGTCCTGGGGCGGCTACGCCATGGGCTTGTCGTGGGCGTATCAGGTCGGCATCGCCGCCGTGGCGCTGCATCTGGCGTGGCAGTTGAAGGTGTTCGACATCCAGCGCCCCGACCGCAATTTCATGCTGTTCCGCGCCAACCTGTGGCTGGGCGCACTGCTTGTGGCAGCAGCGCTGGCGGGCACGCTGATCCGTTGACCTGAGGATCGTCCGCGGTCGACCCGCGGATCGTTCACCGTTGAACCGTTGCCGGTCGAACCAGCAGGCCGTTGGTGATTGATCCGGCGCATTGCAGCCATGGCGGGTTCAGGCGATCATGCCATTTCCGCCACGCTTACGGAGACACCGCATGCCCTCGTTGATCAAATCCCTCGCGGCCGCCGCCGCTGTATGCGCGCTGTTCGGCGTCGCGCCCGCGCAGGCTGCCACCGACTGCTCGGCGCAGCGCGGTTGCGCCGCCAAGTTCTGCGAAATCGAAAACGACATCGCTGCCGCCAAGGCGCAGAACAACACCCGCCGCGAAGCGGGCTTGCGCAAAGCCCTGGCCGAAGCCAAAGCCCACTGCACCGACAGCCGCCTGCAATCGCAGCGCGAGGCCGATGTACGCGAGAAGCAGACCAAGGTGTCTGAACGCGAACAAGAGCTGAAGGAAGCGCGCGCCAAGGGCAAGCAAGACAAGATCGACAAGGCCCAGCGCAAGCTTGAAGAAGCGCAGTCGGAGTACAACGCCGCGCTGGTTGAGCTGAACCGCTGATCTTTCCTGAATTCCGTCGCCGCATCGCAATCGCCCCGGGCTCGTCCCGGGGCTTTGTGTTTTTGCGCCGCGCGCGCTGCCCAGGCGACCACCATCTATTGCGTCATCAAATGGAAATATCGCCACCTATGGTGCCAACCGGAAGAATTCAAATCGATTAGTACGGATTTTGGAAAGATGTTTTCAGGGAATAAGGGTTTATCCCGAGGTTGTTTGAGCACAGAATGCATCTCATCGGGACCACAGCAAGCGAACCCCCGGCAATGACGCCAGACGGTTCGGATCCCAAGCTCACAAGACACCGGAGGTCTGCTATGAAAACCCTTGCAACCGCATTGATGTTGTCCATGTCCGTTCTGGCTGCCGGCGCTCAAGCCGCCGAAGCCGACCAAGGCCCGTCGCGCGCCCAGGTCCAAGCCGAACTGCAACAAGCCAAAGTTTCGGGCCAATACACGTTTGGCGAAGAAGGCTACCCCGCCGCCATCCCCCAGAAGTCCAGCCTGACCTCGCAACAAGTGCAAGCTGAACTGGCTCAAGCCAAGACCGCTGGCGAAGTCACGTTCGGCAACCTGGACTACCCGCCCGTCGCCGCTGCTGAAAGCGCCACGTCGCTGACCCGCGCCCAAGTCGAATCGCAACTGGCGCAAGCCAAGGCAGAAGGCCTGGTCACCTTCGGCAACATGGACTACCCGCCCAAGGCCAGCTGATTCACCGGCCGAAAGGCCGTGACAGCCCCTTCAAAAGCCCTTCGGCCACAAGCCGAGGGGCTTTGTTTTTGACGATTCGACAGCTATATAAGTCATAACGACGTTAACTTAAACCGTTACGACACTTTCAGATCTACAAATCGACAGCGCTCACGCATAGGATGAGGCCAACCCATCCCCCCTCATCGCAGGAGCAGCATCATGTCCACCACCCCTCATCCGATTGTTTTACTGGGCGCCGGAAAAATCGGTTTCGCCATCGCCCTGATGCTGGAACGTAGCGGCGACTATGCCGTGCTGGTCGCTGACCAGGACCCCGCCCGCTTGGGCGTGCTGGCTGAACTGGGTTGCGAAACGCGACAGATCAGTGACGACGAATCGGTCGCGCGGTGCATCGAAGGCGCCTACGCCGTGGTCAACGCCCTGCCGTTCCATCGCGCCACCGCCGTGGCCGGGCTGTGCGCGAAAGCCGGCGTGCACTATTTCGACTTGACGGAAGATGTGGCCAGCACCCATGCCATCCAGGCGCTGGCGCACGATGCGCGCAGCGTGCTGATGCCGCAATGCGGCCTTGCGCCGGGTTTCATCGGCATCGTGGGCAACGCTCTCGCCCGCCGCTTCGACACCTTGCTGGACTTGCGCATGCGCGTGGGCGCGCTGCCCCGCTACCCTTCCAACAGCCTGCGCTACAACCTG
>Ga0256893_1000592_pt1 | contig 11812 bp, 10 predicted proteins | sample MC6MC0666MT_FD_190201 | JGI IMG/M metagenome (GOLD analysis project Ga0256893, IMG submission 190201) | Metatranscriptome of enriched soil aggregate microbial communities from Iowa State University, Ames, United States - MC6-MC0666-MT... | ecosystem: Environmental > Terrestrial > Soil >... | reverse complement strand
GCACCGTCGCACGCAGCGCCTGCGAGCGCGAGGGGGACTCGATGGCCGCTTCTATGTGCCGCCGGCATTGCGCCATCTCATCGGGGCAACCATGGCCGGCGGGCAGCTGGCTTGCGTAGAACGCTACATTGATGGCCATCCGCGACACGCTGGCTTCGGTAGGCTTGCCTGCATAGAAGTTGGCCACATCGGCCTTCAGCGCAGCCACCGCCTGGCGCCCGACGACGGCGGCGTCCTGGCAATCCAAGAAGGTGGGGGAGCGATCAACCACGCGCATCCTGGCGCACACGAGCGTCAGGCTTGCTGCCGGCGGCATCCCCGGGGGAAGTTCGGCGCGCACCGTTACCGGCTGCGGCGTCGCGAAGGCGGCCATGGGCTTGCCGCGCGCATCGCGCTCGATGGACGCGACGGCGCCAGAGATCAGCAGAGCGTTGTCCACTGAAGCCGGGTAGGGGGAACTGGCGCCGTTGGCATAGGCCAGCGCGACCGCTACGGCCGGCGCCCGGGCCAGCCCCAGGCGGTTTCCGATGACCGTTTCGCCACCGTCAAGAAAGGCGTTGAACTCATCGCGCAAGACGGCTTCGAACACAGCGGTTTCCGTGGCGGTAGGGGTATATGCCGCGCTGCTTAGCGCGGGAAACACTGCGCAAAGCAGGGCGATGAGGCGGTTCATGGATACGTCGTGATCATTCAATGAAGGCGCAAGATTAACCCGAGCCTTTGGAAAGGCCGCGATCCGCTTTATCGTCCCGAATGGCAAGGGGGCATTCGAAAGGATGAGGACGGGATTACACCCAGACTCATGCTTTTGGGTGACGCGGCGCGCACGAATCCCGGGCAGGCCGGCAGTACTATTTTCGGGCCAGCCGGATTCGCGCAGTGCCTGAGAGGGATGCATGAGCGACAGCGACGCCACCCGAAAGAAGCCTCCCGGAACGCCACCCGCCGATCCGCACAAAGCCGCGCTTGAATTGCGCAAGCTTGAACTCGAAATCAAGGCGCTGACGTTCAAGCAATCGCGGCTGGGAAGACTGACCGAGATATTGCAGGGTGTGGTGCCGATACTGGCGATCTTGAGCCTGGTGTGGACGGTGCTTGTGGGGCTGAACCAGCAAGAGGCGCAAAGAAAGGACGCCGAAAGCGCGCGGTTTGAACGCGCATTCGCCAAGCTGGGCAGCGGCGTGCCCAGCGAACGGGCCACGGGCGTGGCGCAGGCGTCGGCGCTGTTGCATGTGGCGGGGGGCGAGCGCGACAGGGATATTTTGACGGCGCTTGCGAATCAGCTTGCGCTGGATGGGAGCCCGGCGGTTCGAAGCGCGATATTGAATGTCTTGTCGAATCTGGATCACACGACGGACGCGGCAACCTTGAACGCCACGTTGAAGAACATCGTGGACTTGCATCGGGTGATTGTGCAATCGGCAGGGCTGACGCCGTTGGAGTTGTCGTCGGCGCTGAAGAGTGACCGGGGCATTTACTTCATTCCGGAACTTGCCGACGCGACCGAGACAGAGCAGCAGGTGATCGACGAGACCTTCGTGCGGCTGGAAAGCTTGCGTGCGGCGTTGATGGCGCTGCTGAAGGCGGGCGGCCGCACGCGGCAGATGGATCATATCTATTGCCCCAATTGTGCGTTCGACGCGTTGAAGGTGGACTTCTCCGAAGTCAGTTTTCAGAACGCCATCTTGCCCGGCACGCAGTGGAGCCTGGTTCGCCTTGCACGCAGCAACTTCAAGGACGCGGTCTTGATCGGCGCCGACTTTACCGGCGCCATGCTGGAGGGCGCGGATTTGAGCGCCGACGAATACAACACGCACCAAGAGGAATACATCGCAGCGAACGCGATTCGGCACCGGTCTGGGCCTCAGTTGCCAAGCGTGCTGGATGAGTTCGAGACGCATGCGCCGACCTTCATCTGCGCCAATTTGAAGGATGCAAAGTTCTCGGGCCGGGTGCTGTTCTCGCGGTTTGAAGAGGGCTCCGCCAGTCAATCCAGCGACAACTTCTTGCGCGCTTTTCTCAGGGCGAACATTGCGGGCGCGGATTTCCGCGAAGGGCGGGAGGTGGTCATACGCCCCATGGAGGCGGGTGAGGAGCAAGACCCGTACGTGAGGCAGCATCGGGTCGCGGCATCGGAGCGCAACCCGAAGGCCTATTACTACAGGACGATCACGCTGACCTGGCTGGACCACTTCCAGCGGGGGCGGCACCCCGCGCAAGATCGGGAACAAGACCTTACCTTGCAGGCCATGGCGGAATCCTTCGTCATGGCGGATAACACCGAAGCGGCGCAGTTTCCGGAAGGCGTTCACGGCGCGATCAAAGCCTTGCGTGCAACGGCGCATCCGTCCACATTCCCGACGTGCGAGGTCTACCTGAAAGACCTGCGCGACTCCCCCGCGTTGAACTCTACTTCACCACGTAGTTATTCGCCTCGTTTTCCCCCGCCCATTTACGCAGCGCTGCAATGAACTCAGGGCACACGTTGCCGTCGACGCTGGCACTGGTGATGATGCTGTTCTGCATGCGCATCAGCACCGTGCATTCATACACGCGTGAGCGGTTCTGATAATGGCCGGTAGTGTTCGTCTGGAACACCGGGGTCGCGGCGGTGGTGTTGGTGGCGGGGATCATGCCCACGACCTGCTGGCTGGACCCCGTCGTTACCCACTCCGTGTACGGGGCGCTCTGATAGTCGGACCACTCCAGCTCCATCGTGTTGCCGACGGCGCGTTTTTTCGACGGCTCGCCCAACGCGGCAATCGCGTCGTTGATGGACCGGCCTTCCATGTTCTTGGCCACGTTCACGCTCGGCGAGAACGACAGGCCTGACTTGAACACATTGCCCAGCGACGGCAAGGTCGAGCTGCCGCCGGTAGGCATCGGGGCGCAGCCGGCAAGCGTTGCCGCAGCGGCAATCAAGCTGGCCGACAGCAATAGGGGCCGGCGATTCAAGGTGTGCGATGGCGACTTCATGGCTTGCGGTCGATGCTCCGTGGCGGGTCTGGCCTTCGCGTTGGCCTTGCCGCAGGGCAAGACATGGGCGTGGCGTAACGCGTTTTGTTTCTCTTCGTGACAGGCGCCGGGCGATGCAAGATGGCTTGGCTGACGGGACATGCCCCGCAGGCTGACGGCGCGCTTAAGAAAAGTTCGACATTTTTACCGGAAAACGGGGGCAGCATCCCTTTCGCGAGATGTGAAATTTGTTACGCAATATGCCTGCGCGGGCTTTCGCAGGGGGACGGAACCGGCGGAGCTTCTTGCTAAGATCGGTCCCGCTCTCCACTCGACCTCTTACCCACGACGATGATGCCTGCCCGCTTTCTACCCCTGATCCGCGCCGCATTCGCCGCTCTTGTTTTGATGGCTGGCCTGGCGTCTCCCGCCGCGCAAGCCGATGTGGTTTACGGCGGCATTGCCACCGATGGCGCCCACGACAAAACGTATTGGGCCTTACCCGAGACGTCGCAGAAGGACGCGGAGGCCGCCGCCTTGGCCGAGTGCCGGCGTCAGGGCGGCAAGGACTGCAAGAAGCTGTCGTGGTTCTCGGACAGCTGCATGGCCTATGCGCGCAACACCAACCACGATCTGTTCCCGGGCAACAGCGTGTCGCCCGAACTGGCCGCCAAGAAGGCTATGCGCCGGTGCACGGCGGGCAGCCCTGACGGCAAGTGCCGTTTGATGACGATGCCGCAGTGCGCGGGGCCCGGCTATAGCGCTGAAGATATGCAGGCCGCCAAGCGCGCCCGTCCGGCCGACGTGGAAGCCCTGTCCGCCAAGATGAACGACCGCGCCTATTGGGGCGCGGTGATGGAGAACGCCGACGGCGGCCTGATCTACGCGGACGGCTACCCGAAGGAAGCCGAGGCGGTCAACGCGCTGGCGAAATGGGAAGACTGCAAAGACTGCCGCAAGATCCTGACCTACCAGGAAACCTGCGCCGGCATGGCGTGGGTGAAGGGCAGCGAAGGCCGGGGCACGCGCTTTACGGCGCTGAACCCCGACCCGGTCTCGGCGCGGGAAGAGTCTCGCGCGACGTGCACCGCCAAGACCGGCGCGCCGTCGTGCGTGGCGATGGTGCGCTGCTCGGGCCGCGCCTACATCGACGGTTACGCGGGCGAAGACGTCAAACCGAAGTAATTCACTTATCCAGCCAGGGCGCGTCTTTCCACAACTGCTGGAATTCGGCGTCGCCCGCCTCCAGCTCCTTCGCGTAAGCGGCGGGCGGCAGATAGCGCAGCGGGGCGTACATGTCGCGGGCCTTGGCCTGGAATTCCGGGTCGTCTACCGTGCGCTTCACGGCATCCACCAGTTTCTCGCGCACCGCGTCCGGCAAGCCTTTGGGCGCGGCCAGCCCGCGCAGCGACGCCAATTCAAAGTCGTAACCCTGTTCCTTGAACGTGGGCACGTCCGGCAACGCCGCCGAACGCGTTTTGCCCATCTGCCCCAAGAAGCGCAGCGGCGTGCCGCCTTTCTGGTACTGCAACGCCTCGCCCACATTGATTGCGCCGATGGTGATTTCACCGCCCGCCAACGCGCCGCGCACTTCGCCCGCACCCTTGTACGGGATGTGGCTGAGCTTGGTGTTTGACGTGCGCTCAAAGCGCAACATAGCCAGATGGTCGTCGGACCCCGTGCCGGTGGTGCCCACCGTCACCTTGCCCGGATTCTTCTTGGCATAGGCTGACAGGTCGGCCAGCGTCTTCAATGCATTGTCGTTACGCACCGTGAACGCGCCGGGATCATCGATCAGGTTGCCCAGCAGGTCGTAGCTTTTCCATGTGAAGTTGGATTTGCGTTCGATGGGAATCGTCAGCAGGTTGGGCGTGTTGATGAAGCCGATCGTGTAGCCGTCGGGCTGCGCGCGCGCCAGCTCCGTGAAGCCGATGGCGCCGCCCGCGCCAGGGCGGTTCAGCACCACGATGCGGGCGTCGTTGCCCAAGTACTTTTGCAGGAACGGCGCCATCATGCGCGCCACCAGATCGGTGCCGCCGCCCGGGCCGTAGGACACGATCAGGTTGATCGGGTGTTCGGGGTAACCGGCCGCCTGGGCGCCGCTGGTGAACGCGGCCGCGCCAGACAGCAGGGCTACGGACGCGGCCAGCGCGCGCAGCGTGCGGCGCTTGTTGGGATGTTGCATGTTGTCTCCTCGTGGGGATGTCGGCGGCTTCATGCCGCACTGTGTTTTCCGGTGTGGGGGCCGGGGTATTGCGTGAGCCTGGTGTCACTTCAATTTGGCGATACGCGCGGCGGCCACGGGCCAGACCTCGGGGTTGATCAACTGCGGCGGCCGTTCGCCGCGCAGCATCATCACCAGCTGATTGGCGGAGGACTGCGCCACATTGCGGCGGGCTTCGTGCGTGACACCCGCCGTGTGAAAAGTGGCGACCACGTTGGGCAGCGCCAGCAGCGGCGCGTCGCGCGGGGGCGGTTCTTGTCGCCAGACGTCCAGCCCGGCGCCACGCAGATGGCCGCCACGCAGCGCGTCATGCAACGCCGTTTCGTCATGAATGCCGCCACGCGCCGTCGATACGAACACCGCGTCGGGCTTCATCGCCGCAAAGGCGCGGGCGTCAATCAGGCCGCGGGTGGACGCGTCCAGCGGACAGTGCAGCGACACCACATCCGCCTGGGCCAGCAAGTCGGGCAACGACACCGGTTCCGCGCCTCGGCGGCGGATGGTGTCGGCGTCCAGCAGCGGGTCATGCGCAATGACGCGCATGCCAAACCCTTGCGCGATGCGGGCCACGCGTGAACCGATCTGGCCGATTCCCACCAGGCCTATCGTGGTGCCGTGGATCTCGTGGCCCATCAAATCTTCACGCGTGAACCCCGTGTCGTGGCGCAGGCGGTTGTGCGATTCGACCACCCGGCGCTGCACGGCCAGCAGCAAGGCGAAGGTGTGCTCGGCCACCGACGCCGCGTTGCCGCCCGCCTGGTTGACCACCGCGATGCCGGCCGCCGTGCAGGCGGCCACATCCACCGTGTCATACCCCGCGCCGCCAGACGATACGCAGACCAGATCCGGGCATTGCGCGATCAGCTCGGCGCTGACGAACCAGGGGCGCGGCAGCTCGTCTTTCGCGGCGGACACGTGGTAGGCGTGGGCCGTCGCAAGGCCGGCCAAGGTGCGGGCATCGTCCCCACGCGCCGGCAGCACCGACAAGGCAATATCCGCTTCTTTGCCGATGATCTGGTCGAACGCCGGATTCAGCCACAGGTCCAGGCGGCACAGGCGTTTGGGAAAATCGTGATGGGGGGCACCGGCATTCGGCATGTTGCGTTGTCTCCGTAACTGGGATGGTCTGCTTTTGAGGCGACTCTACCCGGGCCAACACCGGAGATAAAGCGAATAATTTTCTGATCTAAGAGCGACTTTTTAGAAACAATTGCGCCGTCACACCATGCCGGATGGCGCGTCGAAGTCCAGCGTGTCTTGCGCCAGCACACGCAGGCTTTCCAGCATGGGCCGGGTGTCGTCGCGCCGCCACTGGAAGGTGTACGGCAGGGGGCGCAAGGGGGGCAGGCCGGGCAAGGGGTGCAAGTCGCCGCGTTGAATCAGAATCTGCGCCCAGGCGGTGGGCAGGAAACCCAGGCCCAGCCCTTGCCGCAGCATGCCGGCAATGGCGCCCCAGCTGTTGCAGCACTGCATGCGGCCCGGTGAAATGCGCTGCTCGGTCAGCCAGTCGTCCAGCATGCGGATGACGCCGGAGCTTTGCGGTTGCGTGATCAGCGTCAGGCCGGGCAAGTCGGCGGGCGTGAGCGTGGCGGGGTTAGGCACGGCGCGTGGTGAGGCCACCCATTCAAACGCCGCGCTGCCGATCAGGTGCGACGCGATCGACGCGCGCGACGACGGGCCTGCAATGACGGCAAAGTCCAGGTCGCCTTCTTCCAGCCCGCGTTCCACCAATTCCCCCACGCCCACATAGGGTTCCACCAAGAGGTTGGGGTGCGCGCGCTGAATCTCTTCGATCAGGCGCGGCATCCACGTTACCGACGTCAACTCGCCCGCGCCGAAGCGGCAGCGGCCGGAGTAGGTCAGGTTGTTGCTGGCCTGCTGCATGAACTGGTCGGCGTTGCGCAACAGGTCTTTCGCGTGCGGCACCAACTGTTCGCCCAATGCCGTCAGCGTGGCGCTGCGCGCGCTGCGGCTGAACAGGTCGGCGCCTATGGACGCCTCCAATTCGCCGATGCGCTTGGATAGCGACGACACCGAGATATTCAGCCGGCCCGCGGCGATGGCGAAATTCTTGCAGGTTGCAGCCCAGTAAAAGGCTTCGAGTTGTTTGAGCGTCATGGGGTCGGGGCGGCAATTGGCGAGGGCAGAGGGCGAGGGCGAATAAAAGTGTAATAACCAATATCGATAAAGTCACTTTATTCAAAGTGGCCGCGCACCTATAGTCTTTCGCCAGTAGACCCACCCCCCATGACAACAGCGCGGCGGCCCCCAGTGCGGGCCGACCGCGGCGAGGAGCCCGGATGTTTGACCCCCTGCGCCACCTGCTCAGCCTGCACGATTTCGAGGCGGCCGCGAAGAAGCGTTTGCCCAAACCGATCTACGCCTATGTGTCGGGCGCGGTGGAAGACGGGCAGTCGGAACGCGGCAACCGGCAGGCGTTTGCCGAGTACGGCTTTCGGCCCAAGGTGCTGGTCGACGTGTCCCGCCGCAGCACACGCGCCACCGTGCTGGGCCGCGGCTACGCCGCCCCGGTAGGCGTGGCGCCCATGGGCATTTCAGCGCTGTCCAGCTACCGCGGCGACATCGTGCTGGCCCGCGCCGCGGCAGAGGCGAACGTGCCGTGCATCATGAGCGGGTCGTCGCTGATCCGGCTGGAAACGGTAATGCAGGAAGCGCCCGGCACCTGGTTTCAGGCGTATCTGCCGGGGGACGACGCGCAGATCGCCGCGTTGATTGACCGCGTGGCGGCGGCGGGCGTGACAACCCTGGTGCTGACGGTGGACACGCCCGTTGCCGCCAATCGCGAGAACAATGTGCGCGCGGGCTTTTCCACGCCGTTGCGGCCCAGCGCCAGCCTGGCGTGGCAAGGCATCACCCATCCGCGCTGGTTGTTCGGCACCTTTCTACGCACGCTGTGGCGCCATGGCATGCCGCACTTCGAGAACAACTACGCCACGCGCGGCGCGCCGATTCTGTCGGCCAACGTGCTGCGGGATTTTTCGGATCGGGGCCATTTGAACTGGCAGCACGTGGCGGCCATTCGCCGCCGCTGGAAAGGGCAGATGGTGATCAAGGGCATCCTGCATCCCGACGATGCGCGCACGGCGCGCGCGCAAGGCATGGACGGCGTGATCGTGTCCAACCACGGCGGCCGCCAACTGGATGGCAGCGTGTCGCCGTTGCAGGCGCTGCCTGCCGTGGTGGACGCGGCCGGCGGCATGGACGTGATGCTGGACAGCGGCGTGCGGCGCGGCACGGACGTGCTGAAAGCCCTGGCCCTGGGCGCGCGCTGCGTCTTCGTGGGCCGGCCGTTCAACTACGCGGCAACGGTGGCCGGGCAGCGCGGCGTGGCGCATGCGATCAAGCTGATCGTGGAAGAGGTGCGCCGCAACATGGGCCTGCTGGGCGTGGTGGATGTGAATGGCGTCAACGCGGATTGCGTGCGGCGGGTGTGGGATGCGCGGGGCGGGGCGGGGCAAGACTGAGGCGGATTCACTAAGACTGGCTCACTAAGACTAGCTTAGAATGCGGGCACCTTACGCACGGGACGCCGTCCGCCGAAATCACCTTGCCTCAGTCTTCGAATGCCCCACGCTTTTCCCTGCGCCTGATCGGGCGATGCGCCGCGCTGGCGTTAGCGCTGTGGGTGCCCGCCGTAGCGCATGCGCAGCCGGCCGCACCGGACAAGAGTTACCTGAAGGTCACCGAACCCCTCGGGGGCGATTTCGCGCTGCGCGGCTATCCGCAATCGCAGCTTCGCGAGATTCTCTTTCGTGAAAAAACCTATCGGCCCCTGAATGCGGTCGAGTTCATACACGTCAAGGCGCTTGGCCCCAAGCAAGACGGGCAGCCGATCTTGATGGCGGTGTCCAACGATTTCATGGGCGTCGGCACCATCCTGATCGCCGTGCAAAACGGCACGCCGCTTGCCCGCGTGCTGAGTCCCACGGTGGATATCCGAGACCCCGACATGGGTCTGGCGCAGCCGGGCCGCCAGGACCTGCTGCTGTTTACCGCCGGGTCACGGGCGCTGGTCACATCGACCGGTCAGGTGCTGTGGTTTGAACATGCGCGGCCGAAGGAATATGTGCATGGCACTCCTTTGCTGGTGTCCGTGTCTCCCGACAACCGAACCGGCGCGCTGTTGCTGGACAACGAGATCCGCCTCAGCCGGGCGGGCGCGGGCGCGTACGCCGCGGTGCCGTTCACGAAGCGAATGCAGAGCGACGCTTTCAAAACCTTGTGGGACGAGAGTTCGCAGGCCGCCAAGAAGGCGCTGGATGCAGGCCAGCGCATTGACCAGCGCCGGCTCTACGCCAATCTGAAAGCCGCTTGGATCAATCGGAACTTCACCTGGCATGAAGGTCAGGACGGATGGCGGCTGCAAGGGCGGGGCTTGACGTCCGCACCGCTGCCCGCGCTGTCGTCCACGACGTCCCGTCAGGAGCAATAACGCGATGTCGCCATTTACGTTCTCGTTCGTCCCGCGTATCGCGGCGTGTGCCGCAGTGGTATTGCTGGCGGGCTGCGCCGGCAGCGCCGATGTCTATGAACGGCACGTCCGCACCGAAGACGCAAACGCCGCTGATGTGGTGCTGACGCTGGATGTCGCCTTTGCGCAGGCGCCCGACTACGACCCCAAGACGAATGTGTACGGCGGCCCGGCCAAGCCGGGTTCGTCCCGGCAGGCCACGCCCGAGCGCGTGGAGTACTCCGGCTACCCCAGCATCGATGTGCCGTTCTATCAAAAGGGAATTGGGTTCGATCTGGGCGTGGTGGGCGATCCGCGCGCGTTGCTCGCCTTGCCTTACCCGTCACCCACCACCCGAACCACGTCGGCGCATTTGCGGATATTTGGAGCGCGTCGCGACGCCACGCATTACCGCTTTGTCGTGCTGCCGCGACAGGGCTGGACCAGCTACCAGAGTTTCCGCGTGTCGTTTGCGGTGAACGGCCGCCGCGAGGGCATGACCTTTTCCTACAGCGACAAGCTCGTTTGCGACAGCGCGTTTGATGTCACCACGCCCACCTACGGGTTTGGCATGTCGGTGGCGGCAAGCTTTCCTGGCGGCAAGCCGGGCTGCCTGAAAGCGTGCGACGAGCGGCCGGGATACCCGGGATATTGCGCGTTCGGTGCGGATGTGGCGTCGGTGTTGGCGAAATAGTGGCCATCGCTGCGTGGCGGCGTCAGCGCGCCATGTCCTTCACCGCCTGTTCGATCAGCCCCTGTAGCCACGTCAACGCCGCATCCCCGGATGTGCGGCGGCTGCTGACCATGTCGACGGCGAATGGCCCGGGGTCCACTTCCGCCGGCAACGCGCGCAGGCTCAATTCAGGCCCCGCCAGCCGCAGCGCCGCACGGCGCGCCAGCGTGGCGATCAGGTCCGTACCCGCCACGGCATGGGGCAGGGCGACGATATGCGCAAAGGTGCAGGCCACGCGGCGCTTGCGTCCCAGACGCGCCAGGCTGACATCAACCACCCCGCGCGCCGAGCCGTCGTCGCTAGGCACGAACAGGGCGTGCGGCAGCGCCACATAGCGGTCCAGCGTTAGCTTGCGTCCGCGCAAACCCGGGTGCTGCTTGTCGGCGATACAGACAAAGGTCTCTTCGTACAACGGCGTGACGCGCATGCGCTTGGGCGGCGTCAGATGCCCGCCGATGGCGACGTCGACCGAGCCGTTGTCCAACTGTTCGTACAGGGTGGCGCGGTCCAGACGGGCGACGCGCAGGTCGGCGGCAGGCGCTTCGCGGCGCAGCCGGGCCACGATGTGCGGCACCAGCACGATGTCGGCGTAGTCGCTGGCGGCCAGCGTAAACCGCCGCCCGTGCGCGGCGCCCGGGTCGAACACCGCGCCTTGCGCCAAGGCGCCGCGAATCTGGTCCAGTGCGCTACTGATGGCGGGCATCAACGCGATGGCGTGTTCAGTGGGCTGCATGCCATCGGAGGTGCGCACGAACAATTCATCATTGAACACACGCCGCAAACGGTTCAGCGCGCTGCTGACGGAAGGTTGGGCGCGATGAATGCGCTGGCCGGCCAGCGTCACATTGCGCGTTTCGAACAGCGCTTCGAAGGCGACCAGCAGGTTCAAGTCTACGGTGGATAGATTCATGCCATCAATAGTACGAATAGTCATTATCGATTTCAACAATCGTACGGTCCGCTTCTACCATGACCCGCATGGATACCCACAAGGAAGTGCCCGTGACCACCGTACTGATTACCGGAATTGAACCCTTTGATGGCGAAACGCTGAACCCATCGTGGGAGGCCGCCCGTCTGCTGGATGGTGCAGTCATTGCTGGCGCCCGAGTCGTAGCGCGCCAACTGCCCTGCGTGATCGGCAAAGTGGTGGGGGTACTGCGCCAGGCCATCAACGACGTCGACCCGGATCTGGTGATCTGCCTGGGTCAGGCGGGCGGGCGCACGGATGTGTCGGTGGAGCGCGTGGCGATCAATGTGGTGGATGCGCGCATTCCTGATAACGAAGGCCATCAGCCCATCGACGAGCCCATCGTGGAAGGCGGGCCGGCTGCCTACTTTTCGACGCTGCCCATCAAGGCCATCGTGCGCGATCTGCGCGCGGCGGGCGTGCCGGCGTCCGTGTCGTCTACAGCGGGAACGTATAACT
>Ga0256893_1000583_pt1 | contig 11913 bp, 9 predicted proteins | sample MC6MC0666MT_FD_190201 | JGI IMG/M metagenome (GOLD analysis project Ga0256893, IMG submission 190201) | Metatranscriptome of enriched soil aggregate microbial communities from Iowa State University, Ames, United States - MC6-MC0666-MT... | ecosystem: Environmental > Terrestrial > Soil >... | reverse complement strand
TCGGGCGAACTGCCGACGGTCCGACTGTATGGTTTCGGTAAACGTTGCCTTGACTCAGCGCGCCGGCATGCATGAGTTGCGCGAACACGAGGGTCCCATGCTCGTGCATCTCCCGATTGAACGCCGACCACGCCTTCGCCTGTTCGTCGTCGGCCAGGCCCGGCTGAAACCGGTATCCTTGCGAGAACGCCTTGTCGGTATAAATGCCTTCAGTCGTTACCAGCCCAAAGCCACCTTTCGCGAATCGCTTGTAGTAGTCGAACATGGTTTGGGTCGGCTGCCCGTGTTCCGTGGCCGTAATACGCGTCATAGGCGCGACGGCGATGCGGTTGCGTACCGCGATGCCGTTGCGGTTATACGGGGAAAGGATAGGGGAGGTTGAGTCGTTCATCTGGCTGCTCGTCTCGTGAAGAAGGTGATTGCATGGTAGGCGGCGAGAGCAGCGGGAAACAGAGCCTGGACCGTGAAGCCGCCCTAACATTTTTGGATATAACCGATGCTCCTTCCAGACGTTCAGACATTCCTCGCCGTAGCGTCAGCAGGAAGCCTGTCAGCGGCGGCGCGTCAGCTGAACGTGGTGCCTATGCAGGTCTCGCGGCGCATTGCCGCGCTCGAAGAAGACCTCGGCGTGCGCCTCTTTCATCGGACCACTCGGTCGCTTACGCTGACAGCGGAAGGCGAGGCTTTTGTTCCGTACGCCAAGGCAATGGTCGATGCGGAAGCGGGCGCGCGAGCGGAACTGAGTCCGTCACCGGGCACCGCGTCGGGGGTGTTGCGCATGACCGCACCGAGTGGTTTCGGACAATCCGTCGTTTTGCCGATGCTGCCAGGCTTGCTGGAAAGCAACCCTGACCTTCGTATCGACCTCGATCTGTCGGATCGGCAAGTCGATATAGTGGGGCAGGGACTGGATCTCGCGTTGCGCATTGCGCCCCTGGAAGATTCAGAACTGGTGGCCAGAAAGATTGCCCCGAACCCGCGCCTTATTTGCGTGTCGCCCGGGTATGTCAAGCGGTATGGGCGGCCTGATACGGTCGCGGACCTCGACCAGCATCGTTGCATCAAACTCGATGCTGTCGGGCGGTGGCCGCTCGTCGTCGACGGCAAGTTGATACGCAAGCGTATTGAAGGCTACGTCACCACCACGAGTGTTGAGGCTGCGCGTACGGCTGCTGTGCAGGGACTGGGCATTGCTATGCTGACCCACTGGGACGTATTCAGGCAGCTAGCTGACAATTCGCTTGTGGAAGTGCGCCTGCAGGACGCCTCCATGGAGGACCTGTCGGTGTGGGCCGTCATTCCGAGCCGGCGATATGTGCCTAACCGCGTGAATGTATTTCTCGCTGCGCTTCAGAAGGAACTCTCGGATCTGGCGGGAACGCGCGGTTTACAGCCGCTCTGAACGTTAGGTGAACCTGGAGCGAGGCCCGCAGGCCTAAAGGCGTCGTCAAGTGTTGCCGATATAACATAGTGTGGCCGCGTCAGGGACGCTGGCTATCCTTTCAATCGATACCTCCCCAGGTATCAAGGTATGGTTATGTCCGCTTTGCCCAGTACATCGCACGAGTTCATTGACGGCATGACGATAGGTATCGCTGTCGTGACGCGCGATTCGCGCGGTGAACCGGTCCTCAGCGCGTGCAACGACGTCTTCCTGGCAATGATGGACGACGCTCGCACACATCCGCGATCTTTTCCTGTGCCACTCGAGACATCGGTGCTGGACAAGGCAGGGTGTGGATTGCGCAAAAAGCTCGATGCGTGCTTCGACTCGGGCAAAGCCCAAGGATCGGAACCGGCCTGCGTGTCCCTCGATGGCGCACGGACATGGCGAGTCGCACTGGAGCCGATGGTCGGCGCGCACACGCCTACTGTCTGCATGACGGTCATTGGCCATGCCCCGGCGCGGCAGGTGTCGCGTGAACTGGAAGCTAGCGCATCGCGGTTCCAGGCCGTGATCGACTCCGCTTACGACGCGATCGTCACCATTGACGGGGAGCACCGCATCAGACTGTTCAACCGCGCGGCCGAGAATCTGTTCGGTTATCGGGCGGACGAAGTGATCGGACAGCGGATCGAAATGCTGTTGCCGGAGAAGTTTCGCGGGAACCATGCGCGCAATGTGCGGCAGTTCGCGAACTCGACGCAGAAAAGCCTGCGCGCAGTCACGCCGCCGCGCATGGACGAAAGCAACAGCGTGTACGGGCGGCATCGGGACGGCACGATTATTCCGGTCGAGATTGCAATTTCGAAGATTGAACTCGAGGGCGAAGTGGAGTTCACTGCTGTCGTTCGCGACATCTCCGATCGTGCCCGGCTTATCCAGCTACTCAAGAAACAGGCGGTCACCGATGCGCTGACTGGCTTGCCGAATCGCCGCGAGTTCATCGATTCCGTCGAAAAAATGCTTGCCGCCGATGGTGTGCTGTCCGTTTTTATTCTGGATATCGACTACTTCAAGAAGATCAACGACAGCTACGGCCACGATATTGGCGATGAAGTCTTGCGTGTGCTGGCAGATGTGGGCATGACGATCCCGTATGAGTCGAAGCTATTCGCGCGCTGGGGCGGCGAGGAGTTCGTCGGAGCGCTGCCGGGCGCGGACGCGTCCGTCGCGTTCCGTATCGCCGATGCATTGCGCAAGCGCTGTGAGCAGCAGGAATCGGAACACGTGTGGCGGACGAAGCCGATTGCATTCACGGTGAGCATTGGCGTGGTGACGCGTGAGGCGGGCGAACGTGACGTCGACGCGCTGATGCGGCGCGCAGACCGTGCGCTTTATCGCGCGAAAGAGACTGGAAGGAATCGCGTCGCGGTTGGTTGAGTGAGCGCGAGTCGTGGGTTCGGTCGACATTGCTCATGTCCGGCCGGACGATACTGGACGCGGTTGCGTAGCGAAGAGCCGCGCGGACATGGCGGAAGGCGGTCGAATCTGCGATGATTGTTTTCCGTCATCGTGGCTCGTGGCCGCGCTGGCTCAGTGTGGCCCATTGGTGCGCACAGCCGGCATAGGCGCGTCGGCAGGCGGGTCCAGCAAGCGAAGAGAGCTCGATTATGGCCAGACTTCGACATCTTGCCGCAGCCGTTATGATTGTCATGCTGGCCGCATGCGCCAGCCTGCCCCCACAAGTCGGACGCACGCCGACCTATGCGGCGCAGGATACACAAGCGACGCCGCTTGCCGAGCACTTCGCGTCCGGCGAGCACGGACATCCTGGCGAGAGCGCGTTCCACCTGCTACCCGATTCCGTCGACGCGCTCCTCGCGCGGGTGATCCTTACCGAAAAGGCTGAGAAAACACTCGACCTCGAGTACTACATCTGGCACAGCGACCTGACGGGGCGCGCTCTTGCGTTGGCCGTGCTGAAGGCGGCGGACCGCGGCGTCAGGGTACGGGTACTGCTCGACGATCTCGGCACGAACGCCGACGACCAGGCGTTGCTCGCATTGAGCGCCCACCCCAGCATTTCTATTCGGCTCTTCAACCCCGTGGCGAGCCGCCGGTTCAAGAAGATTTCGGCTGCACTCGACTTCTCGCGCGTGAACCGCCGCATGCACAACAAGGCACTGATCGCCGATAACCGGGCCACGATTCTGGGCGGGCGAAATGTCGGCGACGAATATTTCGGTGCGTCGAGTGCAGTGTCATTCGGGGATCTCGACGTGTTGATGCATGGGCCGATCGTCCAGGATGTCTCGAACTCTTTCGACACGTTCTGGAATTCCGATGCGGCCTATCCGATCGACCGGCTGATGGGCACCCCGGCAGACCCCGAAAAACTCGCGGCGTATCGCGCCGAACTGGACCGCTACGTCGCTTCGGAACAGGCCTCGCCCTATGTCGCGCACGCGAGACAGCGGCTGGCTCAAGTCATCGAGAAGGGTGCCGCCGAGTATAGCTGGGGCAAAGCCACGCTGCTCTACGATGACCCGTCAAAAGTCACGCGCGCCCCTGAAGAGTCGCAAGGCCGCTTGCTGACCGCGCTTAGAGCGCAGGACCTTCATCCGAGTCGTGAACTGCTGATCATCTCCCCGTACTTCGTACCTGGAAAAAATGGCGTGGCCTGGCTGCGTGAGTTGACTGAAAATGGCGTGCGCGTGACGGTACTGACCAACTCGCTGGCGGCGACCGATGTCGCCGCCGTTCATGCGGGATATCGGCGCTACCGCGAAGACCTGCTCGCCGCGGGCGTGCAGCTCTATGAATTCAAGCCCGTTGCAGCAGGCGTAGACGCGGCGAACAAGAAGCAGTTCTTCGGTTCGTCGAAAGCATCGCTGCATGCGAAGACGTTCGTATTCGACCGTGAACGGGTGTTCATCGGCTCGATGAATCTCGACCCGCGCTCGGTCCACCTCAACACTGAAATCGGCGTGTTGGGCGACAGCGCAGCGATCGCAAACCAGGTGATCGGCTACGTCGAACCGCGGCTGAATCAGATCGCGTGGCAGCTCGTACTGCGCGCCGACGCAAACGGCAGTCGCAAAATCGTGTGGATCGATACCGCGGCGGACGGGACGGTGAGGGAACTGGACACAGAGCCGGACACCACCGTCCTGCGCCGCACCGGTGTGTGGTTCATGGGTCTGCTGCCCATCGAGTCGCAGCTTTGAGCTGACGGAGGCATGCTCACGCCGCTGCTGGTCTGCAGCCGCATGCCGCTGACGTCGGAATGCTCGCGCTAGTCGCGCTACTCGCGGTACTCGCGGTACTCACCGGTCTCACGCCTGTGAAAACAAGTTCCGAACTGCCGTCTCTTTCATATACTGCTCATATCAGCATCCCATGTTGGCAGCTACGAAACGTCTCGTTGACTATCTCCGGTCGGGGGCCATATGAGTACTATCGTGCCGGACGGACATGCCGAACCCGAACGGCGTGAACCGATTCTTAATACCGTTGACCGTGTCTGTGAAATATGTTTTGGCCTGTTCATGGCCCTGACATTCGTCGGCGCCGTCAAGGCAGTGACTGCACGCGAAGATGAGGGGTACAGGATGTTCTTTGCCGCACTCGGATGCAATCTCGCGTGGGGCCTCGCCGACGCCGTGATGTACCTCGTACGCACGCTCGCCGATCGAGGGCAGCGCCTGAAACTCGCGCAGACCGTACAGCGGGAGCAGGACCCGGCGGTAGCCTTGCGGTTGTTGCGCGAAGCATTGCCCGAGAAGCTGGGGCGGCTCGTCGAAGATGCCGACCTCGAGCCGATCCGCGCGCGCCTCGCGACCGCATCGACGCTGCCACCCCGAGCCGGTTTTGTGCGTGGTGACTTCGTCGGCGCGCTAGGCATTTTTCTGCTTGTGGTCCTGGGGACGTTTCCGGTCGCGGTGCCGTTTCTTGTCGTGAGGGATGTCACAACGGCACTGATCGCCTCGCGCGTGCTCACTCTCGGGATGCTTTTCATCGCCGGCTTTGCGCTGGGGCGCTATACCGGTGCAGGGCCAATGAAGGCAGGTATTGCCATGATCGCGGTTGGCATTCTCCTTACGATGGCAATCATTACGCTCGGCGGCTAACGACTCCGAGCCGACTCGGGCGGAAACGGGTCGGTGACCTTTCAAATTAGAATCGTTAGCATTTCGATCGAGGCTACCGTCGGCTTGCGGCATCGCTTCTAACGCCTTTGAGCGCGACAGCCGGGCCTGAAAAATCATGGTCAACGCGTCCTTCTTCGCCAGCGAGAAAGGGTGGCGTCATGACCCAGATCAATCCCGGTTCTCAGGTTACTTCTACTCTTCTTTCATGAACTCGTCGTCCTTGCTACGGTAATTCACGTATGCGCGCTCAAAGCGGGTTCTCCCGACAATAGGGCTCCGGCTCCCGGTATGCGGCGACGGGTCTTATGCCACCCGTCGACATGGTCGGCTCACGAGCGACCTGGGAGGAAGTGAAAATGTCTCGCAATCTGGACATACATCAGCGTGCGACAGTCACTGCCGCACCGTCCGCCGAAGAGATACTCAAGGATAGTGATGATTTTTCCGTAGTGCTTGGAGGTCCGTTCTTCCAGCTTCTGTGTCGCGCGCACATGGCCAACGATACGCTGGCTCTGATACGCCAGCGCATCGCCGTCATCGCGCTGCTGACCTGGGTGCCTCTCGCTGCGCTTGCCGCGCTTGAAGGGCATCTGCTGGACCGGACTATCGCCGTGCCGTTCCTGTACGACTTCGAAGTTCATATCAGGCTCCTTGTCGCAGTACCGCTATTGATACTCGCCGAGCTTGTCGTGCATCGGAGGCTCCGCCCCATTGCACGAGCATTCATTGACCGAAAAACTATTCCAGAAGCGTCGTCAGCACGGTTCGATGAGGCAATCAGGTCCGCATCCCGCCTGCGCAATTCCGTGCTGGCCGAGGTACTGATGCTTGCATTCGTCTATGGCGTCGGCGTTCTTGTCATCTGGCGTCACTACACCGCACTCCACGCAAGTACCTGGTATGCGACGGCCTCGCAGGACGATCTCAAGTTATCGCTCGCCGGAATGTGGTACGGCTACGTGAGCCTTCCGATCTTCCAGTTTCTGCTGCTTCGCTGGTATTTCCGGTTGTTCGTCTGGACCCGGTTTCTCTGGCAGGTCTCACGTATCAAGCTCAGCCTTGTCCCGACCCACCCCGATCGGGTCGGGGGGCTCGGCTTCCTCGCAAACACGGTCTATGCGTTTACCGTCCTGCTGGTAGCGCACGGTGCCATGTTGGCAGCGCAATTCGCAAATCGAATCCTGTTTACGGGCGCAGCGCTCACCGAGTTCAAGGTAGAGACTGGGGCGATGGTTCTGTTTCTCCTCTGCATAGTCTTCGGACCGCTGCTGGTTTTTGCCCCCCAACTCGCGAGTGCTAAACGCACAGGGCTGGGCGAATATGGCTCTCTGGCCCAGCGCTACGTGCGCGAATTCGATGAAAAATGGCTGCGAAATGGCGGGTCGCAGAACGAACCGCTGGTCGGCAGCGCAGATATCCAGTCGCTGGCTGATCTTGCGAACAGCTTTGAAGTCGTCAAAACCATGCGAATTGCACCCATCACGAAGGATGCCATCCTACGGCTCGCCGCCGCCGTCCTTGTGCCCATCGTGCCTTTAGCGCTCACCATGATGTCTCTTGAGGAGTTACTGAAAAGACTATTCGGTTTGGTGTTCTAACAAGCCGGCGGTTGGCGGGATTCAGTTACGGGTCCGCGAGGAAGGAGAAGACCCGCCATGCTAACGGATGTACTTCTTGTCTTTCTCCCGATAGCGATTGCTCTGGATGCCCTGGCTACGGCCTCATATCGCCCGTGTCGCCGCATCGATGTGCAGTCCGTCCGGCAGCAGCTCGCGACGCGGGAACCGTACAAGCACAAATGCCCGCACTATGGCGGGATTACCTGGAATGCGCGCGAAGTGGAACTCGATTTCCCGGTCCGTCTCGCCCTCTCCAGGTTGGATCACATTCATCATGTCGAGACGAACGCGTTTGCTCTGCACATAAAGGTGATCGGACGGTTTCGACAATACATTGCATACGCACTCCAGCTCGAGCTCGGCCTGCGTCCCGGGCACCCTGAGGCTGGCAAGTGTCTTCGTATGCTCGTCGATCTGCTCTTGAAGTCGATCCAGCTCGGCGAAGTCGGTACCTGAGTCGGTACCGGAGTCGGTACTGAAGGGCGCGCCGACGACCGCCCGCAGACCCGTGCCTTGCCGTTCCAACAGCGCGACTCGCTGCTCGATCAATGCTCGCGATTCCCTCGCCAGATCACGTTGCCTCGTGGCGAGACCTGCAAGGCCTTCCAACGCCAGTTGATCGATCATGCGGTGCGCAATCTCCGCACGTAACGACGCGTCAGAATTGCCGCAGATTCTAATGCGATGATCGCTGAAGCACAGCGTAGTTTGCGGCACGTCATGACGAACGGAGTCTCCTTCCATGGTGACGCCCAATGTGTGCCGCTCGGTCATTGCCATCCCGAGGACGGCGTATGCTTCGGTTAAATTGGTTTGTCGATCGAAATAAGCACGCAAGGTTTCCGACCGGCTAAAGGCTTCAGCCAGATCGTCGCGCGTCGCAAAGAAGGCGCGGATTGCCGGATCGCGCGACCATGCGTCGGCGTTGGCATCGTGCGGCGGCGGCAGCGAAGCGACAAGATCGTCCGCATAGCGCAATGACAGAGTCACCGCGCGGGTGAGCTTCGCTTCGTAGTGACGCGCATACTTTAGTCCAGGGTTCATCGAAAGAACACGAGCAACCGCTTCGCTGGTCCTCGCATCCGGAATCGTATGCGCCTGCTGACGCCTGAACAATTCATGGAGAAATCCCATTTCGTGACTCCGGCCGGCATGTCCCAATGAACAATAAATAAAGCAAGGTTGGCGAACCCAGCTTGATCTGGAGCAAACGAACTCGCGACCCACTCACGTCCACGCGAGAGTGGCCACCGATCGAGCCAATTGCAGCAAGTTCAAAGACGTCGTAGCCGACTTCACCGTTGGTCGCGGCCCACACCCACAACCTGCTCCTTGACGACTTTCGCCATCAGGTACGCGCGTTCTGTTTCCAACAAAGATTTCGCGTCGATTCGCCCGAATATGTCTAAAAGCGGCGCGATCAATCCTGTCCAGCCCGTCTGATGACTAGCCCCCAGACCAGCTCCGTTGTCGCCGTGGAAGTACTCGTAAAACAGAATCAGATCGCGCCAGTGCGGATCGCTCTGGAATTTTTCCGTTCCGCCGTAGACGGGCCGTCTGCCATCTTCGCCGCGCAGGAAGGTGCCCGACAATCGACGGACAATTTCCTCGGCCACTTCGAACAGCGACATCTGCTGGCCAGAACCGGTAGGACATTCGACCTTGAATTCGTCGCCGTAGAAACTGTACAGATTAATGAGCGCCCGCACGATGAGGAGATTAACCGGCATCCAGACCGGCCCGCGCCAATTGGAATTTCCGCCGAACATGCCGGTATTCGACTCGGCCGGCAGGTACTGAACCGTGTAGTCGATGCCACCAGTACGAAATACGAACGGGTGGTCCTCGTGATAGCGCGAAAGCGACCGGATGCCGTGAGGTCCAAGGAATTCGTTTTCGTCGAGGAGATAGCCGAGCACGCGCTCGAGTTTCTTCCTGTTCAGAATGGCGAGCAGGCGTCTTTTCTTGTAACCGATGAAACCTGCTTCTGTTGGTGCGACCTGCGCAATCAACTCTGGATGGCGTTCGCGAAACTGGGCAATCAACTCCATCAACTTCGGATACCGGTCGACCGCATCTCCTTCGAATACCGTCGACGCGCACAACGGCAACAGCCCTACCATCGATCGCACCTTCAGCCGTGTTGCCTGGCCGTCCGGAAGGCGCAGCAGATCATAGAAGAAGCCGTCTTCCTCGTCCCACATTTCGTCGTGATGTACGCCACGGCGGTCCATCGCATACGAAATCCACATGAAGTGCTGGACGAACTTGAAGGCAACCTCTTCATAGAGCGGATCGTATTCCGTCAGCAGGGTGGCCATCTCCAACATGCACTGGCAATAGAACGCCATCCACGCGGTTCCGTCCGCCTGCTCCAGTGTGCCTCCCGTCGGGAGTTGTGCGCTCCGATCGAACACGCCGATGTTATCCAGCCCAAGGAAGCCGCCCGCAAAGACGTTCCGGCCGGAAGGATCTTTGCGATTGACCCACCAGTTGAAATTGAGCATCAATGCCTGGAACGACCGCTCGAGGAAGCGGGGGTCTGCACGGCCCAACTGTTTTTCATACTTGTAGAGCCAGAGCGTGGCAGCGGCATGCACCGGCGGATTTACGTCGCTGAAATTCCACTCGTAAGCAGGAATCTGTCCGCTAGGGTGGAAGTACAGATTCCGCAGCATCAACAGCAGCTGTTCTTTGGCGAAGTCGAAATCCACCAGCGCAAGCGAGACCGTGTGAAACGCCAGATCCCAAGCCGCGTACCACGGGTACTCCCACTTGTCAGGCATGGAGATCACGTCCGCGTTGAGCATGTGGAACCAGTCAGTGTTGCGCACGTCGCGTCGAGCCGAGTCCAGCAACGGATGGCTCTTATGCTCACGTAACCACTTTTCCAGGTCGAAATAGTAATACTGCTTGCTCCATAACATCCCGGCCAGCGCCTGCCGATGAACACGGCGCTGATCCTCCGTCAGCGTCTTTGGCGCAATGCGCTCGTAGAACTCGTCAGCCTCGGCGATGCGGCTGTCGAACACCTTCTCGAAGCCGTCGAACGCATTCTCCATTTGCGCTGCTCTCAACCGCAGCCGGAACGTCTTGCTGCCTCCGGCCGGCACCTCGACAGCATAGTGAGCCGCTGCCTTCGTGCCGCTTTTCGCGGGATTGACCGCGTCCGCCCGCGAAACGACGTAGTCGTGAAACGCGTCCTTCACGTAAGGAGACGAATTCGCCACGCCCCACAGACGCTGAGCATTGCTTTCATTTTCGGTGAACAGAGCCTCGCAATCTCCATCGCAATATAGCCAGTACTGCCCTAGCTCATGATGGGTGGCGCGGATAATGCCGGACCCCGCTTCGGTCAACGAGGGTTTCCGGTCGTCGCCGCCCCACGACCAGGTGTTGCGGAACCAGAGTGTCGGCAAGATCCGGATCTGTGCCGCATCCGGTCCGCGGTTGTGCACGGAAATCCGTACGAGTATGTCTTCCGGATCTGCCTTCGCGTACTCTACGAACACGTCGAAATAGCGGTCTTCGTCGAAGATGCCAGTGTCGAGCAGTTCGTACTCCATTTCTGTTCGCGATCTTTTGCGGTTGGTTTCGACAAGGTCGCGGTACGGATATTCCTTCTGCGGATATTTGTAGAGATACTTCATGTACGAGTGCGTGGGCGTACTGTCGATGTAGAAGTAATACTCTTTCACGTCCTCGCCATGATTGCCTTCGCTATTGGTGAGACCGAACAGGCGCTCCTTCAGGATCGGATCTTGCCCGTTCCAAAGCGCGAGCGCAAAGCAGAGCCGCTGCTGATCGTCACACAGTCCGCCGAGTCCGTCCTCGCCCCATCTGTACGTGCGTGAACGCGCCTGGTCGTGCGAAAAATAGTCCCATGCGTTGCCGTCGTCGCTGTAATCCTCCCTGACGGTCCCCCATTGCCGTTCGCTCAGGTAAGGTCCCCACTTTTTCCACGGGACCTGAGCTTCACGCTGTTCGTTCAAACGCTTCTGCTCCGTGACATCCACAATTGCGTCAGCCATGGTTTCAGCTCCGATACTGGGGTGAATCGATTCCGCTCGACCGTCGTGACATACCCGGCTTGACGTCGTCCTGATGGCACACTTTTCGCCTGACTAAGATGAACGTACCGACCCTTGGAAACTCAGGCACCGTTCCGAAACTACGTCTCGACTCAAATTCCTCCTGAACGATCAACCATACGGTGAATGCAGCCAATAGGACTTTGGTCCCACGGTTCGATAGCACTACGCAAATTGAGAAATGCCGACAGCCTCCTGTCGAACGGTCACCGCGCGCGCGGTTCAAGTTTCGTCGCCACCAGCGAAGAGGCCATGCTCGGGCGGCGCCTGCTCGTGATCGATACATTGGACATGCCAGTGCCCAGTCATCAGCGCGCGGCCGCGCTTCGCGCACCATTGCGCGCGCCCGGTTTCGCCTTCAAAGGGACCGTCGCAACCGTTGAGATCCAACCCTTCGAGAACGCATAGCGGTGTGGCGTCGTTGGGGCCGCACACGAGCGTATTGCCGCAATCCACGTGCAACGAACCCCATTCCGGCAGTTCCAGCCCGAGGTGACCCTCGCGCGACCATCGCCGCGTGTCCTCATCGAGCCAGAGGATTGCAAACGCCATCGGATGGGTGCAATTGAATGTGTCGAGATGAACTGTGAGGCGCATGACAATCTCCGAACGTAGCTGCCGTCAATTGACCCGGACTACGGGAACCGTGGTTTTCGCAGGGCGGTTAT
>Ga0256893_1000569_pt1 | contig 12092 bp, 2 predicted proteins | sample MC6MC0666MT_FD_190201 | JGI IMG/M metagenome (GOLD analysis project Ga0256893, IMG submission 190201) | Metatranscriptome of enriched soil aggregate microbial communities from Iowa State University, Ames, United States - MC6-MC0666-MT... | ecosystem: Environmental > Terrestrial > Soil >... | reverse complement strand
GTAATTTATTTATATAACCAGATAGTTTTTATTTACACAATATAAGAGTGTGTATGTATCAATAATATGTGCTTTTTGTAAGGTATTTATTGAGCACATATACTGTACTTAATAAAGTTATTTTATTTATGAATGTAAATGGACTGAAAGATATTACTCATTATAAAAAGAAAACTCTTTGGACTGTTTAAAAGCAATTTAAATTATTTGAGCCTTTTTATGCGAAGCCGAAACCTTCTTTACCCTCAGTGATCGCAATGATCAATTTCTCAATCAATTGCTCCTTTGACCTATATTCAGGAAGATCCAATTGATTAAAGCATGTATGTCCAGTAGGAAGAGCTTCAGGATTTCCAGCCTTATGAATTTGGAATTTCTGGGGTCCTGAAATACCTCTCAAAACTGAGAAACCTTCCAATGGAACCTTTGAAGTACCAGTGACGAATTGTAAGAGGTTAGCTCTTTGAGTGCTATCCATATCTTCAAGGATTTCCCAGAACCATCTGATAACTTGAGAATTAGAATCAAATCCATGATATTCAGTATTTTCTTTCAAATCAACAATATCAATATCAGGAAGACCAGAGATCAAGAGTTCGAGTTCTTTACTGTCAAAGATGGCGATCAAGCTCTTGGGAATAAGTTCGAAGAAACCAGAAAGGAAGTTTTCAATTTGAGCCTTGATACCTCTAGCCATCTTGTGGTTACAGATCAAATGGACATATTCTTTCTTATTCTCTTCAGTGACTGGAATGTTGCGACCATTTGGAACCAAGTCTTCAGTGACAAATTGACCAAATTTATCAAATTCGTAACTGAAGGTTAAATCGAGACCAGCTGAGGAGATGTCATTTTCCAAGATCCATTTAAGACTCTTGTAATAATCAGGATCGACATCTTCAATATCATGGTAATTAATTGGTTGACCAAGAATATGTTTATAGAATGATCTCGTGAAATAACATTCCAATAATTGTTTATCAAACAATGCCTTTGCAATGAATTTACCAATAAATCTGAAGTAATTGAGATTGGCAGGATCGGAGATAAGGGAAGGTTGGAAGGTATTACCATTAGCAGATGGGATAAACAAGTTATAGTTGGCATTGAAGACTTGTTTGGAGAGTTCAAGGAACCATTCTCTAGCCACACCACCAGCATCCATACCTTCTTCATCAACGAATTCGATTTGAAGTTTTCTACGGAGTTCGTCAGCATTACGAGAGTAGAGTTGATTGAAGGAGTTTTCCATGAGTCTAGATCTCTTGATTCTGAGACGGATACCACCAGATCTTTGCATTTTGCTGAGTTCTTTTCTGAAGTAAGCTCTACGGATTTCGAAATCGAGGATCTTGGGGACTTTCTTGGCAATCATGCTCATAGAATCATTCAAGAGGTTGTAATCTTGTTTGATCATGTTGTTGATAACCTTCTTGTTCTTTTCACAAATGAAAGCAAAGATTTCATTAGGGTCTAACTTTCTATCCCTCATTTCAGAGAATCCTCTACCGAGCTTAGGAGCAAGGGATAATTCGACGGTGTCCACATCGTCATCACCAGTGACAACTTGGGCAATAGCAGCCTTATTAGCGGGCTTACCAGGAACAGCAGCTTTAGCAACTTCCGTGTATTCTTCATCATTAAGGATCTTGTGGATAATAAAGAAGCTTTCAATGATGGGTCTAACGTTAATATTCAAGAGATTTTGGACATCCCAACTCTTGCTTAGCTTGTCATTGATAAGGTGAACACATTCGCTGACGTTAATCCAGAAAGCTTTGAGGTTATCATCGAGCATGATGGTTTCGAGACTCTTGATAATTTCTTCTCTGGCCTTAACAAAGAGTTCATCCTTAAGAGATCCTTTTCTTTGTGGTTTTTCTTCCTTATCCTTGCCCTTATTGCGGCTGCTTTCGTACTTCTGCTTGGCTTTAAGATATTTAACAGTGTTTTCATACAAGAATCTGATGATTTTGGCGATTCTCAAGATCAAGACTTGATTACCAAACTTGGTAACAACTTCGTTGAGAAGGCTCTTGAGTTTGTTTTGCATTTGTTCATCGTAATGTTCGACACCTTGATTGCCCATATTTTTGAGTTCAACGAGTTTTTGTTGAAGGAATCTGTTGGATTCAAGGGAGACTTTATACAAGATTTCTTTCATGACTTTGATAAAGAGGTCAAGATTGTGCTTTTCTTGGCAGAAGACACCAATAATGAAGGAAAGTTTGGAGATGATGGCATTATTAAGGTTTTCGCTGTAAAGAAGTTTGCAGAAAGACATGACTGATTGTTCGTCAAGTTTATATTTGCAGAGATAAATTTCTTCCTTTTCTTCCTTTTTCTTCTTTTCAGCCTTCTTCTTTTCAGTTTGAGCTTCCTTCTTTTCTTCCTCTTCTTCGCCTCCTTCCTTGGGCTTTTCAGCTTCTTCGTCTTGTTCTTCATCATCGATAATGGTCTTGAAGATCTTGGGATTCTTGCAAATATTCTCAATGATACTGGCCAATAAAGTGACATTAGCGGTGTTTTGGATCAAAGTGTCAGAAGAGCAGAGCTGGAGAAGATCATACAAAGGATGACTTTCCTTGATTTGCATTTCAGCTTTGAGATTTCTAATGGATCCCAGACTGGTATTTCTTTGGAGAGGTGGGGCCATTTCAAGAAGTGCTTCGTCATCTTGCTTTTCACGTTCCTGAACAAAGTAGTCTGATCTTGATTGAGTCAAGCAATGAATGATAAAGAGGATGTGAGGGCTGACTTGTTTGTAGATAGCCTCTTTATCCTTGATGATACGGTTCTTTTCATAAATGGCTCTTGGTGGGAAAGTTTCACCATCTTCTTGTTTGGCTTCAAGAGAAGTATTTTTAAGTAAGAACATGAGGGTATCAAAGATCAAGAATTCATTTCTGGGTTGTTGAGCCAAAGCAGACAAGAGTTCGAATGGGAAGTGGTTGAATTTAGAAGGTTCAAGATATAATAATTTGAGGAGAGATTCGATGAGTTTTTCATCACTTTCGAATAGTTTTTCTCTCTTTTGAAGATCTAAGGCTTCTTCTTTCTTTTCTCTCTTGATAGTTTTTTCAATAAAGTTAAGAGGAGGTTCAAGACTATCATTACGTTGAGCTTGTAAATCTCCAATATCAAATCTATTCAATCTATTGTCTCTAATCATTTGAGCTTCAGCAGCCAAATGTGAAGGTAAAGCATCAATAAAGTTTTGGTCAGAAGTGATCAAGATTTCTTGTCTCAATGCTGGATCCAAAGTTTCTAAGAATGTTGCCACATCCATATCTCCCATTCCTCCAGCCATTCCGCCAGCCATTGCTCCTGGATCTCCTGCAAGAAGATTTTGTTGAAGGAGTTGATTTTGTTGTTGGAGAATATCATTTCTCAAATCTTCTGGGAATGAGTCCAAATTCGCCAATATCTCTGGATCTATATCTGGAATTTGAGGTTGTGCTTGTGCTTGGGCTTGAGGCTGTGCTTGTTGATTGCCTGTTGCTGGTTGTCCTTGCCCTTGTGCTTGTGGTTCAGCATTTGACGATGGTTGAGCTTGTTGTTGTTCCTTGGATTCTTCTTCTTGTGGTTGGACTTGTGCTTGTGCTTGTGCTTGTGGTTCTGGTTGAACTTGTGCTTGTGACTCACCTTGAGGTTGAGCTTGATTTTGGTTATTATCATTTGAAGCGTGAGGTTCGATACCAGCAGCTTCAGTTAATTGTAAGACAAGTTCAAGTTTTTCTTCATCAGGAAGCATTTCAAAGACCGACATATCGATACCATAGGTTTCAAGGAAAGCAGCATCAATACCATAGTCACTAAGTCTGAATGTAGACTCGCCTTCACCTTCATCTTCAACTGCAGGTTCAGCTTGTTGAGGTTCTTCTTGTTGAAGAGGTGGTGCAGGTTCTTCTTCTTTTCTCTCTTCTGCAGGTTGCTGTTGTTGTTGTCCTTCTCCTTGTACTGCTTCAGTGTTGGCAGATGGTTGAGCTTGAGGATTCAAGTTAATGTTGATGTCAACACTGACGGGAGGATTATTGCCATTGTTGGGTTGAAGGCCTGTAGTGAGGTTTCTAAAGATTGAGGCAATTTGATCAGCAAAAGCTTCAGTATTGTTATTATTGGAAGGAGCAGAAGGTTGAGGATTGGATCTATTGGGAGATTGAGAGCGAGAAGATCTTCGAACAGCTTGAGGTTGTTCTTCTTGTTCCTCCTCTTCTTCAGATTCCTCTTCAGATTCTTCTTCGACTTCTTGTGCGTTGATATTTTCAGAAGCAGACGCAGCACGAGGACGTGGGACGTCTTCAGAGACGACATTAAGAAGTTCAGAAGTGAAAGTGTTGATTTCTTCAGCATTAGCTTGAACTTGAGTAGCTCTTTGAGGGGCATTTCTATTATTACTGCTACCAAATAATCTTTGATCATCTCCTGGGTATGCCACATTAGCAACTCTTCTAAGTAAATGTTGTGTAAGATTGCCTGGTGCCCATCCTTCATTCAATCCTTCTTCTAGTAATCGTAAGAGGGCTTCTCTTCTGAGGTCATCATTGACACGAAGAGTGAGCCTATCACGATCAGCTTGGATGATATCAGCGAAATTGCTTTGGTTGATAAGGCCAGGTTGAGCAGTAGCAGCGAGAAGAGAGTTGTAGATTCTGGTATAAATATTAGCTTCAGTAGGAGTGGTTTGAGCAGCAGTGGCTTTGGCACCAGCCTTGACATATTCTGCAGGGTTATTAAGAGTTAAAGATTGAATGGAAGGTTCTTCAAATTTGTAGAAAAGACTAACAAAGAGATTGTTGACATTCTTGAGGTCGTTGTCTCTGATGATTCCTTCGTCTAAGATTTGAATCATATCATGAGCAAATGATAATTTCTTCTTTGCATCTCTTCTTCCACCAATGAAATCGGATTTTTCATTCATACCTTCATCAAAATCACCTTCGTCCTCTTCTTCAACATTTGGTTCACCAAGAACTCTTCTTTCAACGCCCAGAGGTCTATCGATACTGAGTTCGAATTCAGCACTATCACCTTCACCTTCTCTTTGTTGAAGATGAACAACAACTTCTTGGAATTCTTCAGGTTCCTCTTCTTCTTCAACATCTTCGTCTCCATTAACTTCTTCATCTTCCTCATCATCATCATCATCATCTTGAGCTTCTTCATCATCAGATTCCAGACTTTGTTCTTCCTCTTCTTGCCATTCATAAACTCCACCTTCTAATTCTGGCATTTGCATTCCTTCGGCATCTTCATCAGAGCTATCTTCTTCACGGACACGAATATTTTGGCGTTGAACTTGTGGGGCTCCAAGTCTGCCACCAGCTCCGAATAAGGAATCAGGTCTCCAGGCTCCTCTTGGCTCGTCAATTTCAATATCTTCGACTTCATCTTCCATTTCAAGGATTCGAGTGAAGAAGTTACGAACAAATGGATCTTCATTGACTCCTCCTGGTGCAAGTCTGTTTCTATCCAAGTTCAAGTCTTGTTGTCTTTCAGCAGGATTGAGTTGATTAGTGAGGAGTTGTTCCCACATTTCTCTAAAGTTGTGCTTGGCCAAGATGTTATTTGGCATGTATTTTTCTGGATTGCTGAGATCAACTTGGTTCAAGATGATAAAGTTAGAGAATTGGAGTAATGCGGAACAAGGTTCAATGATATAAGGCAAGACATTCTCTAATTTATAATAGTTCTTGAGTCTAAGTCTCTTGAGAGCTTCAACATAGAGTCTGAGAAGAGCAGGTTCTTTTTTATCTTCGGAATCTTTTTCCATGATGATTTTAAGAACTTGTCTAATAGGAAGCAAAGCAATAAGCAAGAATCCAACAGAGCTAAAGCTTTGAATCGAATCAGGAGTTTCGAGGAAATCAGCTCTAGACAATTCGCTTTGAAGAATAGCTTTGAGTTCACTAATGATTTCTCTGGAGACTTCTTCACCCAAGTAAGCAAGTTCTCCTCCTTCAGGTTTTTGGATGAGAACATCTCTAGCAGAGGCCAAACCAACCAAGAAATATCTGAGTTTATCAAGAGCAGTATAATTGATCACACGAAGATAGTAGGAGAGGAAGCTCAGACTGCTTCTCTCGGCAAGTTTCTTGAACAAAGGAAGAGCAAGTTCCTTATCTTTAGCAATCAAGCCAGCGCAATTATAGTTCAAGACATAAGGAACCAACAATGGATGCTCATGACATAATAAAGCCAAAACTTGAATCAAAGAACTATAAGGGAAGATTTCCTTATGATCAATGGAGGCGAGAGATTTATCTTGAGCGTATTGAGAGATTTTAGTATCGAAACTAGAGACGATATTCTCAATCAAGACATTAAGGACTTGGGAGACACCTTGAGAAGGAGTAAAAGGCAAGGATTGCTGAGGTTCAGCAAGATCAACTTCTTCAGTCGATCTGTTCTTTTTCTTATCAGCAGTGGTTGGTCTTTTAGAGCATTCGATCTTGCCGATTTCTGCGGTATCTTTCAGCTTGATAAATCTTCTTTGGGCTTTTTCGGCATCAGTCATTTTAGTAACGGCGGCTGTTGAAGAAAGGAAAACAGACTTGAGATCTTTCTTTTCGGGAGATTTGGGGGCGCCAGTATCTGGACTCTTGGATTTATCTGTCTTTTTTCTCTTTGTCTTTTCCTTCTTGGGTTTTTCTTTGATTGGATCGGGTTCTTTGGCATAGATAATACAGATCTTTTGAATAGCTTCAACGACTAATTTTTGATGTCTGGGATAAAGGTTTTGGAATTGACGGATGAATTCAACCATGGGAATATCAGTTCCTTGTTTGGATCTTTGAGACATGAAAGTCTTGACTCTGGCTTCAATAGTAGCAAGAACAAGGTTTGGTTCTTCAATAAGATTGATAAAGAGAACAGAAAGGTCATTCAAGAATTGATAAGGATCAGCAGTTTCAGCACGGACCTTAAGAATTTCAGTCAAGCCATTGAGTCTAATGAAGCTTCTGGTATTTTCTTGAGATTCACTGAGGAAAATTGACAAGAGTTCAAGAAGATTTTGGACAGAATCTCCTTCGAATAAAGCGAGACCTTTATTCTTGGTGTAGATGTTGTTGGAAACAGCGACAATATTCACTAGGACTTCCAAAGGAGTCTTTTTAGTTCTGAAGGAATTTTTTCTGAATCCTTTGCTGTCTCTGAGACTGGCACTCTTCTTTTCAGTGTCTTCACTAAGAGATTTATCAGTCTTTTTCTCGCCCTTGGAAGATTCTCTGAAACTGGTGTTTTTCTTATCAGTATCTTCACTGAGGGATTTATCGGTCTTTTTCTCGGAGCTTTCAGGTTCCAAGTTTTGTCTGAGATTGGAGACCATGTAGAAAATGTGAAGCATGTATTGGTTGACTTTCTTGAGGTGGTCAAAGGTTTGTTTAGTTTCAGGATCTGATTGATCAGCAGTTGAGAGAATTTCTTCAGTATTAAGAAGAACAGCTTCATAGAAGTTCATGAGTTCAGTTAGGAAATCAGATCTGAGGAAATTTCTTTCAAAGTTGGGGATAAAAGTCTTGAGTTTGGTGAACCATAAGAGTGAAAGTTCGAGATTTCTAAGTTTGATGGAAGGAGTTCCTTTAGAAGCAGAGTAAGATTTCAAGAGATCTTGACCAAGTTCCTTTCCAAAGGTTTTGGGTACTTTGAATGAGGAGAAATATTTGGTTTTATTGAAGTAATGGTTGACAGTATGTTTGAATAATTTCAAAGCAATAATAGAGATACGGCGAGCATAATCTTTTTTGTTATTTTTCTCATTGAATTCGATTCCTTTTCTGATGAATTTTACAATACCACGTTCATAACCTTCAAATGCAAAAAGATTGGAAATAAGTTTATCACTTAATTCTTGTAATGATGCTGTGATTGTCTGTAAATATTGTTCATTTGGTATTCTCTCCATCTTCAATGCAGCCAAGATGGGTTGATCATCAGAAGGCTTATTTTCTTGGGTACTAGCAGGAGCATTTTGAGCTTCTTTTTCGATTTTTTCGACTTCATTAGGATGACTAAGAATCCAATCCAAGGCAAGACTTATATTCATATATTGAATTCGTTTCGTAGCAGCTTCAGCGACTTTACGATGATATCCCATATCAGTTAAACCAGTGATGATTTTTTCAGCGCCTGTGTCTTTCTTTTCTTCGACGACAACTTTGGAAGCAGTAGCTTGTCTAATAACCAAAGCACGACCAAAATTAGTGAAATAATGATCAACAAAATGTTTCAATGCTGTTCTGTATAATGAGACTTGTTCTTCCAATTTCTTTTCCTTTTCTTTTTCCTTTTTATCTTCTTCTTTATTATCTTCAGGAACTTTTGGAACTTCTTCTTCTTTAGATTCTTCAGGTTTCTTTTCCTTGACAGCATATTTATGAATATTAAGTTTTCTGCAAGCTTCAGAGACGATATCGAAGAATTCTTGAGTCACTTTGACATGATTAAGCAAGAGGCAATTGACATATTCGACTAATTCGACGCCCTTAACCTGCTTTTGTTGGAGAACAGCAGGAATAGAGAGTTCAAGGGTGGGGAAGAAGAACTTGTCATAGACAAAGTTGACTTTTTCAGTGCATTCTCCAAGACATTTAGTCAAGAGAGCTTGTTTATCTTTTTGTGAAGAATCAACGATTGTGTCGGTTGTTTCATTTTTATCGAATTCTTCAACGGCAAGTTTGATCATAAGATAGATCTTTTCAGCTAAGATATCAAGGGCACCTTCTTCGAAAAGGACAAAGATAAATGAAGCTGAGGAAGTTTGGAAATGATTGGGAAGTTTAGGAGTGCTGTTATTAATGACTTGAGTCAAAGTATTAAGAACCAGGTGCATTTGGAGGACAACGGTGATTTTTCCTTCAACATTAGAAGGGATTTCCTTAAGATCCTTGATTTCACTAATGATCTGAAGGGCAGTCATAGCGAAGGGATTAGTGTTGAGATTTTTGGCATTGTTCATATCGAAATATACACATTGATCAAGGAAACTTTTGATACGAGTCAAGAAAGCTTGTCCTTTATTCAAGATATCCTTTTTATTATTGATGATTTTGTCAATATGTCTTTTAAGTTTTGTGGCCTTATCGGTTTCAGGAGCTTGTTCTTTGCTTTCTTCTTGATCTTCCTCTTCTTTGAAGAGATTGGAGACTTGGAAGAGATTATACTTGAGATTTGTTCGAAGATATGCTCCATATAAAGCAAAAAGACGTTCAGCAAGAGCAGGAGATCCGAGTTTAAAGTTGACAAAGGTTTGAAGGACAAGGGAAATAAGTCCAATACTTCTCATAAAGAACAAGATATCAAGAGATTTCTCCTTAGATTGAATAAGTCCGTCAAGAACGCTCTTTTAGCGAGGGTCTTTAAGAAGCCCATATCAAGAAGATTTGAGAAATCTTCAAGTTTCTTTAAAGGACCAGTAATCTTTTCGATTTTATCCAATTCAGCTTCAAGAGTTTTCTCCATGTTGCCAAGTAATCCTGCAGCAGGATCTTCAAGTTCTTTCTCGATAATTCCGTAGAAATAATCCATGGATCTTCCTTCAGTAAGTTGGTATTCTGGGAAGAAGATTTGGTGGATAGAAATCAATTGCATAAGGGTTTGGAAGCCTCCTTCTTTGAACAAGGGTCCTCTGATTCTTGGTTCTCTGAGGTATCTGCTGTAGATTTCAAGGAAATTGTGAAGTTTGTGGACATAATGTGAGAAATCTTGTTTGGCAGCTTCTAAAGCCTTTTTCTTTTCTTCTTCAGGTTGTTCTTTGGCAGACAAGATTCCGAATTCTTTGATTTTGGATTGGCCTTGATCAATGAGGAAATTGGCAATTTTGTTGATGCCAGTGGTGACAATAGTACTGTAGCCATTGACGTATTTGGTGATGTAGATCAATTCTCTTTCGACTTTGTCAAGTCTAATGAGGCCACGAAGATTTCCAGTTCTATTCTCAGGCTTAAGCCATTTCTCATTGAGAGCATTGTATTTTTCTTCAGTGAAAGCATCAAAGAAGAGTTCGAGAATTTGATATTTTCTTTCAAGATCTCTTCCAATATCTTGAAGACAAACATTGGAGATCAATCCAATCATTTCACTAATATCATCACTTTCATGGAAAGTTTCCTTGATTCTCTTGAAAATGACTTCTATAACTCCCATATCGATCAATCTTGGAACCAAAGTTTGGCTTTCTCTGCAGATTTCGCTGACAATTTTCAAGATTTCTCTGAAGAGATCACTGCTAACTTCCTTGTTGCTCTCTTCTAAGTAGTTGACTGCAGATTTAATTATTCCACTATCAGCCACTTTTCTGGCAACTGTTGGTGCCATTTCTGCTCTGCTGGTGTGACGGCCAGAAGGAGTGAAATAATAAGCAAGGATATTGAGGGAATCTGAGAGAGTTTGGATCAAATCATCTTTTTCAACAAGTTCCCAATGTGAGTTCTTTTGATAGAAGCATTTTTTCTCTTCAATGAGCATTTTGAAAAGATTTTCACCAAATTGGACCAAATTTTCAATAATGTTGAATTCACGAACAAAATCTTTGTGGAAGATTAACATCTTGACAATTCTCAATGTCAACAAAATATTCTTCTTGGAATATAAAAAGAAATTTGGTGCTGCTGCTGATGAATGCAAAATGTTCATGATATTTGATACCAAATGATTCAAAGATTCGACATCAGGGCTCAGACTTCTTCTTCTATCATCATAGTAATATCTTTCGAGCACTCTAAGAATCAATCTGAGGACTTCATGAAGGACTGAAGATTTGAAAACAGTTTCTTTAGGGAGAATCAAGCTTCTAAGAGTTAAAGAAGCTTTTTCGGTTTCAGTGGCGCCTTCTTTTTCAGAGATTTTTAATTCAAGGGAAGTCAAGTCTTTAAGAGCAAGATGTAATTCTCCGGTATGAGCAAATTTGGAAGTAAAGAAGGTGACATATTTAAAGTTGGCATCATTGGAAACAACAGAAAGAAGCATCTTGATGACTCTTTTATGAGTAGCAGGAGTAACTTGTAAATGGAATAAATCTGTTGCTTCTTCTAAATATGCAGACATATCTTTATTTTGATATGTATATGATTCATATTTCTTAAATGTTCCTGTCTGTTTTCTTATCGCATCAAGAGCAGAGTAAGCGGAGAGAGCAGATTGGACGATAGAGATTCTTTTATGATAATCATTAAAGTTATGAGCAAGTCTGATTCTAAATAACAATGCATCGAAAATAGGAGAAGCTTCTTCGATATTGAGTCTTTTTTCTTGGACGAGTTTTTGGCAAGAACTGTAATGAGATTCATGAGGGAAATGAGTTTTGAGACTTTCAATGTTGATTCTGATATTATCATTGGTGTTTTCTTCAGTGAGAGGTTGTTTAAGGAGGTTGGGGATATAATATTCAAATTCAAAAGAATCTTGATAATTCATGACACGAAGTTTATCTCCTTCTCTGGTGTTAAATTCTTTGAATTTAGGATCATCAGAGAGTAATTCGACCAAGGTTCTTGGGTCTTGATTGTATAAATTGACATGGAGGGCGATCATAGAGACGTTATGGACCAAACGAGGGAATTTATCTTTGATCTTGAGAACATTTTCTTTATTCACTCTAGAGCTAGACAAGCAAAGGCCAAGAATATCTAGAGCCTTTTTGACAAGTCTAAGATCACCAGCAAGTGGTAAGATGTCAATGATTCTTTCTAGAGAGTTGAATAATTCGATGCCTCCTTGTTCGTGAAGGATGACAGTAAAGACTTTAAGAATCCAATGGATTTCTTGTTCGAGAGCAAGGACTTGTTCTTGTTTAGTGTGGAAAGTGGCATCAGAATTGATGATGAGAGTGGTATATTGAGGTAATAATTTTTCGAGGCGTTCATCCAAAGAGTTGAGTAATTTTGAAATAACAATCAAAGGTCTTGGACTGGTCAAAACCTTCTTGTAATCTTTGCGTAAAAAGGCATGAACCTTCTTTAAATCATTCTCTTGAAGAAGCTCTTGGAGGGACTTCTCAAGAGATGAAGTGAAGTTGTCATCTTCATTTCTAATAATGATCTTCATAGACAAAAATGAAATTTATTATTAAGAATTCCGCTGAGCAATAAGAG
>Ga0256893_1000537_pt1 | contig 12618 bp, 14 predicted proteins | sample MC6MC0666MT_FD_190201 | JGI IMG/M metagenome (GOLD analysis project Ga0256893, IMG submission 190201) | Metatranscriptome of enriched soil aggregate microbial communities from Iowa State University, Ames, United States - MC6-MC0666-MT... | ecosystem: Environmental > Terrestrial > Soil >... | reverse complement strand
GAATAAGAAAATACTCTGGTGGATGGAATCTATTGAGATAAGCTTAGAAGCAAATGTGATAATTTGTTTAAAATAATCATTTTGATCAATTTTAAGCAATTGATTTTTTAAAGACCATCGAATTACGTTGATAGTTATATAGCGCTTGGCGAGCCTCAGGTAAATCATCAACATTTGCCATTTCAAAACCATGCTCTAAGAACCAGTGTGCGGTTCGCGTGGTTAAAACAAACAGTTGCTGAATACCCATTTGACGTGCATTTTCTTCTAAAAAATGCAGAATTTGGCTACCACGATTAGATTTACGATAGCTTGGATGTACGGCTACACAGGCAATTTCAGCTGATTTGACTTCATTTTCTGTTGAAGGAATCGGGTAGAGTGCAGCACATGCGAGAATGGTTCCATCTCGCTCAATGACGGCAAATTTCTCGATTTCATTTTCTAAACGTTCGCGTGAACGATACACTAAAATTCCTTCATCTTCCAAAGGGCGTAATAAATTAATCAAGCCACCGACATCACCAATATTTGCCATACGAACTTCTTCATAATGTGCATCAGTGATCATAGTGCCATGCCCATCACGGGTGAAGAGCTCTTTGATCAAGGCACCATCATCGCTGTAGGAAAGTAGATGAACGCGATTTACACCTTTTAGCGATGCTTCTTTTGCATTGTGCAAATGTAAGGCGATTTCAAAATTTGAATCTTGATATTTTTCAATATGTTTATCGAGTTGAAGTGGAGTAATTTCACGTTTCAATTGCGCATACTCATCCATTAAGCCTTGTTGATTTCCTAAAAAAATCAATTTATCAGCTTTAATATGAATGGCTGTTTTTGTCGCCACCTCTTCTGCAAGCAAGTTAAATACTTCACCTGTAGTGGAATATCCTGTGGGTCCCAGTAATACAATATTTTGATTACCTAAATGGCGTTGAATGGCTTCAGTATCAATTGTGCGTACTTCGCCAGTGAGCTGGAAATCGACACCATCACGAATACCATATGGCTTTGCTGTGACAAAATTACCTGAGACCACATCAATGCGTGCGCCAAACATGGGTGAATTAGCAAGCCCCATAGATAGTAGTGCTTCGATTTGTAGACGAATAGAACCCACAGCGCTCATGACACAAGGCAATGATTCACGTGTAGTAACACGACGATTGATATGAATAGGACTTTGAATTTTATTGTGAAGCAAATTGGCAGTAATTTGCGGGCGTGCGCCGTGGACCAAAATCAGTCGTATGCCCAATGAATGGAGCAGGGCAATATCATGAATAATATGCTGAAAATTTTCGTGTTCAACAGCTTCACCACCAAACATCAATACAAAGGTTTTACCACGATGAGCATTGATATAGGGTGCAGAGTGACGAAACCAATGCACGTATTCTTGTGTTGTGCTTTGTATTGTTTCTAAACTGTCGGTTTGCATGCCTATCTCAGTATTGATGATTGCTATACCGCGATTCTAAACAAAAATAGCGTAAGAATAATAGAGTCTGCTAACAATTCGTCTATGTTTGCGACTATGCGACTTTTTAGGTGAAACAACGCACGAAATACGAAATATAGTTATTCTAAATGATGAGAAACATCTTTCGCAATGTAACGTCGTCACGGCAAAAAAACGCTAGTCCCCATTGCTGTGCCTTGCGCGCTGCAAACAAAGCAATGCTTTGTTCTTGCTCAGGTTGTAGCTAAAATGATCTCAAGTTTCATGTTTTATGACGTTTATGTCTCATGCTCGATTATATTCGACTACACAAGCCATTTATGAAATGTCAACAGACGCTATTGAATAAAAAAAGCACTCGAACGTGGGAGGACGAGTGCGAAAGGGTATATTAATTTTACGATTCACTTTGGAATATTGAGTTAAAAGCCAGATATTTTAACGATTGCTGTTCATCGAAATTACACATTCTAATCTTTCATTTTGAACAATTTACTGATGATATTTGGCTTTTCTATTTCACTCAATAATTAATGCCTTCACATTAAATCTAATCGTAAAATATAGAGAAACTATGGAGATATAAATGAAAGTATGTGTTTTATTTATTTGTTGAATCAATTAGGTTTTAAGCAGATTCTCAAAATATGAAAAAACCCAAGCTAACTTGGGTTTGAAACTTAAAATATAGCCATTAATCAATCACGCGAATAATACGATTATTTCGCTCATTTACGAGCACATAGTCACCATTCACTTTGTACCATTGCTGATATCTTCCAGGTTTAGGTAACTGGCGGTAGTTTTTATAATTGACATGATAGCGCGAAGAATTGAATTGAGTCGGGAAGTACTGCCCTGAGCGCCAGCGTTGATTCGAATTTACGCGGTTGTCATAATGATTGTTTTTATTCCAACGATTGTCATATTTATGATCCCAATGGTTTTGTTGATAGCGCTGGTTATCATTTCGATGATAATCATGGGGTGCAGCGATCGCAGATGTTGCAATAAAAGCACTCATTGATAAAGCTAGTGTGGTTAAGATATTTTTCATTTGATACACCTGAATTGAACTTTTGTCCTTTGATGTAATCAAATTACTCAATCATTTGAGATAAACAGTGAGCATGGTTTAGGTGAATTGTGAAATGTATGAAGACTTAATGAAGAGACATATTGGCATTTTCTTTTCACAATTAAAAAAGCCCAAAAATGAATTTGGGCTGTAAATCTAGCAGTTTAGATATTATCGAATGACACGAATAATATGATGGTTGCGTTCATTGACCAGTACATAACGGCCATCTACTTTATACCAACGTTCAAATTTAGCAGGTTGATGCAGATTTTTGTATGTCCGATAATCATTCACGTAATATCGATTGTCCTGATAACGATCAGGTAAAATTACACCCTCTCGCCATTCAAATTTTTCATGTGATGTAGCAGGACGATGATCACGCCCATGATCCCAGTTGGCCATTACCGAAGTTGTAACTAAGGCACTGAGTGATAGTGTGATTGCGCTTATAACCTTTCTCATTTGATTTGACCTTTTAAGACGGATAGTTTATCCGATCATTCAAACTACAATTTAAGTTAAGATAAAAAATGGAGAAATATCATTCGATTGTCAATTTTATGGAGGTTTCTAGAGTTTTTTAAAAACAGAGTGTAAAAACTGAAATTTAGGCAAAAAAAAAAGCTCAAACAAAAAAGGTGTTTGAGCCTATGAAAGCAAAATATTTAAAAAACTACATCCCTCGGATATTCACAATATTATTATTATCTGAATCGACCAAGATATAGTCATTGTTAATCTTATACCACTGTTGATTACGCGAAGGCTTTGGAAGGTTTTCGTCTTTATAATCAACTTTGTAACTATTACCACGATAATGCTGTGGCATTACATAACCCATTTGCCATTTGTGCTGTTGCAAACGTTTTACGCCACGTTCTTCACGTTCACGACGTTGTTCTTGAATGTTGTCATCATCATTACCACGATCACGATGATTGCGTCCACGATCTCCACGTTCGCTTTTGCCACGATCAAAACCATTGTCATCGTCAAAATGAGGACCTGCACTGCTGATCTGAGCCGTCAACAGTGTTGATAAAGAGATGGCGATGATCGCTAAAATCTTTTTCATAATCGTCCTCGCTTATTCAATATGTTTATTTTGACCTCACTAATGTACTGCTAAATTGCAGAGAAACTGTGAAGAAAGTTCAGTTTTTCATTTAAAATGACAGACATAATAAAAACATATTTATATAAAAGTGAAAAGGATTATTGCAAAGCTTTGGCCTGTAATGCATTGCAGCAAATTTTTTTAAGCGGAATAGGTAGCTAAAAAATGTAAATATTTATGAAAATATACTTAGAGAGATGACTCCGCTATAAATTCAGCATGAAAGATTAAGACCACTGCTGATTCATCTCCTTTAAGCAATTGATTGCTTTGATAATATCTTTTGCTTGATGCGCATCATCTAAGGCCTGAATAAAATGATTTGGGAGCTGTAATTGTTCGATAGAGCGAATCATCTCCACTTTATGTTTTAAATCTTTCATAAAAAACGCCTCAAATTGATCTGTTTAACTTGAGTAACACTATAGAAGAATCCTTGTTATTTAAGAAACTGAATAAAATTATAGTTTTTATTGGGTAAAACGATTTTAATGTAAGTCTTTATAATATTTTTAGTTTGACTCTATGATCAATAGTTTAAATGAGAGGATCTCTTATGATTTTCTCCACACTTCGAAAAGCGTGGAGAAAGAAAGATGGAGCTAATCCTGTGCGTCAATACTTTCACCATTCAACGCAAGGCTATCATCTCCCATGAGGTAGAGATAAGCAGGCATGATGGCTTCAGGTGATGGTAAAACCTTTGGGTCCTCATCAGGATAAGCTTTGGCACGCATAGCGGTACGGGTCCCACCTGGGTTGATACAGTTATAACGAATATTTGGATAAGTATTTTCTTTGGCAAATATTTTACTGACCGCTTCAATCGCAATCTTTGAAACCGAGTAAGCACCCCATTGCGCACGTGCTTCACGTCCTACACCAGAGCTAGCGAAAACGACTGATGCATTTTCAGATTTTTCCAGTAAAGGCAGTAATTCTTGGGTGAGCACAAAAGGTGCACGTAAATTCACCGCCATGACATCATCCCAGATCTCTTCTGGATAATGTGCCAACTCAACACGCTCTCCTAAGATTCCAGCATTATGCAAAATACCATCTAAGCGACCAAATTGTTGCTCTAGAGTATCAACAAGCAGTTCATAGTCACGTGAAGAGGCAGTAGAAAGCTGCAAAGGAAGAATAGCAGGTTGGGGGGCACCAAGTGATTCAATTTCATCATAAATGACTTCAAGTTTATTGAGCGTGCGACCATGTAACACGACTGTTGCGCCGTGTAAGGCATAGCTGAGCGCAGCAGCACGTCCAATACCGTCTCCCGCACCCGTAATGAGGATAATTTTATCCTTCAATAAATCTGGGCGAGGTTGATATTCTGAATACTTCATGGGAGACCTCCTATAATTGTTATGATGTAATTTAGGCTTTTGACGCAATGTCCTGACCATATAAAACAATGTTTCTCATCATTTAGAATGATTAAATTTTTTACGTCTTAGCTTACACTGTTGGAAATGCACTGCTCATTATAAATAAGTGAACTGCCAACCAGCCTATGTTCTATATAAAAACATTGAAACATCATATTCAAGATGTTTCAGTGTTACTTATCATGTTGTTAGGTAAATTGTATGATTTTTTGGGATTTAAATATCTACAAGTTTTCGAATAACTTGATGTAATTCATTAACATTCCCTACGATACAGTCGGCTTGCCAAGCATTTAAATCATCTTTGTACTGTAATGGTAAATAACCATAAGCTGCGAGAATTGTATACATTTGTGCATTACGTCCTGCATCAATATCTCGCGGATGATCACCCACATAGATACATTGTTCAGGTGCAATATCAATTTGCTTTGCTGCTAGATACATTGGCTCTGGATCTGGTTTGGTCTGAGTGACATCTTCAGGGCACACCAAAACAGCGCAACGTTGTGTGAGGTTCAATGCGTTCAATAATGATTCACTTAACCAACGTGGTTTATTGGTCACAATACCCCATGGGATTTGCTGGCTTTCTAACTCTGCCAGAAGAGGATACATACCAGCAAACAGATCTGTGTCTACAGCAATGTCATCACCATACAGATCTAAAAAGCGTTGACGATGTGCTAAAAAAATCGGATCATCCACTTCAAGCTCTGGATAAACCAGTTTTACCATTGCGCGTGCACCCTCAGAAACCTGAGTACGGATCAAATCCGCATCAACCACTGCACGTCCTTCTTCTCGACACATATTTTGAATAATACGGATAAAGTCTGCAGCCGTATCAATCAGTGTCCCATCTAAATCAAAAAGAACAGCTTGCATCAAACACCTTCATTCACAGTATAAACCATGTAATTCACATCAACATTGGGCGCAAGCCAGTAATGTTTTGTGAGTGGGTTGTAGTGTAAGCCGGTCATATCTTTAAGTTTTAAACCTGAGTTACGAATGTCATCAGCAAGTTCAGACGGTTTAATAAATTTATGATAATCGTGGGTGCCTTTTTTCAATAAACGTAATACATATTCCGCACCAATAATTGCGAATAAATAAGACTTTGGATTACGATTAATTGTTGAAAAAAACACATGACCATTTGGTTTAACTAGCTTTTGACAAGCTTGGATGATAGAAGCTGGGTCAGGAACGTGTTCCAACATTTCCATACATGTAACAATATCGTATTGCCCTGCTTGTTCTTCTGCGAGTTGCTCCACAGGGACTTGGCGATATTCAATATTTTGAACATTTTCCTGTTCAGCATGTAAGCGAGCGACATTCAATGGTGCTACACCCATGTCAATACCTAAAACATTGGCGCCACGACGTGCCATACTTTCAGCCAAAATCCCACCACCACATCCTACATCAAGAATCTTTTTACCTGTAAGACCGTTGGCATGTTCATCAATCCAGTTTAAACGCAGTGGATTGATTTGATGTAAAGGTCTGAACTCAGAGTGTTGATCCCACCATAAAGCAGCAAGCGCTTCAAATTTAGCAATTTCCTGTGGATCAACATTAAGTTGCGACATGCCGGGCACCTCTAAGTAAATTGTTTTAATCAAAAATTAAGTTCAGTTATGCTAGTGTTTGTTAACACTTCGTCTATTTATGAAATATCAACAGACCCTAGTGTAACCATAAATCCAAAAAAAGCGATGAATCGTGTAAAAAACTTCACAGAAGGAAAACGATTTTCCCATATTTGTTTTATAGTGAATGCATAAGCTATACGAGATGACGACGAGGACAATAAAGTCAATGAAAAAATTTATTTTAGGTGGCATGACTGCCATGGTAATGGCATTTTCTGCAAACGCCATGGCTGCTGATTTTGTTGCAGGTAAAGATTATACCGTGGTTCAAAATCCAGGAAAAGTTTCTGTTCCTGGTAAAATTGAAGTGCGTGAGTTTTTTTGGTATGGATGCCCTCACTGCTTTACATTAGAACCGCATATGCAAGCGTGGTTAAAGAAAATCCCTAAAGATGTCAACTTTATTCGTACCCCAGCAGCGATGAATCCATTATGGGAGCAAGGTGCTCGAGCATATTATGTGAGTGAGGCATTGGGTGTACGTAAGCGTACGCATTTACCTTTATTCCATACCAATCATGCAGGTAATCAGCAAGTTCTACAAAAAGATGCTTTTGCTAAATTCTTCACTCAGTACGGTGTGCCTGAGGCGAAATTTAACAGCATGTATAGCTCTTTTGCGATTACTGCAAAAATTGCTGAATCAAATCAATTGGCACAACAGTATCAGCTTTCAGGTGTTCCTGCTGTTGTGGTAAATGGTAAATATGTGGTTCAAGGTGAAGACGGTAAAGTGACGCAAGTCCTTGACTATCTCATCAATAAAGAACGTAAAGCCAAATAAGCTTTTATGTTTTTAAAACCCGCAATTGCGGGTTTTTTATTGCGGGTGATATAGAGGCGAGTTTGGGAGATAAATTAAGCTCTATCTTGGTCCCAATTTTCGATGCCTTTAAAAATTAAGCGGATTTGCGTCACCGATTGTTTTTTAAGGACCATTTTTTGCAACTCAAGTTCTATGCCAGAGTATTGTCGAGATAAGTTGATCCATGACATTGCCCAAGTAAAAGATAAATTAATCAAAATATTGGTGATCACTTTTAAATCATTTTCATCATGAAAATTTGCGATAACTTCAAACTTTTTTAACGCGTTGGCAAGATCATCATTCAGGAAGTCAATTTCACGGGAAATGGCTTTACGCACCACTTCCGAACCGCCCCAACGTTCCGCAATCATAAAAATCCATTGTTGCGAGCTGCTGTCTACCGCCTCAAAAAACAGCACCATGCTGGTTTTGGTTTTCGCTTCAGGATGTGCTAGGCCTTTTCCCAACTGGTGTAAGACATTCTTTAAATAAAGCGCAACTTGATCTACCAGTTCTTTCCCCAATTCATCCATATCTTGGAAATGGCGATAAAACGCTGTTGGGACCAAACCGACTTCACGGGCAACTTCTCGCAAACTGATACTCGAAAATGAACGACCTGAAGTGCTTAAGGTTAAAGCAGCATCAAGTAAAGCCTGACGGCTTTGCTGTTTTCGTTCATCGCGTATCGACATTCTGGTATCCAAAGATTTTTGTTGTGATGAGTCTATCAAAAATAAAAACAAATTAAACGACGAATGTCAGTGTACAGGTGTTGACTGAATTTAAAAAATGATTATAGTGTACACATGTTCACTAAAAGAACGTTTGTTCACTCAATAAATAGCAAGCACAAAGAGGAACGTCACATGAGTAGCTATATGCAGTATCAGCCAGAATGGGTTCGTGAGGATTTTGTCGATTTTATCGCTGAAAAAATCAATCCTGTTTGGGCTTGGAAAAAGGTAAAAGCCACGATTATTAAAACTCGTGCATTAAGCCCTGATTTTTATCAAATTCAATTACGTCCAAATCGTAATTTTAAGCATCAACAGTTTAAAGCGGGACAATCTGTTCTTGTAACTGTTGAAATTGCGGGTGTACGTCAACAACGTAGTTATTCTGTGGTTAAATTTTTGAATAATGGCGATATGATCATTGCTGTAAAACAACAGGGTAAAGTCTCCAATGCGCTGAGCCAAATGGCTTTTGGTAGCATTGTTGAACTGTCACAAGCTCAGGGTGATTTTGTTTTAGCTCCCGATGCATCGCCATTGTTATTGATTGCGTCAGGCAGTGGAATTACCGCAATCCATTCATTATTGCTTGAAGCACTCAAAGATTCAAATCGTCCAATTGATTTAATTTATTTTAGTCGTGATGAGGCTTTTCATGCAGATCTAGAACAGCTTTATCAGCAACATTCATTGTTGAATTATCACTATATTCATACCGCGCAACAAAAACAGCATTTAACTATCGAGTTATTGGAAAGTTTGGTTCCTGATTTCCAACAGCGTCAAAGCTATGCGTGTGGTGCTCGTGCAATGATGCAAAGCATCAATCAAATTTTTCAAGATTTGAATATTGCAGATCGTTTGAAACAAGAATTTTTCCAGATCGCTGTAGATGAAACTTTAGAAGAACAACCCGTGGTGTTTTTGCGTTCACAACAAGAATTTGCTGCGAAATCAAATCTTCTTGAAAGCGCTGAACAAGCGGGATTAAAGCCAACTCATGGTTGCCGTATGGGGATCTGCAATACTTGTACATGTACTAAAGTGAGTGGTTCGACCAAAAATATGCTGACAGGAGAAATTGACCATGCTTCAAATACACAGATCAAATTGTGTATCAGCCAAGCAATAAGTCCTGTGGTTATTAATCTGTAAATTAAAACAATCATTTAAATAAATTTAAACAACTTCTCGGTCTGTTGAACCTAGGCGTAGGAAGTTGTACCCAAATTCAGCTAAGGCTTCTAGAAATGAAGCGCTGAGGAGCAAGACAATGAATATGTCAGTTACTTTTCCAAACAGTAAATCGAAACATTTAAACCCAGAACAAACCGCAGAGTTTGGTCGCCGTGTTGATGAAATCCGCCGTGAAATCATGGACAGTTTAGGTGAACAAGATGCCAAGTATATTTATAAAATCCGTAATTTTGTCCGTTATAGTGAAATTGCTTCACGTGGTATGTTGATGTTTGGCGGATGGATTCCACCTGTTTGGGTGGTGGGCACAGGATTGTTGGGCATTTCCAAAATCGTGGAAAATATGGAGTTGGGTCATAATGTTATGCATGGCCAATTCGATTGGTTAAATGACCCAAGTTTGAATGGTGCAAATTACGACTGGGATACCATGGCAACAGGTGATGATTGGAAATACACACATAATTATGTGCATCACACCTATACCAATATTGTGGGTAAAGACCATGATGTGGGTTATGGTTTACTCCGTGTTAGTGAATCACAGAAATGGGAACCGCGTTTTTTGTTTAATATTCCTTTAGCGATTCAATTGATGGTGTTTTTTGAATGGTATGTTGGCTTACAAAATTTACATTTGGAAGATGCGCTGATTTATAAAACAAAAACTTGGAAGCAGGTCTGGGCAGATGCTGCAAAATTTCGTAAAAAAGCCCGTCGTCAAATTCTAAAAGATTATGTATTTTTTCCTGTGATTGCAGGACCCAATGCTTTACCTGTTTTAGCTGGGAATGCCATTGCCAATGTGATCCGCAGTTTGTGGTCTTCAGCGGTGATCTTTAATGGTCATTTCACTGAAGATGCAGAGACTTTTGAAGCTGACAATGTGGAAAATGAAACCCGTGCTGAGTGGTATTTACGTCAGATTCGTGGTTCTAGTAATTTTACTGGAACAGACTGGTTGCATATTTTAAGTGGGAATTTAAGTCATCAGATTGAACATCATTTGTTCCCTGATATGCCTGCCAATCGTTATTCAGAAGCTGCTCCAAAAATTAGAGCTTTATGTGCGGAATATGGCATCAACTATAATGAAGCAGATTTCATGAAACAGTTTGGCAGTGTATGGGTTCGTTTAGCCAAATGCTCTTTGCCAAATAGTTTAACAACCACCATTACTCAGTCTTTACAGAAGTTAAAGGGTATTTTTGCTTAAGTCCTTTTTTATAAATCTTGATTGTGAAATTTTACCAATTCCAAAGCACCGTGTTGATGTCAACAAGGTGCTTTTAATTTATTTTTAACTGGCTTAATACAAAAAAATTTAAAAATAACGAGAAAATTATAAATAAAATACTGAAAATAGAACAAATAAATTGATTTCTAAAAACAAAGTTATTTAGATTACTTATGTAAGATTAAGTTCTTAAAATGGCATTAAAGTCAGAAAGAATTTTGTTAAAAAATTGTCAAAATAAACAAGTGATAAAAAAATAAATTAAAATATGCATTTGGGAGAGTGATTAAATTAGTTTTCTGTAAGATAATTGGCTAAATTGATAATGTAATTTTTATCCAAATTTTGGGTAGAAATAGCATATCTATACCCATTTTGAACAAACCTAAGACTATAGGTTTGTTCAAAATCGAAAGTTTCAAATGTTGCAGGTATTTCATTGGGTAAACGATAATTTAATGTCTCTTCTATAATTAATAACTTCATTCCATCTTTAGATAATTTCGTTTGGTTAATTTCAATTTTTTCCCCATTAGGTGCTTCATATAAGCGATATAAAGAATCAAATCCTTTGTTTTTAGTATATCCCCCAGAATAATAGGAACCTGTTAATTTTAAGGTGCTATTGCTTAATAGTAAATCTTTAGGTGAAAAACTAACTTTCTCTTTAATAGTGTTGTATCCATATTTTTTTTGAAAATTTCTATATTTTTCTATATTTGAAAATTCATGAGTTATTTTCCCTCCACTTAAGCTTCCATATTTATATAAGCTATTTATTTTATTTAATAAATCAATTTTCTTCTCTTGTTTTAGAGGTGCATTTTTTAAGCTTACTACTGTTAAAAAAGCTGATTCAGCAAACATATTTTTAATTTGGTTTGTTTCAGATATAATTATTTTACTAGCCTTTTTATTTTCCTCTTGGTCTGAAATAGCCTCAGGTAAAGCTAAATTATTTTTTTGCTTTTCCGGTTTATTTTGATTAACTTGTTCTTTTACTACGAAGAAAAAGGATCTTATTCCTATAAAAAGAGAGACCAAACCAATTAGTAACATACTAATGATTAGTTTTTTATTTTTCATTACCAAGGCCATCCCTGACTAAGATTACAGTCTGTTGCTAAAGTTTCTCGATATCCAATATCTCCACCAATAGCGAATTCATAAATATGTTTTCCTTTAACAGACCAATTTCTATTTGGCCGAAAAAAACTATCAATATACCCAGCGTAGGCTCTATAACCATACTCCATATCTGGATTTGGAAAATCTGTAACTGTTGAAGAAGCTTTTGATCTCATTGTTCCATTTGCAGTAGTTTGTTTCGTTTCTACAATCATGGCTTTGGGGAAGCTTAGAGTCCAACTAAATGATTCATTATGATATCCAACTCCTTCAGGAGAAATTGCTTTACAATTTGCCCTACTAGCCATAATTGGAATACCATCATCTGCATAAACGAAAGAGTTGATCCCTGAAAGTATTAGGCAATAACTTAGTATTTTAACGAATGACTTATTCATGTTTTTTTATTTTTCCTAAAATAATATTAAATAAAATATAAAGGATAATATTGTATTGTCTATTAAAAAAACATTATTTAAATTGTAAGTATTAATTATCCATATAAAAGTATTGAATAACAAATAGAACGATTAAGATAAGTATAATTATTAAAATATTTCTATATTTTTCACATATGTTTCCATACATAATGCGAGTTTTATTAAAGAGAAGTAATAATTCATAAAACCTTTACTCTGATTTAAAAGCTAAAATTATTCTTATATAAATAAAAAATAGGAAAAATAAAATTATATTGATATTAATCTAGTAAATAGTATCTAAAAGTATTTTTAATAGATGAAATATTTATTAATTTGGATCATTAAATAATTTTATTCAATCATGG
>Ga0256893_1000508_pt1 | contig 13069 bp, 8 predicted proteins | sample MC6MC0666MT_FD_190201 | JGI IMG/M metagenome (GOLD analysis project Ga0256893, IMG submission 190201) | Metatranscriptome of enriched soil aggregate microbial communities from Iowa State University, Ames, United States - MC6-MC0666-MT... | ecosystem: Environmental > Terrestrial > Soil >... | reverse complement strand
GTCGGTGCGAAGCCGCGCGCGATGGCGTCCTGCTCTTCACTGGCGCTGAGGCCGCCTTCGGGGCCGCTGAGCACGAGCGCCGGTTGCGCGGTGGGTGTCTCTGCGGCCGCGGCGGTGACGGCGCGCGTGCCCTCGGCCAGGCTCAGCACGAGTCGCGTCGCTGCCGTATCCGTGGCGGCAGCACCGCCGAGCCAACCCGCGAAGGACTGCACCGGATGGATCACCGGCACGCGGTTGCGACCGCACTGCTCGCAGGCCGCAACGGCGATGGCTTCCCAGTGCGTCCGTTTCTTCTCGGCGCGCTCGCCCGACAGGCGCAGCACGCCGTGCGCCGTGGCCAGCGGCTGGATGCTGGCCACGCCGAGCTCGGTGGCCTTCTCGACCAGCCAGTCCATGCGCTCGTTGGCCGGCATGCCGACCGCGAGATGCACGGCGCGGGCCGCTTCGCGCTCCACCGGCGTGTGGGTACCGACCGCCACGGCGACCTCGCTGCGGCCCATGCGCTCGACCGTCGCGGCGTACTCGCCGCCCGCGCCGTCAAACAGGGTGAGCGTGTCGCCGGGCTGCATGCGCAGCACCTGCACATGGCGCGCGGCGCCCGGCGGCAACGCCAGGCTGGCGCCGGCGGTGAGCGGCACGGAACAGTGAAAACGGGGCATGCTATGAAATCAGGAGCTGATGGCGCCCGTGGTGCGGGCGCTACAGCGATTTTCTTTTTCGGCTTTTTTCAGTTTCTCTTCAGACTCGGCCGTAGGCGAAGCCGGTGACGGCCGTGGTGCCCTCGACCTCGTCGATCACGCGCAGGAGCGGCTTGAGCTCGACGTAGCGGCTGGCGGTGGCGCGGATGTAAGCGATGAAGCGAGGTGTGTCGGCCAGGTAGCGTGGCTTGCCATCGCGCAGCGTGAGGCGCGCGAAGATGCCGGCCACCTTGAGGTGGCGCTGCAGGCCCATCCATTCGACCGCGCGGTAGAAGGCGCCGAAGTCCTCGTCGACCGGCAGCCCGGCCTTGCGCGCGGCGGTCCAGTAGCGGATGGTGATGTCGAGCACGAACTCCTCGTCCCAGCTGAGGAAGGCGTCGCGCATCAGGCTGGCGATGTCGTACGTGATCGGGCCGTAGACGGCGTCCTGGAAGTCGAGCACGCCCAGCGGCTGGCCGGCATCGTCGCCCACCATCAGGTTGCGCGGCATGAAGTCGCGGTGCACGTAGACGCTCGGCGACGCGAGGTTGTTCTCGACGATCAGCGCGAAGGCGCGGTCCAGGCGCTCCTTCAACTGGCCCTCCACGGCCACGCCGCGGTGCTTGCCGATGTACCACTCGGGAAAGAGTGCCAGTTCACGCTCGAGCAGCGCGCGGTCGTAGGGCGGCAGCACGCCGGGCTTGGAGGCCAGCTGCCAGCGGATCAGCGCGTCGATGGCCAGGTCGTAGAGCGGCCGGTTGGCGTCCGGGCGGGCCGGATCGATCACGTCCAGCATGGTCTGGCGGCCCAGGTCGTCGAGCAGCAGGAAGCCGTGGTCGCGGTCCCATTCGAGCACCTGCGGCGCCGTCACGCCGGCTTCGGCCATCAGCTGTGCCACCTGCACGAAGGGGGCGCTGTTTTCCTTGTCGGGCGGCGCATCCATCACGATGCGCGTGCAGCCGTCGGTGGTGTCGAGGCGGAAGTAGCGGCGAAAGCTGGCGTCGGCCGACGCGAGCCGGACGGTGTCCGGGCGCAGTTGCCGGGTGTCGGCAATGCCGGCCAGCCAGCCCCGGAACGCTTCGGCCCGCTGCGGATCTGTCCAGAGAATGGCCTGGGCGGGGTGTGGGGTCGTGGACGCCGGGGTCGAAGGTGCTGTCATGGATAATCAATTCTACAAATCCGCCTGGCGCGGCACCCCTGCTCGAGGTCGATCCGACCGGGCGGGGTGGCTGCCGGACCCCGCAACCCGCCGGCTTGCCGCGCCGTCCCGACGATTTTTCGTTCCGAATCGATGCCTACGACCCCACGCGCTGCCTTGCGACGTTCGAGCCCGCCGCTGCCACTGGCCGTGCTGTCGCTGGCGCTGCTGCACGCGCATGGCGCCTTTGCCCAGCAAGCCGGTGTGCTTGAGGGACCGCTCACGCTGAAGCGCACGCCGCTGCTCACCGAGACGCTGACGCCCGTGCAACGCAGCCAGCTGCCCAGCCTTGTCACCGGCGACCGCATTTCCGGCCGCCCCGACCTCGAGACCGTGGTCGAGGGCAACGCCACGCTGCGCCGTGGCCCGGTCGCCATCACGGCCGACCGCCTCGAGTATTACCAGCCGGACGACCGCGCCAAGGCCACCGGCAACGTGCGGGTCAACCAGGCCGGCAACGTGTACGAGGGCCCCGAGCTGGAGCTCAAGCTCGAGACCTTCGAAGGCTTCTTCAATAACGTGCGCTACCGCTTCCTCGCGACCGGCGGCCACGGCGAGGCCGAGCGCATCGACTTCGTCGACTCCAACGTCTCGATCGCGCGGCGCGCCAGCTACACCACCTGCCGCCGCGAGGACTTCCCCGGCTGGATGCCGGCCTGGCTGCTGACCGCGGCCACGCTGACCACCGACACCGAGGAAAACGAGGGCGTGGCCATCGATGCGCGCATGAGCTTCATGGGCATCACGACGCCGCCGATCCCGCGCGTGACCTTCCCGCTGTCCAACGAGCGCAAGAGCGGCCTGCTGCCGCCCACCATCGGGCTGGACAACACCAACGGCTTCGAGGTCGCGCAGCCCTACTACTGGAACATCGCGCCCAACCGCGACGCCACCTTCACGCCCACGCTGATGAGCAAGCGCGGGCTCAACCTGGCCAGCGAATTCCGCTACCTCGAGAAGGACTACAGCGGCAGCATCCGCCTGGACCTGATGGGCAGCGACCGCCTCGTGGGCCAGCGCTACAACGAGGCGCGCGCCGAGCAGCTGCAGAAGCTGAACAACGGCGAGATCGCGCTCAAGGACCTGAACTTCGGCAAGCCGCCCGACAGCAGCAAGCGCTGGGGCCTGTGGCTCAACCATCGCCACGACTTCGACGCCAAGGCGCTGGGCCTGGACTCGCTGTCGGCCAGCCTCACGATCAACCGTGTCAGCGACAACGACTACTGGCGCGACTTCACGCGCACGCCGACGCTTGCGCAGCGCCAGCTGCCGAATGAGGGTGCGGTGAGTTGGACCAAGGGCGACTGGAGCGGCGCCGTACGTGCCCTGCGCTACCAGACGCTGCAGTACAACCTGTCGCCGGTCGTGCCGTCGTACGACCGCATGCCGCAGATCACGGCCAACTACGCCAAGTACGACTGGCACGGCTTCGACGTTTCGCTGAACACCGACTACTCGCGCTTTCGCGTCAACAGCATCCTGGCCGGCCAGCCTGGCTTCGATCTGCTCCAGCAGTCGCAGCCCGACGGCGACCGCGTGTTCGCGCAGGCGGCGATCAGCCGGCCGTTCCTCACGCCGAGCTCCTTCGTCATTCCCAAGCTGCAGCTGCACGCGACCTCGTACAACTACTACCTGCCGCAGTCGTCCATTCCGAAGGTGTCGGTCAACGGCATCGACTACGTGAACGGGATGCCGTACAACCCGAGCCAGCTGTACTTCTTCCCGACCTCGTCGAACCGCGTCGTGCCGACCTTCAGCCTGGACAGCGGCCTGGTCTTCGAGCGCGACGCCAGCTACTTCGGCCGTGCCTTCCGCCAGACGCTGGAGCCGCGCGCGTACTACGTGTACACGCCGTACCGCAACCAGAGCATGCTGCCGAACTACGACTCGGCCGCCAACGACTTCAGCTTTGCGACCATCTACACCGAGAACGCGTTCTCGGGCGCGGACCGCATCTCGGACACCAACGCGCTCACGCTGGGCGTCACGTCCCGCCTGATCGACCCGGGCACCGGCGTCGAAGCCGTGCGCTTCGGCATCGCGCAGCGCTTCCGTTTTGCCGATCAGAAGGTCACGCTGCCGGGCGTCGCGCCGGTCACCGACCGCACCAGCGACCTGCTGCTGGGCGCCCAGATCAACTGGACGCCCAAGTGGAGCCTGGACACGCTGCTCCAGTACAACCCCGATTCGCGCCGCTCCACGCGCAGCGCGATCAGCGCGCGCTACAACCCGGGGCCATACCGCAACCTCAGCGCCGCCTTCCGCTACCAGGCGCCGAGCACGCCCACCGCCACCGATGGCAACAAGTCGATCGACTTCGGCTGGCAATGGCCGCTCAACGACCTGTGGGGCGACAAGGGCAAGGACCTCGGGCCGGGCAAGGGCGAAGGCGGCGGCCGCTGGTACGCCGTGGGCCGCCTGAACTACAGCCTGCAGGACAAGAAGCTCACGGACGGCGTGCTCGGGGTCGAGTACGACGGCTGCTGCTGGATCAGCCGCGTGGTGCTGCAGCGCATCACCACCGGCCAGGTGACGGCCAACACCCGCATCATGTTCCAGCTCGAATTCGTCGGTTTCTCCAGCATCGGATCGAGCCCGATGCAGGCGCTGCGACAGAACATCCAGCGCTACCAGCCGCTGCGTCAACCGACCGAAGCGCCGAGCCGCTTCACCAATTACGACTGAAACGACGACCGTTCACGCCATGAAACACATCCGTTCCCTCATCACCCTGGGTTGCCTTGCGGCCATCGCCGCAACGGCCGGCGCACAGGGCTTTCGTTCCGGCAGCGGCATCACGGACATCATGCGTGCCGGTCCCCGGATCGTGCCGCCGGCGGCGCGCCCTGCAGCTCCCGCGGCGGCGCCGGTGCAGCGCGCGGCCGAGTACATCGTGGCGCTGGTCAACTCCGAGCCGATCACCAACACCGAGGTGCAGTCGCGTGTCACGCGCCTGATCCGCGAGAACCCGGACGCCGAGCGCGTGCCGCGCGCCGAGCTCACGCGCCTCGTGCTGGAGCGCCTGATCACCGAGCGCGCGCAGCTGCAGCTGGCGAAGGAAAACGGCATCAAGGTCGATGACGTGGCGATCGACCAGGCCGAGCAGACCGTGGCCCGCCAGAACGAGATCAGCCTCACCGAGCTGCGCAGCCGCGTGGCGGCCGAAGGCATCTCGCCGCGCGAATTCCGCAACGACCTGCGCGACCAGCTGCTGCTCACGCGCCTGCGCGACCGCGAGGTCGAGTCCAAGGTCAAGATCAGCGACATCGAGGCCGACGAGTACCTGCGCGAACAGCGCGAAAGCGCCGTCAAGAACAACGCCCTGCTCAACCTCAACATCGCCCAGCTGCTGGTGGCCGTGCCCGAGAACGCCACCGAGGCGCAGGTCGCGACCGCGCAGAAGAAGGCCACCGACCTCGCACAGCGCGCGCGCAGCGGCGAAGACTTCGCCAAGCTGGTGCGCGAGAACTCCGACTCGCCCGACCGTGCCAACGGCGGCGCGCTCGGCCTGCGCAGCGCCGACCGTTACCCGCCGGTGTTCGTCGAGGCCACGCAATCGACCGCGGTGAACGGCATCGCCGGGCCTGTGCGCTCGGGCGCCGGCTTCCACGTGCTCAAGGTGCTGACCAAGGCACAGGTGGGCTCGTCGGATGCGTCCATCACCCAGACCCAGGTGCGCCACATCCTGCTGCTGAACGACCCCAAGCGCACGACCGCGCAGGCGGTGGCGCAGCTGCAGGAATTCAAGCGCCGCGTGCAGGCCGGCACCGCCGACTTCGCCGGCCTGGCGCGCGACAACTCGCAGGACGCGAGCGCCAAGGAAGGCGGCGACCTCGGCTGGTCGCGCCCCGGCCAGTTCGTGCCCGAGTTCGAGGAAGCCATGGACCGGCTCACGCCGGGCCAGATCAGCGACCCCGTGGTGTCGCGCTTCGGCGTCCACCTGATCCAGGTGGTCGGCCGCCGCGAAGCCAAGCTGAGCCAGTCGGAGCAGCGCGAAGCCGCACGTGCCGCGCTGCGCGAACAGCGCGTCGAAGAAGCCTTCGCCACCTGGGTGCAGGAAGTGCGCGCGCGCGCCTACGTCGAATTCCGCGAGCCGCCGCAGTCCTGATGGCAACGGCAACGTCTTAGGCCGCGATGGCACAGCACATTGCGAGAAAGCGGTTCGGACAGCACTTCCTGTCCGACGGCGGGATCATCGACGGGATCGTGCAGGCGATCGCGCCGCAACCCGGCGATGCGATGGTCGAGATCGGGCCGGGGCTCGCGGCGCTCACGCAGCCGCTGGTCGAGCGGCTCGGCCGCCTGACGGTCATCGAGCTCGACCGCGACCTGGCCAAGCGGCTGCGCGAACATCCGCAGCTGGATGTCATCGAGTCGGACGTGCTCAAGGTCGACTTCGCCGAACTCGCCGCCAAGGCCGAACCGAAACCGCTGCGCGTGGTGGGCAACCTGCCTTACAACATCTCGACGCCGATCCTGTTCCACCTGCTGGGCTATGCCCACCTGATCGCCGACCAGCACTTCATGCTGCAAAAGGAAGTGATCGACCGCATGGTGGCCCGGCCCGCCACCTCGGACTACAGCCGCCTGAGCGTGATGCTGCAGTGGCGCTACGACATGGAGAACGTGCTGTTCGTGCCGCCCGAGAGCTTCGACCCGCCCCCGCGCGTGGACAGCGCCGTGGTGCGCATGGTGCCGCTCGCGCAGCCGCCGGCGGTCGATGCGGCACGGCTCGGCGAGATCGTGCAGGTGGCCTTCAGCCAGCGCCGCAAGATCCTGCGGCACACGCTGGGCAAGTGGCTCGGGGAGCACGGCTTCACGGGCGAGTTCGACATCCAGCGCCGCGCCGAAGAGGTGCCGGTGGCTGAATACGTCGCACTGGCCCAAGCCGCTCCCCCATGAAAAAAGCCCGTCGATGACGGGCTTTTTCTTTTCCAGGGTGCCACCGATCCGGCTTTGCCGGTCGGTAGGCGCCGCCCCCGGAAGGGGGTTGGCGAAGCGACACGAAGTGCGCGCAGCCTGGGGGTGAGTCTGGTTAAGCAGCGGCCAGCCAGTATCCCGCGTTGAAGGGGCTGCTCATGCGCAGCGCCAGGGGCGACACGTCGACGAGCTTGTCCGTCGGCATTTTCTCGCCGGCCGGCTCGGTGCTGGCGGCGGGCGTGGCCGCGGCGGCTGCCGTGGCGGTGGTGTTGACTTCGATGCCATCGAGGGTTTCAGCGGTCGGCTGAGCCTCGTTCGCCCGTTCTGCTTGGCTGGTGGATGCAGAACGGGCTACAGAAAAGAATAGAAGCAGCGGAACGGGACCTTGCGATCGCCCCAGTAGTCCGAAGCGTCGCGGAAGATGTCGAGCAGTTGCTCGCGCGCTTCCTTGTCGAACTTGGCGTTGGCCGGGATCTGTTCGAGCACGATGACGAAACCAGGCTGCGGGCCCGATTTATGCAACGGGTCGGTCATGCAGTCGTACAGCGCGTCGAAGTTCTTGCCGAAGTGCGCCGGGAAGGTGAACTGCTGGGCAATCAGGTCGAGCACGTCCTGCTTGGTCTGGGCGTTGCCCAGGTTGGCGTACAGGAAGTGCTGGCCGGCCGCGTTGGCGGCATCCTGCAGGTCGTTCACGCGGAACGCGCGGATCGATTGCACGATGTTCGGGCGTACGGCTCGAAGGGATAAGGTCATATCCGCTGGTCTTTCCATAGTCATCATCATCTCGTCGGGGCGCTTCGGGGCGCCGCTCAGGTCGTTGTCATCGCTCATGGCGCAATCCGTCTGAAACTCGCATAGTGGTCCGCCGTGTACCAGCAGGCTTCGGGCGCCGTGCGCTGCTCGCCACCGCAAACGATCCGCCGGGCACCGCGGTTGCGCGCGCCGGGCGTTGGCACCGTGTATTCGCGGTAATGCCCGCGGCGTGCCGCTGGCAGGATGCGTTCGCGATTGCCGAATACCGTGCCGTCTTTGTCGTACCGGAAGGGGCCACCGTCAAGGATGGCCTGGTAGGTTCGCTGGCCCTGGACCGGCAGATCGGTCAGGGCAATCGATGCCTCGGAGGACGTTTTGTCGGCGCCGAACCATCCGCGGGCCTCGGCCCCCGTCGTCAGAGCCACCAGCATCAAGCTGGTGAGCGCAAACTTAGTGACAGAGGACGTGATCGAGGCGTAAGCCGCCATGGGGCACCACAAGAAAAGAGCGGGGGGTTTGAATTGCGCTCAACCTCGGGGTTAACCCGCAAATTCAAGCCCGCGAGTGTGCACCACGCTGGCGAAAATAGCAAGCGACTGCCCAAAGTTTGAGCAGTCGAAGGGGCGGAAAGCGACGCCTTAAGTTGGCGTCCACTCTCGCCAAATGGCCTATCTCTCGGCGTTTGCGTCGGCCACTGTCAAGGCTGTCATGTTCACGATGCGGCGAACAGTCGCGCTCGCCGTGAGAATGTGCACAGGTTTGGCCGCGCCGAGCAGAACCGGGCCGATGGCGATGTTGCCGCCGGCCGCGGTCTTGAGCAGGTTGTAAGAAATGTTGGCAGCGTCGATGTTGGGGAACACCAGCAGGTTGGCGTCGCCTGCGAGCGCGCTGTGCGGCATGACGACCGCGCGCTGCTTGCTGTCCAGGGCCACGTCGCCGTGCATTTCGCCGTCCACCTCGAGCCAGGGCGCCTGCACGCGCAGCAGGTCGAGCGTCTTGCGCATCTTGACGGCGCTGGGCTCGTTGCTGGTGCCGAAGTTGGAGTGCGACAGCAGCGCGGCCTTCGGCTTGAGGCCGAAACGCATCATTTCCTCGGCCGCCATGGTCGTGATCTCGGCCAGCTCTTCGGGCGTCGGGTCGTAGTTGACGTGCGTGTCGACCAGGAACACCTGGCGGTCGGGCAGCAGCAGGCCGTTCATGCAGGCGTACACCGGCACGTCCTGCGGGGTGCTGGCGCAGCCGCCGGGGCGCTTGCCGATCACCTGGTCGATGTAGTGCAGGTGGATCAGCGTGGTGCCCCAGGTGCCGCAGATCATGCCGTCGACCTCGCCCTTGTGCAGCAGCATGGCGCCGATCAGCGTGAGGCGGCGGCGCATCTCGATCTTGGCGGTCTGTACCGTCTGGCCCTTGCGCTCGGTCATGCGGTGGTAGGTCTGCCAGAAGTCGCGGTAGCGGTGGTCCTGCTCGACGTTGACGACGTCGTAGTCGAGCTCTTCCTTCAGGCGCAGGCCGAACTTCTCGATGCGCTGGGCGATGATGGCCGGACGGCCGATGAGCGTCGGGCGCGCCAGGCCTTCGTCCACCACGATCTGCGCGGCGCGCAGCACGCGTTCTTCTTCGCCTTCGCAATACGCCACGCGCTTCTTCGGCGCGCGCTTGGCGGCGTCGAAGATCGGCTTCATGGTGGTGCCCGAGGCGTAGACGAAGCTCTGCAGCTTGTCGCGGTAGGCGTCCAGGTCCTTGATGGGACGCAGCGCCACGCCGCTTTCCTCGGCCGCCTTGGCCACGGCCGGCGCGATCTTCATCATCAGGCGCGGGTCGAAGGGCTTCGGAATCAGGTATTCGGGGCCGAAGCTCAGCTTTTCACCGGCGTAGGCGGCGGCCACGCGCTCGCTCTGCTCGGCCTGGGCCAGCTCGGCGATGGCGTGCACCGCGGCAATCTCCATCTCGTCGGTGATGGTGGTGGCGCCCGAGTCGAGCGCGCCGCGGAAGATGTACGGGAAGCACAGGACGTTGTTGACCTGGTTCGGGTAATCGGTGCGGCCCGTGGCCATGATCACGTCGTTGCGCACCGCATGGGCGTCTTCGGGCGCGATCTCGGGGTTCGGGTTGGCCAGCGCGAAGATCACCGGCTTGGGCGCCATCTTGGCGACCATCTCAGGCTTGAGCACGCCGCCGGCCGACAGGCCGAGGAACACGTCGGCGCCGGCGATCACTTCCGACAGCTTGCGCATGTCGGTCTTTTGCATGTACTGGCGCTTGTCGTCGTCCATCAGCTCTTCGCGGCCTTCGTAGACCACGCCGGCCAGGTCGGTGACGAACACGTTTTCGCGCTTCAGGCCCACCTTGAGCAGCAGGTTCAGGCAGGCCAGCGCCGCGGCGCCCGCGCCCGAGGTGACCAGCTTCACTTCGGCGATGTTCTTGCCGGCCACCTTCAGGCCGTTCAGCATGGCGGCCGCCACGGTGATGGCCGTGCCGTGCTGGTCGTCGTGGAACACCGGGATCTTCATGCGCTTGCGCAGCTCGCGCTCGACGTAGAAGCAGTCCGGGGCCTTGATGTCTTCCAGGTTGATGGCGCCGAAGGTGGGCTCCAGCGAGGCGATGATCTCGACCAGCTTGACCGGGTCCTTCTCGTCGATCTCGATGTCGAACACGTCGACGCCGGCGAATTTCTTGAAGAGAACGCCCTTGCCTTCCATCACCGGCTTGGAGGCCAGCGGGCCGATGTCGCCCAGGCCCAGCACGGCGGTGCCGTTGGAAATGACACCCACGAGGTTGCCGCGCGAGGTGTACTTGAAGGCGTTGGCCGGGTCCTTGACGATTTCCTCGCAGGGCGCGGCCACGCCGGGCGAGTAGGCCAGCGACAGGTCGCGCTGGTTGACCATCTGCTTGGTCGCCGCGATGGCGATCTTGCCGGGGACGGGAAACTCGTGGTACTCGAGGGCGGCACGGCGCAACAGGGCGCGCTTGTCTTCCGGGGTGGGGGTCGAAGGGGACGATGCGGTCGAATCGGACATGTGCCGTTGCTCCTGGTGGCGCTTCTTCTGGGGGCGCCGATTGTAGACCTCGGTCCATACCGCCCTACGCCGCATGGCCGGTGGCAGGCATGACCAAAAGCACGGGGCGCCGTCAAGGCCCTGTGGCAATATGTGTGGCTGGGACACAAACCGACAACATCTCGAGAGGAACGACCATGGCCCTGATGGATTTCATCAAGAAACAGTTCATCGACATCATCCAGTGGACCGAGTCCGGCGATGGCACGCTGGCCTGGCGTTTCCCGATGGCCGAGATGGAAATCCAGAACGGCGCCTCGCTCACCGTGCGCGAGTCGCAGATGGCGGTGTTCGTCAACGAAGGCCAGGTGGCCGACGTGTTCGGCCCCGGCATGTACAAGCTCACGACGCAGACGCTGCCCGTGCTCACGTACCTGAAGAACTGGGACAAGCTCTTCGAATCCCCCTTCAAGAGCGACGTCTATTTCTTCAGCACCCGCCAGCAGGTCGACCAGAAGTGGGGCACGCCCCAGCCGATCACGATCCGCGACAAGGACTTCGGCGCCGTGCGCCTGCGCGCCTTCGGCAACTACAGCTTCCGCATCGGCGACCCGAAGCTGTTCCACACCGAAATCTCCGGCACGCGCGACATCTACTCCGTGGCCGACCTCGACGGCCAGCTGCGCGGCCTGGTGCTGCAGAACATCAGCAACGCCATCGCCTCCAGCGGCCTGCCCTTCTTGGACCTGGCGGCCAACCAGATCCAGTTCGCGACCGCGCTGGCCACCCAGCTGGTGCCCGAGTTCGAAAAGATCGGCATCAAGCTCGAGAACATCACGGTCCAGAACGTCTCGCTGCCTGAAGAGCTGCAGAAGATCCTCGACCAGAAGATCGGCATGGGCATGGTCGGCAACGACATGGGCAAGTTCATGCAGTACCAGACGGCGCAGGCCATTCCCAAGTTCGCCGAAGGTGCGGCCGGTGGCGGCGGCATCGCGGGCGACGCGATGGGCCTGGGTGCCGGCGTGGCGCTCGGCCAGGTGCTGGCGCAGAACCTCGCGCAGGGCCTGAGCCCCAATGCGGCGGCCCAGGCTGCGGCCACGACGCAGCAGCCGGCCGTGGCCGTGGTGAGCGCCGCCGACGTGATGACCACGCTCGAGAAGCTCGGCGAACTCAAGACCAAGGGCATCCTCACGCAGGAAGAGTTCGACGCCAAGAAGGCCGAACTGCTGAAAAAGCTCGTCTGATTCGTCGCAATGTTTTCGATAGCGACTGACGCCCGCCCAGCGGGCGTCAGAGGCCTTTTTGGCTTGAATCATTCGTGGCCGGCCGCGCCATCGCACCCGGTGCGCCATGGCTGAGGAAACCGGCTCCCAACGCTACTACCGCGCGCCCTGCCCCGGCTGCGGCGCGCCGGTCGAATTCCGCTCGGCGCAATCGACGCACGCGGTCTGCCCGTATTGCCAGAGCACCGTCGTGCGCCAGGGCGACACGCTCGCGCGCACCGGCAAGATGGCCGAGCTGTTCGACGACTTCAGCCCGCTGCAGCTGTTCGCCGCCGGCCGCATCCAGGACAAGCCCTTCACACTGATCGGCCGCCTGCAGTACACCTACCCCGGCGGGCGCTGGACCGAGTGGATCGCCGCGCTCGACGGCGACCGCACCGGCGTCCTCAGCGAGGACAACGGCGCCTACGTCTTCGCGCTGCCCTTCGACCTGCAGCGCGCCGCGCCACCGCCCGCCGACCTGCGCGTGGGCGCCACCACCGCCTTCGCCGGCCAGAGCTACACCGTCGCCTCCAACGAGCAGGTGGCGCTGACCTCCGCGCAGGGCGAACTGCCGCACCTGCCCGAGCTCGGCCAAGCGTTCGCGATGGTCGAACTGCGCAACGACAAGGGGCTGGTGCTCAGCATCGACTACGGCACCGCCCCGCCCACCGCGTACCTCGGCCGCTCGGTGCAGCTGGACGATCTGCAGCTCACTGGCCTGCGCGACGAATCCGCGAAGGACGAGAAGGGCCGCAGCTTCAACTGCCCGAATTGCGGCTCGCCCGTCACGGTCAACCTGGCCGACAGCAAGAGCATCACCTGTGGCTCGTGCAACAGCATCATCGACCTGTCGCAAGGCATCGGCGGCGAGCTCAAGCACGCCGAGCAGAACGAGCCGGTGCGCCCGCTCATCGCGCTGGGCAGCGTGGGCCAGCTGCAGGGCGCGCAGTGGCAGGTGGTGGGTTTCCAGCACCGCATGGGCCAGGAGCCCGGCGACGACGAGCAGTTCGGCTGGGACGAGTACCTGCTGTACAACAAGAAGCGCGGCTTCAGCTTCCTGGTCGATGCCGAAGACGGCTGGAGCATGGTCAAGCCGACCACCGGCGCGCCCGTGATGGCCGAGAACGGCACCACCGCCACCTACCTCAACAAGCGCTACCAGCAGCAGTACGCCTACAACGCCGAGACCTCGTACGTCGCGGGCGAGTTCTACTGGCAGGTCGAGCGCGGTCAGAAAACCTTCAACCGCGACTTCGC
>Ga0256893_1000504_pt1 | contig 13114 bp, 12 predicted proteins | sample MC6MC0666MT_FD_190201 | JGI IMG/M metagenome (GOLD analysis project Ga0256893, IMG submission 190201) | Metatranscriptome of enriched soil aggregate microbial communities from Iowa State University, Ames, United States - MC6-MC0666-MT... | ecosystem: Environmental > Terrestrial > Soil >... | reverse complement strand
TTCGAATCCCCGTAGGGTCGCCACATTCAAGAAAGTATCTATATACCTCTTCTTATAAGAAACCTGAGCATCATGATTCAGGTTTTTTTATGTCTACTATATTTCCAATCAATTCAAACCAGCAACCGAGTCAACCGTTTTCAGTTTCTTTGAATTAAAAATTGCACTTGGCGCAATCACTGTTTCTTGCAATGGAATATGCTGTCCATATCGTTGGTGCATGAGCGCTTTAACACTTCGATCTGTGAGATCAAAACTTTGTAATTTTTCCAAGGGTGCCAGTTCTAGCCCTAAAGCGTATTGATAAGCTTTCCATACAATTTCTGAACAATAAATTGCATCATCATTCCACTCAAAATAAACATCATAGGGCTTATTTAAATAAGTCTCAGCTTGTTTGATTAACTTGTGTTGTTGCTCTGCTGTCAACTCAGTTTGATAACGTTTTACAATATAAGCTTTATTTACACCTCGATTGATCCATTGCCGCAGAGGTGTATATTTCACAGGTTGAATGGCTTCTAAAACCCAAGCTTGCTCGTGTTTAATCACGATCATTCCCATATGACTATATGGTGAATGTGTGGCTTTTTGAATTACCAGACTTTGTGCTGATTTAGAAGTATGAAATATAATATCCCCTGTCTGATATTGTGTTGAATATACAGAGGTAGAACAAAATAACAAGGCCAACAGGAATAACTTGAATTGTTTTTTTAACATCTTTTCAAATCTTAATTTTGATCTTCTTTATCTTGGGTTTAATCTAACAGAGTAATAAAGAATTGCCTAAACTTTGCAATAAAAAAGGAGCAAAATAAACTTTCATTTTGCTCTTTCACTTTTCAATTCAAATGAAAAATATCAGCTGTTTGTGATTTTGCTTTTGACTTAATATGTCATCAAAACCCGATCATTCATCATTTAAAGCACATTCAAAACTACTTGGGGTTTGACCACATCGAACCTTTTTCAAAATTTTCATCATTGTTGGGTCATAGAAGCCTTCTTTTGTCATCTGAATACGGGCTTCACGCATAATCTTAATATAGCCCGGTTTATCCGCTTCACGAATATCAAACCAATATTTATCTGGAACTTCTCGCTCCAGTTTATCAACAAATTGAAATGCTGGGCTGAGCTGTTTAGAAATCATTTCCCGTGCAATTGGCCCCATACCTGCAGGGAACTTATTCCGATGCATAATTAACGTGCCTGTCACCTGTATCAAAGGAAAGCGAATAATGCCACCGACTACATTACCATTTTTATCAGTCATGCCCTTTTTCAATTCTAAAGGCTTAAATAACAAAGCAGGCCCCGCCATAATATCGACTTCTTTATTATTAAACTTTCCACCCACTGTTAATAGGTCAACAGAAACAGGTTGTGCACCGACATTTTGCACCAACTTCTTTTGAGTGCCGTCAAAGTTCATGACCGCTACTTTTTTTCCTGCTGCTTTCGATAAGGTATCAATACGGCGATCATTGACCATGATATATGCCGCACCTAACGGAACAATCCCTACGACTTCATAATCCCTATTCACCATTTTTGCATCGTACTCTGGGCGTGCAAGCAACTGGATCACTGTAGTTAATTGCTTATAGTTTTGCACTGCCCCAATGGCATCAATACTCCCCACAAAAGGGTTAAACTGACGCGCACGAATGTTACTGATTCCAGCTCCATCACAACGTTTACTTCGAAAATCCTCAGTTAATACACGTTCATCGGTATAAACCCTTAAATTAATATCAGTTGAAGCAGTTTTCTTTAATTTTGGATAATTTAAATCAATACGCATCGATAATTTGGTTGGACGGGTAATTTTCATATCTACCCCAAACTCTTTGGCAATTTGGGTAATACGTGGCAATTCACTGATATAACTGGTCGCTTGTTCAAAAGCTTCACTATTGGCACCATCTGGAGAAAATACACACAGCGTGACTGTTTTAGGAATCTGTTGCCAAACTTTTGGATCATTCATTAAGGTTTTAATTTTATTTTTTGAATGTGCAGACAATTCAAGGTCCAATTTTGGAGCTGCTGGAGCTGCATAAGTAATAAATGGTAAAGTGCTCGTCAATGCAAGCATTGAGATAACAAACCGTCGTGACAAAGGATTAAACTTTTGTTTGAGCTTACTGTGCATGATCTTTTCCTGTTTATTTTCGTGGTTATCCATAATCATCACTCACGTGAATTTTTTTATCAGCGTAATTGAAGTGCTTTGATTTGCAATTGACTGAGCAAAATCCTACATTTGTCAGAATAGACACTTTGAAGTTAAAATATGAAATATCGATATTTTAATTGTTTGATATCAAACGATTAGAATATATCTTAAAATCGCCCATTTATCGCAAACTCTGGCGAATAAAAGTAATCGAAATAGAACAATCATATTGCCATTCTTTTTAAAACCGTTTTTTATGATTACTTAATTTTTTATCAATAATATTTTCGGCTCATCAAATCTGTTGCTGGTCAAACTCAATATACATCTTCAAGGAAATGCCAAGCATTGCTTCCCGATTCAACGCTATTGATACTTCATCGCTTTATCGTGACAAATCTCAATTTATGATGCCGTTTATCAATTCATTGTATACTGGCAATAGTTTAGTTTTAGCATTCAAAATATGGATCAAAATTCACAACTGCGTAAATCTTTAAGACAACAACGACAAAAGCTGACCCGTAATCAACAAGCAATGATCGAACGGCAATGCTTTAAACAGATGCTACGCCACCACCATTTTTTGAATGCGCAGAAAATTGGATTATATTTAGACGCTTTTGGTGAAATTCAAACCAAATTACTTATCGAATATTGCTGTGCAATTGGAAAAACCGTGTATTTGCCCATGATCTGTAACATGAATAAAAAACTGGTTTGGGTCAAAATATCAAATCGGCAGTTTCGCAATCGCCGCTTTTCTTTACATCGTCTTGGGATGTTGGAACCCATGGCAAGTCGTGCTAAGCATATTTCAATACTCGATCTAGTGGTCATGCCTTTATTGGCTTGTGATTTAAAAGGGAGCCGTATGGGCATGGGAGGCGGTTTCTATGATCGAACGCTTGCATCCGCTATATACCGCCCACATCGACTCGGTTTAGCCCATAATTTCCAGTTACTCACCCATGAGCTTACAAGAAATTCATGGGATCAGTCCCTAGATAGCTTAATTACCCCAGCAAAAACCTATTATTTTCGGCGTTAAAGTGACCAATAAATGTAAATAGGTTTATTTGTTAATCAAATACTTGCGATTTTTTAAACTTTTTATTCGGCAAAGCCCTTGTAATTTTTGAAATACACATCACTATAAAAAACATGGCAACACCGTTGTCACTCATTAGGAGTGCCCATGTCTGAGATTATTATGAATCAAGAAAACTTAGAGCCACAGGTTCCAAGTGTATTACCGCTTTTAGCGTTGCGTGACGTGGTTGTGTACCCACATATGCAAATCGCGCTATTTGTGGGTCGTGAAAAATCGATCAATGCAGTTGATGTGGCTCGTAACAGTGACAATTTAGTATTTGTAGTTGCGCAAAAAGATTCGCTTACAGAAGAAATTGATCACGACAACTTATATCAATATGGTACCGTCGCGAAGATTGTACAAGTTGTGAATCATGAAAATGATGAAAACTGTATCAAGGTACTAATTGAAGGCTTACATCGTTCTAAGCTGGTTGAAATCATCGACAATGATGAATACTTATCGGCTGAACATGCATTAAGCCCAATGACGATATCTGTAGATAAAGATACTCAAGCAACACGTGTAGAAGAATTACGTGCACTGTTTTCACAGTATGCAGAAGCCAAATTGCGTAATGCACGTGAATTGATTGCAGCAGCAAATAAAATCGATGATTTATTACAATTGTTGTTCTTTGTTGCAACCCGTGTACCTTTAAATATCGATGTAAAACAAAAATTCCTAGAGCACGATGAGTTTGAAGCACACTTACAAGAGTTGATGACTTATTTACTGCAACAATCTGAAGAACAACAGATTGAGCAAACATTGCATGACTCTGTAAAACGCCAAATGGAAAAGAATCAACGCGAATACTTCCTCAATGAGAAGATGAAAGTCATTCAGCGTGAACTTTCCGATATGAATGGTGGTGCGGAAGATGATGTTGCTGAAATTGAAAAACGTTTAGCGGAAGCTGATTTACCTGAACATGTGCGTAAAAAAGCTGAAAATGAATTCCGCAAATTAAAAGCAATGCAACCAGCATCAAGTGAAGCTGCTGTTGTACGCAACTATATCGAGGCGATTTTAGATACGCCTTGGAATAAAGCGAGCAAAGTCAGCATTAACTTAGCTAAAGCTCAGGAAATTTTAGATACAGACCATTACGGTTTGGACGAAGTCAAAGAACGTATTGTTGAATACCTCGCTGTTCAATCACGCGTTAAAAAACTTCGTGGTCCAATCCTTTGTTTAGTTGGGCCTCCAGGTGTTGGTAAAACATCACTCGGAGAATCAATTGCCAAAGCAACTGGTCGTGAATTCGTTCGTATGGCACTCGGTGGTGTTCGTGACGAAGCAGAAATTCGTGGTCACCGTCGTACTTATATTGGTGCGATGCCGGGTAAAATTGTACAGTCGTTGACAAAAGTTGGTGTTAAGAACCCACTGTTCTTGCTCGATGAAGTTGACAAAATGGCACAGGATTATCGTGGTGATCCAGCTTCTGCCCTGCTTGAAGTACTTGATCCATCACAGAACAACAAGTTTAACGATCACTACTTAGATCTTGATCTTGACTTGTCCGAAGTGATGTTTATCTGTACTGCAAACAGTATGAATATTCCAGAGGCTTTATTAGACCGTATGGAAGTAATTCGTTTGCCAGGTTATACCGAAGACGAAAAAGTCAATATTGCAGATCGTTACCTTGTTCCAAAGGCAATCAAGAACAATGGCTTACGTGGCAAAGAATTGACAGTTCATGAGGAAGCGATCCGTGACATTGTCCGTCGTTATACCCGTGAAGCTGGTGTACGTAGTCTTGAACGTGAAGTTTCTAAGATTGCACGTAAAGTAGTAAAAGAGTCCGTCAGTAAGAAAGCGAAAAACTTACATATTGATGTCACTGCTGAAAACTTACCTGAATATTTAGGCGTGCATAAGTTTGATTACGGCATGGCTGAAGAAGAAGCTCAAGTAGGTCGTGTAAACGGTTTGGCATGGACTTCTGTTGGCGGTGAGTTACTCACCATTGAAGTAGCGGCAGTAAAAGGTAAAGGTAAATTTATTACTACGGGTTCACTCGGTGATGTAATGAAAGAATCCATTACTGCGGCAATGACTGTGGTTCGTACACGTGCTGATGAATTGGGTATCGAAGCTTCTCGTTTTGAAGAAACTGATGTACACGTTCATTTACCTGAAGGTGCAACACCGAAAGATGGACCATCAGCAGGTTTGGCTTTAACGACTGCTCTTGTTTCGGCATTCACTGGGATTGCAATTCGTCCTGATATTGCAATGACAGGTGAAACCAGTTTAGGTGGCCGAGCAATGCGTATTGGCGGCTTAAAAGAGAAACTTTTAGCAGCACATCGTGGTGGAGTTAAACTGGTATTTATACCACAAGAAAACGTACGTGACTTAGCTGAAATTCCTCAGAACGTGAAAGATGGTCTAGAAATTAAAGCGGTGAAAAGTATCGATGAGATTCTTCCACTTGCTTTAGTTGAGCATCCTACACCATTGGTCAAAGCACCCATCGTTAAAGCAGTGGATGAAGGCAAAAAAGCTGCACGTCATTAATCCAATGATCGAAAAAAAGAACGCTTCGGCGTTCTTTTTTTTAATGACTCCCCGGGTAGTGATCAAAAAATATACTTTCTTACAAAATACAGCTGATCTTAAGTTAAGTTTGTCATAAGCTAATCAGGATAAAGTCTAAAATAGAAGTTAAAGGCTCAATTGCCCTTAGGCTTATGAATACAGCCATGTATGGTCATAAAACAGATAACAGCAAAATAAAAGGACACTTTTATGTCAAATCCAGTGTGTTGGTTCGAAATTTATGTCAATGATATGGCGCGAGCTAAATTATTTTATCAAACTGTAATCGGCACGGAGCTTAGTTTATTAAGTGATCCCAGCAATTCATCAGTAGAAATGTGGGTATTTCCATCAGATATGAACCAATATGGCGCAACTGGCTCATTGGTTAAAATGGAGGGTATATCTGCTGGGGGGAACAGTACCATTATTTATTTTTCCAGTGAAGATTGTGCAATTGAAGAAGCCAGAGTAGAAGCTGCTGGTGGTCAAATTCATCAAACAAAAATGTCGATCGGACCTCATGGTCATATTGTTTTAGCAGTTGATACTGAAGGCAATATATTTGGTATTCACTCAATGAATTAATTGGGTGGGAGTACAAATAGAATGACCAATTTAAAATTGGCAACTTTGCTGGTTGAAAAATACGCTGTCATCCTCATATATAAATTATATAACTATGCGCGCTGTAAGTGTGGTTACTTAACGTCGATTTGGTCTCCAGACAGGTCAACGTTAAAACACAGTCCGACCCATTTTGGACTGTGTTTTTTTATGATTAAATTTGAGTATGCTGACAAAAGCCCATCAATGAAAAAGTATATTTTGTTAATGTACATACAATGCTGATTTATTTTCGATTGCGCTTCCATTGTTGATATTTTTGGCTAATCATCGTAGCCATTAAGTCATAGTTTTCCCATGTATCATCTACAGCATAAGTATCGATCAAACCTTGAGCATTGACTAATATCTCATCATAATCTTTTAAATACTGATGACTCTCATAATAAGCTTGGGTAAATTCAAAACCCTGTGGATTTAAATCTTCTTCCCAAAATTTTTCATTGCACATATTGATCAAAAAATCTCGCCCAGTTATTTGACGTGTACGGACTTGTTCTAATTCATCAACACTTTCTTCTTGGTGAAACTCACCTTCTAATTGATTATTGATAATCCATGCTAAATAAATTCCAATATGCGTCCCACCATTTTCATATGGAAAGCCTGCTTGCTCTGCCGATTCGCCATGCCAATCAATACGATCTATTGTCATTATTTATTTTTCCTTGTGATTATTTATTTAGATCTTTAAGCAGTATAAACACTTATTTTATATTTTTTAATCCAAAAACTATGCAGTTAGAGACAAAAAAGCCCTGAAATTAATTCAGGGCTTTTTTGTAAGCTGATAAGAGAAAAAGAGATCAACCTTGGAAATAACGTAAATCTAAACGGCCTTCATAAACGGTTGCAGTCGGGCCTGTCATCCAAACCACATCGCCTTCTTTCCATTCGATTTGTAATTTACCACCAGCTAACTCAATTTCTACATTATTGGCAAGTAAACCACGACGCATTCCAGAGACTGCGGCTGCACAAGCGCCTGTACCACATGCCATCGTTTCGCCCACACCACGTTCAAACACACGTAAGCGCGCATGCTTTTCATCAACAATTTGCATAAAGCCTGCGTTTACTCGTTGCGGAAAACGCACATGCGCTTCCACTTGAGGACCAATTTTGGCAACATCTGCAGTTAGAACATCGGGAACGATTGTGACCGCATGTGGATTGCCCATATTGACCACATCAATAGTCAGCGATTCATTATCTTTCAATGCAATGTCATACAATGCATCTGCTTCTTCTGCAAGAAATGGAATCTCATTGGGTAAAAATTTTGGATAGCCCATGTTGACTCGTACCCAACCATTTTCACCCAATTCAGGTTCGACAATACCAGCACTGGTTTGAACCTTAAAACGCTTTTTATTGGTCAACTGACGTTCATAAACAAACCGAGCAAAACAACGTACGCCATTGCCGCATTGCTCTACTTCTGAACCATCTGCATTGAAAATACGATATTTAAAATCAACATTGGGAAAATCTGGTGCTTCAACAATTAACAGTTGATCAAAACCGATCCCGAAATGCCGATCAGCCAAACGGCGAATGGTCATTACATCAAAAAATGCACGCTGGCTGATTAAATCAACCACCATAAAGTCATTGCCCAGACCATGCATTTTGGTAAATTCTAATAACATTTAAAATGGCTCCTTAAGGCAATAAGCTTTCATTTTCCCAAAGTGATTCAATCGTTTCTCTCTTACGAATCACATACGACTGGTCAGCATCGACCATGACTTCAGCAGCACGACCACGGCTGTTATAATTTGAACTCATGACAAAACCATACGCACCAGCACCTAAAACAGCAAGATTGTCATTTTCCTGAATGGCAAGTTCACGTTCTTTACCGAGGAAATCACCTGTTTCACAAATGGCACCCACGATATCCCATGTTTTTGCTTCAAGATCTGTACGCGATACCACAGCTTGAATGTCCATCCACGCTTGGTAAAGCGAGGGACGAATCAAGTCATTCATTGCAGCATCAATAATTGCGAAATTACGATGATTGGTTGGTTTTAACAAATCAACTTTCGTCACCAATACCCCAGCATTTGCTGAAATACTGCGACCCGGTTCCATATAGACTTTTAAGCCTAATTTCTCTAAAGCTGGACGCATTGCATTGGCATATTCAGCAACACTTGGCGGTGTTTCATCTTTATAGGTCACCCCTAAACCGCCACCAATATCGATGTGTTTCAGCTGGATGCCCAATTCTTTTAATTTTGCAATCATCATAATGACGCGGTCAAGCGCATCTACGAAAGGTTGTGTTTCAGTTAATTGCGAACCAATGTGACAATCAATTCCAATCACATCAAGGTTAGGTAAAGACGCTGCATATTGATAGGTTTCAAAAACTGAATCTGATGGAATACCAAATTTATTTTCTTTTAAACCTGTCGAAATATAAGGATGGGTTTTCGCATCTACATCGGGGTTTACCCGTAACGAAATCGGAGCTTTTGTACCTAAAGCTGCCGCAACTTTCTGAATCCGATCAAGCTCAGCATGAGATTCCACATTAAAGCACGCAATCCCCACTTCTAGGGCTTTTTGAATATCTGCTTCTTGTTTGCCTAAACCTGAGAATACGATTTTTGTAGCATCTCCACCTGCGGCAAGGACTCGCGCAAGCTCACCACCTGTGACAATATCAAAGCCTGAGCCTAATTTTGCCAATACATTCAATACCGCAAGATTTGAGTTTGACTTCACCGCAAAACAAATTTGATGATCGATAAAGCTAAATGCCTGATCCATATCCAAATAATGCTTTTCAAAAGTTGCCTTTGAATAAACATAAAGCGGTGTGCCATATTGCTGCGCGAGTTGATCTAAAGAACATTGCTCTGCATGCAATACCCCATGAATGCGGGAGAAACTCATGAATCTATCCTTTCAATGAAAGTGTAATTAGGTTTAGTTTGAAGTAGCTTGAGATGCGGGCACAGACTGATCTGCAACAGCTGTCTGATCTTGCACTTTTGCCTTGCTTTGGGCAGCTTTATTGGCATCTTTTGAATAGAGCAAATATTTGGCACGTTTGTCATAGTCTTGACTGTTTGCCAATTGCAAATTGCCTGATTGACCACAACCCACCAACACAGCACTTGCTAAAACTAAACCGATGCCACAAATTGCAAAACGCATTTGTTCACCTATTTCCAAAATTTTCGTCAGTATACCTTATACCTTGAATCTAAAATATAGACCAAAGCGGAAGCATTAAAGCTTAAAATGAGAATAAAAAAAACGCCAGTAAATTACTGACGTTTTCTTATCAATATCATTGAAATCGTTAATAACTATTTTTTCTTATAAAAACAGAAATAACCAATCGCAAGGATAATGAGCCAGATTGGACTGACCATCAATGATTTCATTGTATCTGGTTCTAATGCAAGAATACCAATCGTACCGACAAAGAAAATGATCACGATATAACAAGTAATCGGTCCACCTGGTAATTTAAACACTGATTTTGCATGAAGTTCTGGGCGTGTTTTGTAATACACCAAGTAACTCCACAAAATAATAATCCATACCAAGATAAACAAGATCGTGGACAGTGTGGTTGCTAAAGTAAATGCTTCGACAGTATTAGGAACGAAGTATTGTAATGCCGCACCACCCAATAGACATACACCAGAGAAATATAAAGCATTCGCTGGAACTGCGCGTTTATTTAACAGACCAAATGCTTTAGGACCTTGATCTTCACGAGAAAGACCAAATAGCATACGACTTGTTGAGAATACACCACTGTTCATTGAAGACATTACAGAAGAAAGAACCACCAAGTTCATAATGATTGCAGCCGCAGCAATTCCCGCTTGACTAAACAAGTTCACAAATGGGCTAACTTTAGGATCAATCATATTCCATGGTGTAACTGACATAACAATCACTAACGCCAATACATAGAAGAAAATAATACGGATTGGGATTGAGTTAACTGCTTTAGGTAAGTTCTTCTCTGGATCTTTGGTTTCTGCTGCGGTGGTACCAACAAGTTCAACACCGACAAAAGCAAATATGGCAATTTGGAAGCCTGCTAAGAAGCCTTCAAAACCTTTCGGGAACATTCCACCATGATCCCAAAGATGAGTAAATGACGCCACTTGACCTGTTGCTGCCGAGGTAAAGCCAGTAAAAATCATCCAGAAACCCACCAAAATTAACACCACAATGGCAATAATTTTGATCAGCGCAAACCAGAATTCCAATTCACCAAACAGTTTTACTGTGACTAGGTTCAATCCTAAAATAAAGAAGATTGCGGCAACACTAATCATGGCCCCTTCAGTCGGGGTAAAGGGCACCCCATTATTGAAGAACTGTAAGTAATAGATAATTGCAGATAAATCTGCGATACCAATAGTGATCCAGCACAGCCAATAAGTCCATCCGACAAAATAGCCTGCCCATGGTCCGATCAAATCTGTAGAAAAATCAATAAATGACTTGTATTGCAAGTTTGAAAGTAACAGTTCACCAAGCGCACGCATGACGAAAAAAACCATCAAACCAATGATCATGTAAATAAATAATATGGATGGTCCTGCAAGACTAATCGTCTTTCCTGAACCCATAAATAAGCCTGTACCAATCGCACCACCAATTGCAATTAATTGTAGATGACGATTCGATAAACTTCTTGCTAGTTCACCTGTTTCCGCAGAAGAACTGAGGTTTTCATTTGACATTGTTATATTCTTCTCTCAGATTTCGTTGTTTAAAAGTAGCTTAAAACAAAAAAAATAAAAAAGCCTTTTTCAATGAATACTTAAAATAACTAAGTTTTTTCATCTTTTAGCTTATTTAATAGTCAAATGACTATCCCTTACCTTTCTTATTTTTACCGTTCCTTCGATTTGCAGTTTACGTGCCAAAATAGTTTTTGGCGAGATGTTGCACAAAAAATTGTATTTCAATAGCGCTATTGGTACATTCAGCAGATCATTCAAAAGGTGAACGCACTCAAAATGGGCAAAGTTAAAACTGTTTATCGTTGTGAACAATGTGGTACAGACCATCCAAAATGGGCAGGTCAATGTTCCGACTGTGGTGAATGGAATTCTCTGACTGAAGTGCGAATAGAACCTGTCGTATCACATCGCGCCAAACCTATGGGCGGTGGATATGCAGGACAAGCAGCCAATGTCACTTTACTCAATCAGATTACAGTGTCTAATGAAACACGTTTAGCTACGGGTATTGGCGAATTTGATCGTGTGCTAGGTGGTGGTTTAGTCACAGGTTCTGTCGTCCTGATTGGGGGTGACCCCGGTATTGGTAAATCTACCATTCTTTTACAAACCGCAACCCATATGGCTGCTGCGAAGAATTCAGCGCTCTATGTCACTGGTGAAGAATCACTTTCACAAGTAGCTTTACGTGCCAATCGTCTTGACTTAGCTACCGATAAATTACAAGTCATGGCAGAAACCTGCGTAGAACGAATTTGTGATACCCTCGCACAATTACGTCCTGCTGTTGCCATCCTTGACTCAATCCAAACCTTATATACTGAAACCTTACAATCTGCTCCCGGCGGTGTTTCGCAAATTCGTGAGTCAGCTGCACTCTTGACTCGGTTTGCAAAAAATAGTGGTACAGCATTATTTCTTGTTGGTCACGTCACCAAAGAAGGTGCATTGGCGGGGCCTCGTGTGCTTGAACATATGGTCGATTGCGTACTGTATTTTGAAGGCCAATCTGACTCCCGCTACCGTATGATTCGTGCTGTCAAAAACCGCTTTGGTGCGGTCAACGAACTTGGTGTATTTGGCATGACCGATAAGGGCTTAAAAGAAGTCGCCAATCCGTCTGCCATCTTTTTAAGTCGTTATGATGAAGCGATTCCCGGTTCAGTGGTGATGATCAGTCGTGAAGGGACACGTCCGTTATTGGTTGAAGTTCAAGCACTGGTTGATGATGCGCATGGACAACCACGTCGGGTTGCACTGGGCTTAGAACAAAACCGTTTAAATATGTTGCTTGCAGTCATGCATCGTCATGGTGGTGTACAGACCTCTGGACAAGACGTTTATGTCAATGTCGTGGGTGGCTTGAAAATTACCGAAACAGGTTCTGATCTTGCGGTACTTTTGGCCTGTGCTTCAAGTTTACGCTCTAAAGCCTTACCACAACAATTGGCTGTATTTGGTGAAGTGGGGTTATCAGGTGAAATACGCCCAGTTCCCAATGGACAAGAGCGCTTAAAAGAAGCCATAAAACATGGTTTTAAATACATCATCGTACCTAGAGGCAATGCACCACAAAAGCCTATTGCAGGTGTACAAATCATTGCAGTAGCTCGACTGCATGAGGCGTTAACAGAAGCCATGCAATTGAGTGATGAGGTCTAATTATCACGTTATAAAATAAGATCAAGCCTTACAAGGAAGTAAACTTGCGTTGATAGATAGTTTAAATAAAAATTTGTATCTTATCCCTTATTTAAATGAACCCTCACAAATCCAATAAAAATTAAATGTTTGACTAAAACTAAAACAATAGTTGGTTTAATCATTTATATAACGGATTGAGCGATCAATATGTATTCAAATAATTAAAAGATAAAAGCTATCTACTGGACGCTTTAAATTATCTTTTAAATCATGAGA